>Ga0078972_1013354_pt1 | contig 13608 bp, 13 predicted proteins | sample YelNatPaOPGAMG01_FD_67568 | JGI IMG/M metagenome (GOLD analysis project Ga0078972, IMG submission 67568) | Hot spring thermophilic microbial communities from Obsidian Pool, Yellowstone National Park, USA - OP-RAMG-01 (SPADES assembly) (version 2) | ecosystem: Environmental > Aquatic > Thermal...
TGCTAAAACACCTAAACCACAGAAAACAAGCAACAATCATAGAAAAAGCCCTCAAAAAAACCCTGAAAAAAGGAATAAAAACCCCAGACCTCGGAGGAAAACACACAACAACACAAGTAGCAAAAGCGATAAAAAAGGAACTACTAAAAATAACTACTTAAACTTGCTTCTAATCGAAGGCGCTTAATTATAAGCTTTTCACACACCCAGATTTGTTCGCGGCTGAGGTTTGCAGGCACAACCCTAATGTCTATAAAGATCTACGCCTTTGCTAGGTAAATGTCGACCCCTTTTTTTTATATTCTCCTTTTTAGCTGGCAGAAAATCATCCCGAATACTTGGAATTATCACGATATTCTGACAGAGACTTCAACAAAAAAAAGCCCATATTTTTTATTTCAAGATCCAAACTTTTCTCATGTCAAAGATTAACCTGCTTCATCACCCCCCCATTTAACTTAATAAAGTTCTATAGCAGAGCTAGCTGATGCTTACATAAGCGAAGGAAGCCAAGGTTGTATTCCAATTGGAAACCTGCACAATATCACCCCCCCCTAAGGATAAGCCTCTATGTCTGGTTGCTTAAATTCCAAAATAGTTATATGGGATTAGACGCCACCCCCCCATGCGTCCTACCAATGAATTTATATACTATTGATTTTATAAAAGGCTTAATATTGCATTTCATCACATCCCAAAGTAATGAAAGGGAACACTGAGTGTTATTTAGTTACATGGAGTTCTATAAAATGAGAAAATATTATCTTGATAATCTGCGCTGGCTTATAATTTTGTTCCTGTTCCCTTATCATGTTTTACTCATCTACAGCAATATTGGATCCTACTATTTCCATGCTGCCAACTCTGTTATTGCCAATACATTCATCTTGAGTCTTGCGCCCTGGTTTATGCAATTACTTTTCACCATAGCAGGAATAGCCACCTATTATTCATTGAAAAAAAGAAGTGTAGGTGAATATCTGAAAGAGAGAATATCAAAACTACTAATCCCTACACTAGCAGGGATCATCTTGGTAATACCAGTAAGCGTATACTTTGGTTCGCTTTACAGCGGATATACTGGAAGTTTCCTCGCCTTTTGCTCGGATTTCTTCACCCACTGGTTGCCCAATTTAAAGTCTGGACTAATTATAGGCCACTTATGGTTCCTCTTATATCTCTTTATAGTTTCCCTTGTTGCACTTCCCATTATCATAGAGTATAAAAATGGAAAATGGAAAATCCCCATAGAAAAGGTAACCATACCCATATTATTATTATTGATCATCCCCCTAGCATTCGGCAGCCTTTTCCGGAACTTATACCCTGAAAAAAGCATAATACAATTTTTTCTAGTTTTTATTTTTGGTTACTTTCTATTATCTGATGAAGAAGTCCAGCGAAAATTGGAGGATAAAAGATGGCCACTTTTCGTCTCATTTCTAGGTATAACAATCCTCTATCTCTTGATGAGCGTACCTAACATAGATTCCACAGTAAACTCTAACACACAATCCACTTTTCAGTCAATTCTAAGCGCACTTATAATGAAAATATTTGAAAATTCCATAATGTGGCTGGGAGTCCTTGGCATGATGGGAATAGGTAAACATTACCTAGAATTTAAAAACTCGAAAACACTCTACCTTTCGGCAGTGTCCTTCCCTATTTACATCTTCCACCTGGCCTGGATCAACATTTTCGCCTATTACATCATAAACTGGATACCTAACCAGCCACTCCAGATAATCTTAATCATGTGCCTTAGTTTCATATTCACCATAGCCACCATTGAAGTGGTTAGAAGAATCAAGGGATTCCGCTTCCTATTCGGGATCAAAGGCTAAATAATATGGATAAATCATCCTCTAGGGTATATATTCTCTAATAAGATCGAGCCCTTTTTTTTGAATTCATCAGACCCCCCCATATCATCATAAATTGGAGATTAAAGTAATTTTCAATCTTTCCCCTTTTTTCAAGGACCAAACCGCAACCATAAGGAAAAAGATGGCGAAGATTACAAGGGCAATGATATCAGGCCAGATCTTAGAGACTCCCCATCATTTGAGCATAATCGCGCGGCAAGCATCCACAGCATAAGTCGGAGGAACCACATACGAAAATGGCCTTAACCATCTTGGAATCGCTTCTATGGGCCAGAAAAGCAGGGAGTATTATGAAGGGTATGAATTGGATTACTTGTCCTTCTCTCTTCGCAAGGCTTGATAATAGTATACCCAGTGCCTGGGAGACCACCGCCAAGAGCGCCACTACCAAGAATGCTAAAAAAACGTTTCCAAGGATCATAATGTTGAAGACTAGCACAGCCACCGCAAGGAGAAATGCTGCTTGTATCATCCCTATTATCCAAAATGCCAAAGCGTAACCTAATACGACCTCGTTTTCTTGGAGTGGTGTTACCATGAGCCTATCCAAGGTGCTTGAAGTCCTCTCACCAACAAATGCCAGTAGCGTGAGGAGTGTTGCCAATAAGAAAACAACGAAGGCCAGGATCCTGGGGCGAAGGAATCTATAAAATCCGCGTTTTTAGCATAGATTGCATCTTGAGTAACTTTAACTGGGAATTTTATACCTTCATCTTCCGTTGTCTCGATTATTGCTTCTTGAACAGCTCCCCATTATCGAATTTCTGATGGTTGCGATGCTTTCATCATCTTTTATCATGATCTGCTTGAATTTGTGAATCGACTGTAGAATTATGCATAAAATGATGGGCTAAATTTTTCAACGCCTATGTAAGCGTTCCTGGTGAAGTTTTCAGGGAAAATTATAACCGCATATGCATTACCATCCATATAGTGTGTTGTTATGAGGATGGTTTTCTTCGATTTTTTGAGTTGTTTGAAGTAGTCCCAGAATGAGACCCTAAGTTCTGGGTCAACCCCGACTGTGGGTTCATCAAGAAAAAGGATCTTGGGCTCATGGATTAGTGCACATGCCAATGATACGCGGCGTTTCATCCCACCACTCAGGTTTCTGACAATTTCATCCCCCCAATCTTTGAGATTTATGAAATCGAGCAGTTTTTGGATTTTATTAGATATCTCATCATCTTTGAGGTTGAATATTTCCCCATAAAATTCTAGATTTTCTTCAATGGTTAGATTGTCATAGAGTGCTGTTTCTTGTGGCATGTAACCTATTTCTCGCGCCACGACTTTATCAGGTGCTCTTTTCCCGAGGATAAATGCTTTTCCTGAAGTTGCCCTTGAAATCCCGCATAGCATTTTGATCGTGGTTGTCTTACCAGCCCCATTAGGGCCTAAAAGCCCGTAAACTTCCCCTTTTTTGACTTTGAAATTTAAGGCATTTACAGCGCAAAATTCTCCAAACTTCTTTGTTAGATTCACTGTTATAATGGCATGATCTGCCCCTGTTTCCATTAATCCACCCCTCAACTATTAATAAATTGTTTCACATATAAGGATTTTGTTGTGTTGAAAACACTAAAAAAAGGATTTAAACCTTTGTGTGGTTTAAGCACAAGACGCGTTTTAGTGAACTACACCCACCCCTTTCGGGGGGTTTTCCTGCTTCATCAAAAAAAGTTGCCTCCAACCTTGTGTAAGGGGGGTCTTTTCTCCACAAGCATTCGGGGACCGTCCCAGCCTCTCCACATCTAAGATATCCAGGGTCCATGTTATGGGCGGCTATCTCAGCTTTTCCGCGCGCATATCTTCCACTGATACTATGAAGGTTTATCCTTTCCGTCTTCTTTTGTATACTCTCGCAATTGTGGGGGCTTAACAGCAACAAAAAGTATGTGAATTATCTGTGGATCTTATTAGACTATCAGGATTCCATGATGGTTTATTTTGTTATCATGGTTCCTATGCCCTTTTTTGTGAATATTTCTAGGAGTAGGGAATGTTCGATTCGTCCATCGATGATATGTGCGGATGAAACCCCATCTCTTATCGCCTGGATGCATGTAAGGGCCTTGGGGAGCATGCCACCTCTTATGATATCTTCTTTGATGAGATCATCCAATTCGTCTATACTGATTTTTTCTATGAGAGTATTAGGATCTTTTGGATCTTCTAGGATACCTGGAACATCTGTGAGTAATATGAGTTTCTCTGCACCAACATTCGCAGCCACTTCACCAGCAACGGTATCGGCATTCAAATTTAGGGTTTCAGCATTCTTGTCGATTCCTATGGGTGATATTATGGGGATGTAACCATTGCTTGTTAGCATTTCCAATATTTCAGGGTTTACGGATTCTATCTCACCAACCAGTCCAAGGTCTATTTCGAGCTCTTCTCCAGTTTTTTCATCCTTGATTATGTGGGGTGCTTTTTTCTTGGCGAGTAAGAGTTGGCTGTCCTTGCCTGATAATCCTATGCCTTTACCTCCATGGAAGCATATCTTTGATACTATGCTCGTGTTTATTTTACCCACGAGGACCATCTTAACTATTTCCATTGTTTCCTCGTCTGTAACTCTTAAACCTTCAATGAATTTTGGTTCTTTCCCCATTTTGTTCATTGCACGGGATATTTCTGGTCCTCCACCATGGACTACGATTGGCTCCATCCCCACATACTTTAAAAGTACTGTGTCTCTTGCTGTGGAATCCATGGCCTCTTCTTCTATCATGGCATGTCCACCATATTTTATCAGGATTTTTTTGCCATGGAACCGTTTAATGTATGGTAAAGCTTCGACAAGGATCTTAACTGTTTTCATCCACATTGCAACTCCTATGTTGTGTATTCTGCGTTTATTTTCACATAATCATATGTTAGGTCGCAGCCATAGGCCTTTGCTTTCTCTTTGCCTATTCCCAGGTCTATTATGATTTTTATCTCATCTTCCTTCATAATATCTGAGGCTATTTTAAGTTCCCTGCTGTCTTCTGATGCTATGATATCGCCTTCCTTTATAAGTTCAATGTTTCTATTTTCACCTTCTAGGATGATAGACACCTTTTCTTCTTTTAGCATCGCCCCGGAGTATCCTATTGCTGCTATGATCCTCCCCCAGTTTGGGTCTGCTCCGAATAGGGCTGTTTTAACGAGTGGGGAGCTTGCAACTGTCCTAGCCGCCCTTTTAGCATCTTCGTGGGATTTGGCGTTTAGGACTTCTACTTCCATGTATTTGGTTGCTCCTTCACCATCCCTTGCTATCATCTTGGCAAGTTCCCTGCATGTGAGATTTAATGCTTCCTGGAAGTTATCATCGATTTGCCCTGAATTGCCAGTTGCTGCTAATATGACCATGTCATTGGTGCTTTCATCTCCATCAACAATTAGCATGTTGAAGCTTTCATCCACGGCCTTTTTGAGAGCTTCTTTTAATTGGGTTGTTGATGCTCTCACATCTGTGGTTATAAAGGATAGCATGGTAGCCATGTTAGGGGCTATCATACCTGAACCTTTCGCAACACCACCTATCCTGGCCGTGCTCCCATCATCAAGTTCGAATTCGACCGCGAACTCCTTGGGGAATGTGTCTGTGGTCATTATAGCCTTTGAGAATCTTCTGGATCCGCTGGATGAACTTTGAAGGTCTTTTAGAACCTTTTGGGTGAGGGTTTCTATTATGTTCATGGGCATTTTTCTTCCTATGACGCCCGTGGACGCCACAGCCACCCTATCCTCTGGGATTGAAAGACCATCTGCTGCGAGTTTCGCCATTCTCTGAGCATCTTCCATCCCCTGAGGGCCTGTGAAGCAATTTGCATTTCCGCTGTTGGCTATGATGGCTGATAGTCTTCCATCTTTTAGGTTTTTCATGGTTAATTTTAGTGGTTCTGCCTTTATCCTGTTAGATGTGAAGACGGCCGCTGCGGTGCTCTTACCAGTATATATTATGCCAAGGCCATATTTTCCCTTTTTGCAGCCTCCGGCGAGTATGCCGTCCACGGCGCATACTCCACCCTCTATTATTTTCATAGGGGTTATCCTCCTGCCCACCCAGTTGGATGGTCCAACATGCCTTTTATGGGTTATATTCGCTGAGATTTGTCATGTTACTTGTTTGGTTTGACGTGTTTTCGGTCGGGATTGGAACTTCTAGATATGTTGTATTGTTATGGGCTGGTTCTGGGGTTATATTTTCTGGCGAGATAGCTAATATTATTCCTAGACATGAGCCGCAACCAAATGCTATCAATGAGATTAAAAGGGCAACCATTATTTTAGCTTCAGTTTCAGGTCGCATTGTAAATTCCCCAGATTATATTATGGGTGATCCTTTAAATAATTTAAGATTATATGGGTGGGTATGGTTGAGATTTCTAGGTAGTGGCTCCGTATAATATTGCGAGTAGTATCGCCAGTAATCCTAGTTGCCAGTATCCAAGGTTCCAACCAATAAAAGTTGCAATGAATACGAAGATGAATATTATGATGATGCTTGACTTTTTATTAAATAGGTAGTCTATAATGGCTCTGGTGAATAGGTTGGGGATAAAATAGGCATAGAGGCCATTTGCTACGTCAAATATTATGACGGTGGCTGGGTTCCACAATTTTATATGATCTGCAAGGTGCGCTCTTTCAGCTGCTTCTCTCCTTGTTTTACCTATACCTGCTCTTATCTTAGCATCGTTTGCAAGGGCGTGCCATGCGACATCTATTGTGGCCTTTAGTGCCATGTCTTTACTTGGTAGGTTGGCGATTAGGTCGTCGCCACCTTCCTTGTAACCTTCGATTTTCCCTTTACATTCCTTTTCAATATATGTTTTGATGTCGTTCATTATTTCGACTAGGGCTCCTTTGCCATGTTCTTGGATGAAGCTTGTGGAGTTGATAACATCAATGAATAGGTAGTTGTCATGGGTTACTGGTTCGCCTTCTTTTGGGGTGAATGGTGTTGGGAATATGAGAGCGAATTCGCCGCCAAGTTTTGTGAAGCCCACCCCTGGGATTTCCCCGATTTCTTCGTTTAATTTTATTGATCTTTCTATTGCAGCGGCTCCTGTCATCCCAACAGCGGCCCTAACATTAATTTTCTGCGCGCTAGCCGACCCTATAAGTTTTATACCTGCTCTTATGGCATCATTCTTGGATGGGAGTCTTGCCAGGATCTCTGTGGGGCTCTTTTCAATAATCTCCCCCTTTTCTTTTTTTAGGAGTTTTATGAAGTCATCGATTATCTTGACCCCGTTAAAGACTTCTAGGTAGAGGTAACGGTCGCTGCCTATTATGATGTTGGTGAAAAGGGCGTACTCATCTACTCTCTCTAGTGGCGGTTTTAATTCTATGAATTTCCTATTTTGGGGGATGTTCTCGGAGCCCAACTCTTTTATGAGATTATCGAAGATATTATGGGTGTTTATATCTGCTTTTTTTATTTCTAGGAGCATTGTCTTTGTATAGTTTATCATGTCAACGTATTCACGTTCTTTGGCATTGTTTGGTGAGTATCTGGTGCCTATGCCCAAAACTTTCTTTTTTAATAACAGACCTAGAATTGCTTGGAGGATGTATTCTGTCAGCATCAGCTGCTTCCTCCCTTCTCCAAGACTACTTCAAATTCTCCGGGTTTTTCCATCAGCATACTAGGTTTCACAGAGACTATTGGGAATCTCCAGGATCCTATGCGAGCCGCCACAGTACTTGCAAGGTTCCTTGAATTATTCTTCACAAAGTTATAATCATGGTCATTGATGATTATGTTAATATCATATGGGGCTTCCTCCATAACCTCATCCGAGTATAGTATATTAACTTCAAAGTGGCCTTTTTTGATGAAAACATCATTTCTAACAGCAACTAGGGGGGCATGATCCAATTTTAAACGTTCAAAGACGGTAACTGCAATGTTACCAGCATATTTGACAACTTCCCTGTAATCTTGGGGGTGTACAAGAACAAATATTATAAAGTCTCCTGTTCTTTCAGCTTCTTCAACGAGTTGCATGAACTTGTCAAATAGGGGTAATTTCATGAATAAACCTTCAAGTTTTGGTTCGAGACCCTCCTCTTGCACTCTCTCTATCCTGTCAATGGCTTCTTTTGCAATTGCTATACCACTCAGTCTTTTACCCCTTTTAACCTTATAATAGTCGAAGCCTTTACTCTCAAATTCGCCAAGTATCTCTGAACATATCCTCTGGAGGATATTCTTAACCCTTTTCGGCTTTGATGGTCTCCCAATAACTATCTTATCATCCTTGAAAGTGTAGGGTATCCTCCTACTACCTATATCCTGGAATTCATCGGAATAGTCCTTAAAGGCATCATTTGATAATATTTTAGCATCTTCCTCCTCTGCCAATTTCAAGATGAAATGATCTGCATTGGTGCCTGAAGGCACCTGCCTAAACTCTCCCTTCTCAAGATACTTCTTAAACTCTTTCTTTTCATCTATCTCATGCTTTAATGATGCATCAGCGATTATAACCGGCTCGTATCCAAGTTTTCGAAGTTCATCAGCAGCCTTCAATATATTCTCTAACCTAGGCTTTTCATCATCACCCTTTCTAGAATGAGCCACATTGGATGCATCTATAATAACCCTCAATCGATCACCCTTCTTCTAGAATTAAAGTTTGTAGGATCCCATCAGGTAACTTTTCTTTTGCACTTGGTTCAATCTTACCTCTATCTTATCATCCTCAATATAATATGTATTATATGAATTAATATCTTTACCTCGAAGCTTAAGTGATGATACAGTGCCAGCTGTTACAAAAAATATTTCCTCAACCCTCCATAGATGCGGAACATGCTTATGGCCACATATAACAAGTTTGGCCCCGCCTTTTACAATAGAGTATAAAACGTCACCCGCATCAGTTAAAACATTCCTTTCACGTCCGGTCTTAGGCACAGGTATAATATGATGATGTAAGGCTATTACACTATACAAACCTTCCTTAGAAGCTTCCTTGAGTTTATTCTCCATCCATAATTGTTGCGACCTTCCAACCTTACCATAATCTAGGTCTGGTTCACTACTATCCAAGCCTATTACCTGGAGCTTGTCATCAACTGTTAGAGTGCTCCTTTTTTCTTTCAGAACCTCCTCGAATGTTTCATTACCTACATGTCTCGCATCATGGTTGCCGGGGACAAGCAATAGTGGACTTTCTATATTACTAAGATAACTTGCCACTTGCAAAAATTCTAGGTAGTAGCCATTATCTGTTAAATCGCCGGTGGCAACCACCACATCAGGTTCCATCTCATTTATCTGCCTTATAGCCTCTAAGAGTATATCCTCTTTAAAGTTTCTCGCACCTACATGAAGATCTGAGATATGGGCTATGAGCACCATTTAACTTAACCTCAGGATAGCCTCTGCAAGATCCCCCTCAGTTTCCTTTAAAGCGTCTTCAGCCTCTTTCCTAGTGGCGCCCGTCTGACTCATAACAAGTTCTATATCCTCCTCTGGTATCTCAGGTTCCCTGGCCTTCTCCTTGACTTTACCAGTCACCTGATAGGTTCTCTGGCCCATGAAATCCATGATGCTAACCTTAGGATTCTTTATAATGATATCCTTGTCCTTTAACCTTATTATAACCTCTTTAACACCCTTAAGGTCTTTCATCTCCATTCCCATCTGTTTCATAGCCCTTTGCATCTGTTTCAACTGCTTAGGGTTCATTCCCATCCCGGGTATCATTTTTCTCCCCTCCTAGTCTTTATAGCCTGGCCATAATTAAAATCCATGATCTCATCACTACAAAGTAGAGATTTGCCAGTGGCTAACAATTCATCATCCTCATTAACTACTAAAACCTCATCATTAGCACGTATATTTTTATCACATTCTATAACAAACTTTGCAAATATATTTTTCCCCTCCCTAGCAAAGGGCTCAGATTCCTCGTCTACAACAACTCTACATCTAGGATAATCTAGACTGGAATGTAAAAGGGACGCCCCCTCCCATGATGGGACTATAAAACCATCAGAAGTCCTTATACTCGCGATAAGCTCATCATCCACATAAATATAACGTATCCTCCCAGTCTTCCTGCTCCTTATTATCTGCAGATCCCCATTGAAGAGCGCTTCACCAGCACCCACACCAAACTGATAATCTGCAACAGCCACCAGACGATCCCTATCAGAAATATTAATGGAAGGCGGACTAACCTTAAATTTAAATCCAAGGTTAAAATCTTTATTAATCTTTTCGCTGACCATAATCGCCTCATATTCCCCCTCAAGCCTTTTTATGATTGAACGGATGAAACCCTTTGACTCAACATCCAATATAGAAGGGGACTCATTCTGTGCAAATGGATAAAATTCATCCAACTCTAATGGTATAACTCCAAATGGGATATCAACTACCATGAACTGCCACTCATCAACCTCAACCGGAACTGGGGAAAAAAAATCCCCAAGATCGACTGGAACATGCCTCGAATAAGGCTTACTATGAACTGATAAAAGTACAAGCCCCCTCCTTTTAGGGAGTCGATTCAACCTTTTATGATGACGGTAAACCTCAACCCTCCTAAGAGACTCAGGGCCAGTATAAAAAAATGCAGACCTTTTAGATACCGGATCATACCTTTCAATTAACCTTTGATAATCAAGCAGCCTACGGTATGCTTCTAATAATCGTGGATGCGCCCTACACCTCTGATCGACAAACTCCATTAAGCTGCCTTCACTTATAGCCTGCCTAACCCTCCTAATCTCGGCAAAACTCACATAAAGATTATGAGCCGCTATAAGATCTTTTCTCTCATCCTTACCCATACTCCTCAATTCCTGTGGCGTGTACTCAACACATATGTTACATGAGCATGGCATCTCATTTAGATTTTCCAACTTGTATGTCCCTGAAGGAGCCAATAACCTATCATCATTAGCATATAACATGTAAGCTGCAGAATCAAATAGGTCGCAGCCCATGGAAACTGCAAGGGCAAATAGCATAGGATGCCCGGCGCCCATAAGATGCCGAGGTCTAGAAGGTGGAAGACACTCTACAGAGGCCATAACAACCTCAACAAGACTCTTATAATCATAGGATTCTAGAAGAGGTACAACTGCTCCAATGGGATGAACGTCAAAATCCATCCTTGAAAGTTCCATAGCGCACCTCCTCCTAAGATCAGCATATGTGGAGCCTTGGACAACAGAATTCAACATCACATTTTTTCGAGAGGATAACGCCTCCCTGGCCCTTTCTAGGGTTATCTCAAGGTCCTTTTCAGCCTTTTTATATGGTGCATATGGTGGTGTTGGTATGTCAAGTGATGTTCCAATATCGGCTCCGATATCCTCCTGGAACTCGACAATCTCTCTGTTACTTATATCAATGTCACCATATTCTGCCAGTTGGAAGGAACCAGAATCTGTTACAACAGGACCATCAAAGCCTATAAGCTTATGAACACCCCCACTAAGGGCCATATCCCTTAATTTCTCGTTCTTGTAGATTATGTAGGCGTTTGTTATCACTATTTCGGCGCCGAATGACTTAACATCGATGATGGTTTTCCCGGGGTGTATTACTGGCATGAGTGCTGGTGTTTTAACCTTGTGATCTCCTATGGTGAATATGCCTGTTCTTGCAAGGTTGTCCTTGTTTTTTATCTCGAACAATATGATCCTCCTCTTTCACTCTCTAGTCTATTTCTCATTTCAAGTATTCGTTCCCGTGGGGATGAGGGTCTTTGACTTTCACATCCACATATACACTCTGGGTATTGTGGACAGATAATATAAAGCGCTTTTTTTGAAAGTGTCCCATTTATACCCATACTTTTAAGGTTTTTCAAAATCTTTGCGGAATATTTTTCCGGGGTTTTACTTCCAAGGTATGTGGGTGTTCTAAGGGATGATGGCAATCTTGTAACATTTCTCGCCAATCTTCTCTCATTTTCTCGCCTTTCTATTATCTCCTCGCGACTATCTTCCAGGTCAGGGTCCCTGTAGGGTATCCCAGCGTCGCTTAAGGCTATCATCCTCTCATCATCCCATGGGAGACGTCCTTTTATGGGTTTCAGGGAGGCTATGGTACCACCCTTTTTTCTGCCGAACCTTGGGCCTTCAATTATATGGAAACCGGCCTCTATCATGGCTGATCTTACAGGGGCTGCTGATGTATAAGTTGTGAGGATGCCATCGTCTTTTATAACCCTTGCAAGTTCTAAAATGAACTCTAGACTGTAAAGTTCTGGGGTTTTAAGTGGGCTGAAGGCATCCAAGAATATGGCATCATAGTATCCTCGTTGGAGTGAATGTAGTGTCTGTCTTGCATCTTCACAAAAAAGTTCTAGGGAGATATTCTCAGGGATTCTGGTTGAGATCATCTGAAAATGTGCCCATCCATTCTCAAGGAGCCATTCTTCATATGCCTTTTTTATGATCTTATGGGCTGGTATAGGACTTGGCACAAGAACCCCAGCAAATATAACCTCTGGTGAAACTTCTATCATATGTATAATCATATTATCAGCGTTTATATGATCTATTAGGGCCGCTGAATTGTATCCGAGCCCGGAACAGATGTCAAGAATCCTAATATTGTCTTTGTTTTCTAGTTGTGATGGTTTAACAAATTTTTCATAGGCCTCGCTTATAGCACCATGGATTGTGTGCATGGTCTCATTTTTTCCTGAAAGCTTCTGTGAAGGGAGTGTATATGAGCCATCGTCTGTCCTGATCAAATATCTTCTAAGTTCCCTTGAAGCTTCTTCCCTTATATTTTCTCCGAGACCTTCCTTGTCCAAATATTCCCTTATAAATGCTATGATTTCATCGTCTACTGTTAGAGGCTTGTACATGACTCACACCAGAATATGAAATCTTTCATTGTCCTTGACAAACTTTCCATTTTTTTTTGGGCTGCTAAAATAAAATTTTTAGCTTAACAGTTGCTGCTAATCCCCCCAGGGGGATACAAATGGTGAGGGTAATAAGTTTTATATAATATTAATATATAAAGTGTTGTGGGGAGTGGGACAATCCTGAACTCATGTGAAGACAGCGCCCCCTTTATGAACCCCCTAAAGATTGGGGGACGATTAGAATCTATGAAACGGGAAGTCCCACCTCCCAAAGTGGGGATGGTGCACATGGATAATATTGAAAGGCTTAAAGCTATCGAAAAATCTCCTATAAGTTTTGAAGGGCTTAGAAAGTTGAACATAATCGCTGGATCGTTACATTTTATCCAGGGAATCATAATGGTCTTTCTGGGGTTTCTTTTAACATGGGTGATATACACATTCTATTCAAGATAATTTCGATGAATCCACCATCATTTCAGGTCATGCCCCGAACCACAAGTCGCATTCACCATAGGCTATCTTGGTGTTATATTAGCTTAGCTTCCTCCTTATCTCGGCAGTTGCACATTTCATCATAGGATTCCTCAAAACAAGGGATTATGAAAATTACCTGAAGAAGGGTATGAATCCCTATCGCTGGTACGAGTATGCACTTTCAAGTTCGATCATGATCGTGATACTCGCAACCTTTGTAGGGGAATCCGGGACACTTGTAATGATCTTCGTTGTGAACTACCCCCAGCTTTCGCATGGGGGCTTCCTGCTTCAATGACGGGACTTGCCCCGCGACCACCAGCGGAAGCCGGGACGCAGAGTAGAGGGTCCCATCTCCACAGGCGTTACTTCGGACCGTCCCAGCCCTAGGGAGAGGA
>Ga0078972_1013356_pt1 | contig 13607 bp, 9 predicted proteins | sample YelNatPaOPGAMG01_FD_67568 | JGI IMG/M metagenome (GOLD analysis project Ga0078972, IMG submission 67568) | Hot spring thermophilic microbial communities from Obsidian Pool, Yellowstone National Park, USA - OP-RAMG-01 (SPADES assembly) (version 2) | ecosystem: Environmental > Aquatic > Thermal...
CAGACGTGTGCTCTTCCGATCTGGGGGTAAGTTCAATGCAGACAAGGAGTCCCCCCCCCCCCCCCCCTACCCCCCCCCCACAAGGGGGGAGGGAACAAATACAACTCCCTCCCCCCTTGTGGGGGAGGGAAAAGTCCGCCAGTCCTAAGCCAAGCACTTCTATTTTGCCGATATTAAATCTACGGCGCACGGGGCGCGCTTGCATTTCCAGGCGCTTCGGCTATATTCGCCAAGCGGGATCGCGGAATTGGTCCTGCATAAGGGTGAGCAAGGAGGCGGTGATGGTCTTGCAGGTCCACCTGTCGACGACCGGGGGGCCGCCGACCCCCCCGGATGGGGAAAAGCAGGCAAGCCGGCTAGACAGTGCCCGGCAAATTGTCCGCGCCGAGGCGGCTGCGCTCGAACTGGTTGCGCAGCGGCTCGATAGTTCCTTCCTGCAAGCGGTGGATCTGCTTCAGCGTTTGACCGGCCGCGGGGCGGGCCGTGTTTGTATCACTGGCGCCGGCAAGTCGGCGGATGTCGGGCAGAAGATTGCCGGCACCCTCAACTCCACCGGCACTCGCGCTTATGTCCTTGATGCCACGCGGGCCATGCATGGCGATCTCGGCATGCTTCATCCCGATGATGTCGCCCTGATCTTATCGCACAGCGGCGAGAGCGAAGAGATTGTGCGGCTGCTTGGCCCGTTGCGTGAGATGGTTCGTGCCCTCATTGCCTTGACCGGCAATGCCTGTAGCACCCTGGCCCGCAAAGCGGACGTGGCCATCGTCTACGGCCCGCTAGAGGAGGTCTGTCCGCTGGGTCTGGCCCCCAGCGCCAGCACCACGGCCATGATCGCCCTGGGCGATGCCTTGGCCTTCATTCTCAGCCAGGAACGCGCTTTCACCCACGAAGACTTCGCGCGCTTCCATCCGGCCGGCAGCCTGGGGCGCAAGTTACTCCGAGTCGAGTCCGTCATGCGCCGGGACAGCGAATTACGTATTGCCTCAGCCAGCGATACCGTACGCAGCGTCTTCGCCCACGCCCGCCATCCCGGCCGACGCACTGGGGCCATCATGTTGGTGGACGACGCCGGCCGGCTGTGCGGCCTTTTCACCGATAGCGACCTGGCCCGGCTTATCGAAGCGCGGCGCGATGCGGCGTTGGATCGGCCCATCCGCGAAGTGATGACCGCCAACCCCATCACCGTGCCCTTGGGCGTTCGCGTCGGCGAGGCCGTCGAACTGCTGCGCCGCCATCGCATCAGCGAATTGCCCGTGGTTGATGGCGATGGCAAACCGGCCGGTTTACTCGACATTACCGATCTTATTGGGATCACGGGAGCAGAAGGGCCGGCCGGCCAGACGCCGGTCCGACCGGCTGTGCTCCCGACGGCGAGGAAGAGCGCGTGAAGACCCTGCGCGAGCGCTGTAGCGCCATCGATCTGCTGATTGTCGATGTCGATGGCGTCTTGACGAGCGGCGGTATTGTCTATGGCAGTCCAGAAATGGAGATCAAGCAGTTTAATGTCCGCGATGGCTCCGGCCTGCACCTGTGGCACTTGGCCGGCAAACGGACGGGCCTGCTTACCGGCCGCAGTTCGCCGCTGGTCCAACGCCGCGCGGCAGAGTTGGGAATCGGCTTGGTAGTGCAGGGAGCGTCGGAGAAGCTGCCGGCCTACCAGAGTATGTTGGCCCAGGCCAACGTCGGCGGAGAGGCGGTGTGCTACATCGGCGATGACTTGCCGGACGTGCCCCTGCTGCGGCTGTGCGGTTTGGCCGTGGCCGTGGCCGATGCGTGCCCGGAAGCACGGGCCGTCGCGCATTATATCACGCAAACACCCGGAGGACGCGGCGCTGTCCGCGAAACCATCGAGTTAGTCCTGCGCTGTCAGGAGCGCTGGCGGGATTGGTAGGCGACCGGTCGGCGGGAGCCAACGGACGGTCTTATCAGCCGGCCCTCGCCGATCACTCGCTCGCGGAGAGAACCAAACGTGTGGACCCCCAAACGGCTCCTCTTGCTGATCGGCGGCTTTGCAGCATTTACGCTGGTGTACGTCCTTTACACGTTGACCGCTCTGGGCCGCATCAACACCTTGCCTCCTCTGCCGGACCAGTATAAGCCCAGCGAGGGCAACGACTCTTCACCGGTCGTTCGGCCTTCTCGCCCCCTCACGCCGACGCTGCTGGAACGAAAATTGGCAATGGCCTTTCACCCCGGCTGCGAAGAGTTAACTTGGCCCGTCCGCCTGGAATTGAATGCCAAAAGCATGGTGATCGCCGCCTGGAAATTCGAGCTGGCCGACCGAGGACGCGTCAAGTTGGAGCTGATGAGCCTCGCCTTGTTCGGCAGAAAAAAAAATGACGGACGCGAAATCGAGATCAATACGCTCAAATGCAAGCAGGCCTATATCACTTTTGATCGCCCTATCACAGTGCTCACGCCCAGCGAGCTAAACGGCCGCAAGGTTGTCGAAGCGGAACTGTTCGGCGATTCCAAGACACCGATCCTTATCACCAACAATCGCCGCACGTCTTCGCGGGAAGACGATCTGGTGGTCCGCATAACTACAGGTCCGCTCTATTACATCGAGAAAAAGCAGCTCATCAAAACTAGTGACCACGTCAACCTGCGCGACGGCGATTTGATCTACAAAGAGGGCCGGCGTATCTCGCCCAAGGCTGTCATCGACGCCGAAGGCATGGAGATGGAATTGGCGACCGCGGCGCCGTCACCTCGGCCTGGTTTCACATCCCACAAGCCGAAAAACGAGAGCATAACAGGCGTCAAACGCATCGTCTTAAAAGAAGCCGTGAGCATGGATTTGGTCGTCGCTGGCGGTGCGCCATTCCCCGACAACAAAGGGGACCGAGGCCCTTCCCAGAAGGGGGGACATCCATCCACGGAGGCGAACAAGGGGCGCGGGGCGGACACTCTTCGCTCCGGAGAACCTGCCTACGTCCGCATCGTGACGCCGGGCCGATTCGAGTATGAGATATTCAAAGACCACGACCAAGCGCGCTTCGACGTGCCGGCCAATAGCGATTTGCCCAACAGCCCGCAGGACGTTACGGTCACGCGCATCAATGAACAAAATGGCAAAGAGCTGTATGATATGTTGGTGTGCAAGCACCTGGAGCTGCGCCTTAAGCGCCGCAATAACGAGGCCCCGGCCGCACGCGACACCGGCCCCAACGAACAGGGCCTCGAGATCGAGACGGCCCATGCCACCGGCCCGGATGTCACGCTCACCTCGGACGCCGAGAAGCTCGACGCCCACGGCAACGACTTCTTTCACGATGCGGCCAAGAAGCTCACCATCCTCAAGGGCGCTCCCTATATGGAGGCCACCAAGGAAGACAGCCTCATTCAGGCGCCGGAGCTGCGCATTCAGGACGTACCCTTGCCGACCTCGTCCTCGGCGGATACTGGGATCGGCGGCAAAAAGGGAGGGCCTGCACCCAAGACGTATCAGCAAATTGAGGCCAGCGGGCCGGGCAGCATCCATATGACCAACAAAACCACAGGCCAACAGAACGTCCATGCCTTCTGGAAGGAGAAATTGCTGTCCACGCGCGACGGCGCGCTGGACCTGTTGACTTTGACCGGCTCGGCCCGTTTTGTGGATGAAGAACACCAGCAATCGCTCCAAGCAGAGACGTTGAAAGTGTGGCTGCTGGCCGAAGAAAAGCAGCCGTCGGCAGCGGTCGCTGCTAAGCCCCAAGCAACCAAGCCGCCGGCAGCCCCTGCTTCCGCCCCGCCTGGTCCTTCACGCCGGCCGCATCGCGTCGAGGCCCTGCGCAACGTTCTGGCTCATTCGTCCGAACTGAATATCCACGATGCGGCCCGTCTTGTCATCCATTTTCGTGATGTGCCTCCCGAACGCATGCCGCCGTCCCCTTCGACGACCAGCAAGCCGAGCGCCGGGTCGCCTCCCGACAAGAGACCGAGTGTTGCCGACCCGCCCCCCGAGGTCAAAATACAGAGATCCGAGATCAGAAAAGAAGAAAAAGGCACCAATGGGGCAGCGGCGCCGCCAGCTCCCTCCGTGGTTTCTGCTGGGCCACGACTGCCTCCAGGCGGCAGGACCGATAACTCCCTGACGGTTGCGGCCCCGAGCCAGCAGAAGGCCAACGGCAACCGCGCTCTGACGGCTGCGGCCCCGAATCCGCAGCCGCCGCAAGCCCGGCCTATCGACCTCAGCGCTCGCTCCATCGAAGCCAAGGTGCTGCGCTGCAACGAACGTATGACCCTGGACCATCTGTGGGCCGAGGGCGGCGCTCTCGATGCCATCGATAAACGAGGTGGCGTCCAGGTCCGTCAAGAGCCGGCCAAGCCGGGAGAAGAAGGCGTCTACATCGAAGGCAACACCCTGGACATGAGCTGCTTGGCCGATGGCAACATTTTAGTCGTCACCGGCGACCTGGCTCAGCTGAAGATGGACAAGATTTTCATCCTCGGCCCGGAGGTGAATATCGATCAGGTGGCCAACAAAGCCTGGGTCGTCGGCAGCGGCGCTATGCAAATGCAGAGCACCACCACCCTGGAAGGCAAACCGCTGGCTCACCCTACGCCGTTGACCGTGCATTGGAGCGACAACATGCTCTTTTCCGGCATGTTCGCCGAGTTTTACGGCAGCATCCAGGCGGAACAGGACCAGGCGCGTCTGGCCTGTCAGCATTTGCAAGTGATGTTCGATCGGCCCATCTCCCTTAAAGAGGGCATGCGTGGCGCCCAGCCAGCCAAGATGAGCAAACTTGTCGCCGACAAAGGCATCGAAGATAAACCTGTCCGCGTCGAGGACCAGACCTTTGAGGGCGGCCGGCTGCAAAAATATCAACTGCTCATCGGCAGCACCGTGCAGATGAATACCGTGCCCCGCGAGGAGGACGATTCACGGTCCAGCGGCAAAGGCAATGATGCGAATGAAGTGCGGTTATCGGGACCAGGCATCGTGCGCATCCTCCAGCGTGGCGGCGTTGAGGCCGTCCCCACACCGGGTAAGCCTGCGCCAACTCGGCCGGGGCCTGGCAAAGCGCCAGGGCAAGAACAGGAAATGAAGCTGACCTACATCCGTTTCGAGAACCTTATGCAGGCCAGCACGCTAACCAACGTGGCCAGTTTCTGGGGAGCGGTGCGCGTCCTCAACCTTCCCTGCGACGATCCCCACCGCGACATCGATCTCGATGCTATGCTATCTGCGGAACTACCCGAGGGCGCCCTGTACCTCCGCTGCAACGTCCTCCGGGTGGGCACCTACCAAAAACCGATCTACACCGAAGCCGGTTCAAAGCAACTGCGCACTTATCAGGTGATGGATGCGCGCGGGCAGGTTTACGTCCAGGGCAAAGACTTTACGGCCCAATGCGATCACATGACGTTCAACGAAGAGAAAGACCAGGTGATTTTTGACGGCGAAGGCGATAACCAGGCCGTCATGTCCAAGGGCGACCTCAAAGGCGGCGATCGGAAAACCATGAAGGCCAAACGCTTCATCTACATCCGCTCCACCGGTGAAGTAATTGGCCGAGACATCGGCTCGATCGACGGAAGATAGTTTTCGCGATCGGCTGAGGGCCGCAGGCAAGTGTTCGCCTACGGCCCTCAGCTAAATGAAGGAACGAACGGCTCACTCTTTCAAGTCCGCCGGCAGTTCGATGACCTCGACCTTGCGGAACTTGACCACCGTGCCTGGATCGTGTCCTTGTAAAGCCAGGTGCCCCTTTTTGTAGGTGCTCTTCGGATCTACGTAGTCTACTGTCGTCTTGCCGTTCACCTTGATGACGATGTGATTGCCGATGGCGATCACTTCTTGGGTGAACCACTCATCCGGTTGGTACAACCGCTCCTTGATGATGATTTTATCGCGGTCCTCCTTGGGCGGGCCAAACGACGGATACAAGCTGCCGCCGCGGATGGGGTCGGCGTGCGTGCTGTTGATCTGGGCCTCATAGCCCTTGGGAAAGTCCGGCCCAAACTGGACACGGAAATATTGGCCGCTGTTGCCATGATCGTTAATCATGGCCTCCACGCGATAACGGAAGTTCTGGTAATCGCCCCGCTCGCTGAACAGATGGCTGTGCGGGCCACTGCCGATGAGGACGCCGTCCTCGACGCGCCACAACGGCACTTCTTCTCCCTTCTTAGGCCCTCTTTTCAGTTTGCCATAATAGGCGACGACCTTGCCGTCCGTTTCCTTTTTGACGATCTCTGCGATATCGCCTGGGTTGGGGTTCGAGTACATTTTCCATCCGGTAAGATCTTTGCCATTGAATAGCGGCGTCCATTTTTCCGTATCCGTGTCCGCGTCGACAGGGGCAAAGATCAAGGGCAGCGTTGCCAGTCCGGCCAGTAGCGCCGCCCCTCTCAACAGATGTCGTATCATCGGAGAATGCTCCTTGTGTAAGAGGGAAACCGGGGTTTACTTCCGCTTTGGGGGTACAGGTTTGGGCAATACGTTTGCTTCGGGGGCGACTTCATTTAAATTGGGCCGGATGTCGGCTTCGACGCGGCCGAGCGTCCAGGCCAGGGCGCCGGTGAGCAATTTCTGCATGATCTCGCTTTGCCATACGTCTTCGCGGTGGCCCATCGAGGTGTAAAAGACGCGGCCTTTGCCGTGCTGGCGCGCCCAGGTGGCGGGAAATTTCGGCCGTTGGTACATCGGGTTTTTCATGCCCTGCGTGTCTTGCACGAGAATGACGTGCAGGTCCGGGGCGAAATTCTTGAGCGCATACCACTCCTCGTGCATCTCAAAGTCTCTCTGCCCTTTGAGACCAGGGAAATTGGCATCGACAACGCGCATCCACGCTTTTTGCTGCTGGCCATGTACGATGAACTCGCCGCCGAGCATGGCGAGATACGGATCGACCTGACTGCGTTCTTGATTTTGGCCGCGCTCGCCTGGACTGTGGAAGGTATCGCTGGCGCAGTGGCAGCCGATAAAGCCTTTGCCGCCGGCCACGGCGTCGAGCAGCGCTTTTTTGCCGGCGCGCGACATAGGCGGCGAATTGTCCTGGCATTTCTCGCTGAGCAGATCGCCCTGCGTCTCAAACAAAAAGCCGTCGAACTTGGGAAACTCTGCCGACTCAAAGATACGGCCGTCTTTCTCACAGACGACTTCGATATTGTTCCTCTGACCCAACTCGCTGACGATACGTTCAGCCAGCGACAATTCGCCCCCCTTGCGGGTGACGACGGAGTGCTGGAAGCCGACCGAGCGCGTGTACATGAGCAAGCGTCGGCGTTTGTCCGTGTCCGCTGCCGGCAAAAAACGGCCGGCGCCGAAGACCAGAGCGGCGAGGGTGGACTGGTGCAACCATTGGCGTCGATTCATGATGGTTCTCCTGCGGTGAAAAAGGAAATCCGGAAGGCTCGGCATCAGTGTAAGAAAGGAGACCGTTGATTGCCAGGGGTAAGCGAGGCGCCTTTTACTTACACGCCTTCAAAAACGCCACCAGGTCCGCCAGTTCGCGCAGGGTCAGCTGTTGGTCGAGTCCTGCCGGCATCACCGATACTTTGCTCGGCTGCATTTCCTCGATGTCGTCGCGAGCAATGCGCACTTCCTGATTCGGCCCGGTCGCCAGCACGATTTCCTCCGGCGTGTCTTTGCGAATCAGGCCGTTGTGTACCTTGCCGCTCTTGGTTGTCACCTGCACCGGCTCGTAGCTGCGCACCAGACTGGCGCTGGGAAAGACGATCGCCTCCAACAAGTCGCGTTCACTGCGGATCTTGCCGATGTGCGTCAGGTCCGGGCCGACCTTGCCGCCGAGATAACCGATGGCGTGGCAGGCCGAACAGGCGGCCTTGCTGCTGTTGAAGACCGCCTGGCCGCGGCGCACGTCGCCGTCTTTCAACGATGCTAGCAGCTGCTCCAGCCGCCCCTTTTGCTTGGCCGCATCTGCCTCCAGCATGGCGTACAATTGCTCAGCCTGTTGTTGTACAACGGGAGGGAACTTCGCCAGACGCGGTTTCAGCGTCTCAACGCGCAGGCTGGAGCGCGCCGGTGATGCTTTCAAAGCCGACACCAGGGCCAGACCCACTTGCTCATCGGTTGAGGAGGCAAAAGCGTCGAGCAAGCGCTCGGTTTCCAGAGGGCCGACTCTTGGGAGTGTTTGGGCCAGCAAGCGAAGTTGGTCGCTGCTGAGCTTTGCTGTGGCCCATATCTCGGCAACCGCTGTGCGGACGGCGACTGGCTGGTCCGCATCCAGATGGGAACGTAAAAAGTCGAACAGCGGCGGTCCCATGCTCGTCAGCCCCCCTGGCACAGCAGCCAGAGCCTGGACGCGCAGCATCGTCGCTGCTCGGGGGTTGGCGCCGATTCTGAGCAGGGCCTCTGTCAGGGGAACGGACTGTTTAGGTGGGAGGCGAAGATGACGAACCGCAGCAATTGCTTCATTTTGAAGCTCCGCATTATCGCTGTTTAGCACCGCAGTCAGGCGGATGATCCAATCGTGCGGCGTTTCCTTGAGAGGGACACGTGCCATGACGCGGAGGGCAATGCGCTGGGCGTTAGGGTCCGCGAACGGTTGGGCCAACAATTGTTGGATATCTTTGTGAGCGGCGAAATGCACCAGGCGCTGCACCAATGCCTCTTGCTCCGCCGGCGTCCATTTGTCCGCAGCGGACAAGCGGTCGCGGAGAAAACCGGTCAGGGCAGGCGCCCATTCCGGATGTCGGCCGGCGATCCACCAGGCCGTTTCTTTCAAGCTCGAATCCTCGGCAGACAATTCCATCGTCACATATTTCGCATCCAGGTGGCCGCCGTCCATCTGATCCAGCGCGGTGAGGGTCGCACGGCGGACCTTCGAATTACGACTTTGCAGACCTATCTTTGTTGTTTTTGCATCAGCGATTTCGATGAGTGCATACGTTAACGAATGCTCCAGGATGCGATCGCCGGGTTGGGCGAGCGCATCGGTCAAGGCTGGGACTGCAGACGTGTCGCCGAGGCGCCCGAGCGCCTCGGCGGCGGCGCGACGGTTGTGCAGCGATGCGCTTTTCAGCAACTCGATCAGCGCCGGTACGGCTTCTCGATCGCGACGCACGCTCACCGAATGAATCGCCGCTTGCCGCGTGATCTCGTCTGGGTCGTCCAGTGCTTGCCGCACGGCGGCACGAGCGCCAGCATCGTCGATGCGCGTCGCCGTCCATATGGCATTACGCCGCGCCTCCGCCGATTGGCCCGAACGGATCACTTCCGCCAGGATCGGCGTTGCCTCAGCTCCTTTTTGCGCCAGCACTTCCACGGCCCGACGCCGCACGGCAAATCGGGGGTCGTCCAGCATTTTTGCCAGTTGCGCCGGCGACATCTTCGACCACGCCCATTTCCGACCGCGTGGGTCATCGATCTTCGGTGCGCCTCGGCGCTTGATGCGATAAATCGCTCCCAGAATATCCGGTTTGTGCAGTTGCGAGGTTGGACAGCACAGCTTGTACCAGCCGCCCGTGTCGATCACCAGCAAGCTGCCGTCGGCGTCCTCAAGGACATCCGTAGGATGAAAATCGAGATTGTTGGAAACCAGAAAATCCTCATCGCGGCTTCGGAAGGATGATCCATCGGGAACCAGAACGTGCCGCGTGACCTTGTGCATGTTGAACAGGCAAGCGAACAGATTGTCCTGATATTCGGCGTCGAAGGCGCATGATTGGTAGCGCGTCAGGCCGCACGGGGCGGCCGCGCCGAGATGCGTCAGTACCGGCATCAGCGCCGGGCTGGTCCATTTGTGGGCTGAATCGTAGAGGACGTTGTGGTCTTTGCCGTAGATGCCACCGTAAACGGCGTGGATGAGGCCATCGCGCAGGCCGCCGCCGGGATGTTGAAAGAACGTCGTCGTGAGAATGCGTTCCCCACCCGGCGTGAACACGACATCGACGGGATTATCCATGCCGCCGGTCATCACCGGCTCGATGCCGGAACCATCGGGCCGACAACGGAAAAGGTGGGCCGCCCGCGTGACAAACGGCGCTTTTCCGGGCCGTTCATACGTCTGCTGAGCAAACGCTCCCTTGCACCAATAAATCCACCCATCGAGTCCGAGATAGGGGCCGTGCAGATCATTGGCACAGCCGGTTAGCGTCTTGCCCTGGAACCATTCGACGCGCACATCGGCCACGCCATCGCCATCGCTGTCGGTCAATTTCCAGATGCTCGGCGGCGCCGCCACGTACAGCGAACCGGCGTACCACATGCAGCCTTCGGGAAACATCATCTTGTCGGCGAACACTGTGCGCTTGTCGAACGTGCCGTCGCCGTCGCTGTCTTCCAAGCGGAGGATGCGATGCGGTTTCTTCTGGACTTGCACAGCCACCGGCTCATTGGAGCCGGACGAATCGGCAACGTAGAGCCGGCCTTCTTCATCGAAATCGGCGACAATGGGCCGATCGACCAGAGGCGGCCCTGCGGCCAATTCGACATCGAAATCGCTGAGCAGCGTGAAGATATGGCCGTTCAACTCGACCTGGTGCGTCTTGGTGGGTGGCGGCGCATCTACAGAGATGCAGGCGACGGCGAGGATCAAGAAGGCGCCAGGCAAGGCCAGGTATTTCATAGGGCTTCTCTCCATCGGGACGGCGTGGCAAGCAGGCGTTGGATGCAGTCCATCCTACCGCGAGGGAAATCACTCTGCCAGCGTTGGAGAGATTTTTGACACACAAAATGCAGTAGCGCTCGCCTTGGTCTGCCGCTTGTCGAGTACACTTTGCGTCTTTCGGTGCGAGACAGCGGAGCCGCCCCGACTTCGGAATCACATTTGCGGTGATGTCTCGGCTGGCCCCTCCAGCAAGCGTTTCAGGACATTGGGGAACCCTTTCCAAGTCGTCTGATAGGTCGCTTCCAGTGGCGCCGGAACATATATTTCCGGACGGAGAAACAGCGGCATGTCCGGCAAAACATCGCCGACTGCTACCGGCTCGAAGTAGGCGACGCGCGGCGGTCCTGCATCGTAGGACACCAACATGAGCGGTTTATCCAACGGCAACTCGAAGTCTCCTTCCTCGAACTCATCCCAGATGGCTTTGGCGATACCCTCTGGATCACGAGGGCTAGGAGGCAAAATAATCGGGTGGCAAGCCTCCCAAGTTCAGCGCATCGCGCAAGGCAACCGTCCAACTTTGATGAAAGTCATGAAACAATCCAGCATCGACACGAATCCAGTCGTAGATCGGCATGGGATTTTACCTCTTGACGGAGATACGTGCGTATCCCATAGCGATTATAACCACCCTGCGCAGATGTTCCAAGAAACAACTACGTTGGCAGCAAGCAACAAAGAGGCCCCTTATGCATGATCCCATTCGCTTGGCTGTGCTGCTCAGCGGTAACGGCACCACGTTGCAAAACTTCCTCGATCGCATTGCTGATGGCATCCTGCGCGCAGAAATCGCCGTGGTTGTCTCCAGCAAAGCCGAGGCCTTCGGACTGACCCGCGCCCGCCGAGCCAACATTCCCGCCTTCGTGGTCGAACGAAAATCTTGTTCTTCGCGCGAAGTGTTCAGCGAGCGCATCTTTGGGTACTGCCGTGAGGCGGATGTGGATCTCGTCTGTTTGGCCGGGTTCCTCCAGCTGCTGCACATCCCTGACGATTTCCGCAACCGTGTCCTGAACATTCATCCCGCGTTGATTCCGGCCTTTTGCGGCAAGGGCTATCACGGTCTGGCGGTCCACCGCGCCGCCCTGGAGCGCGGCGTGAAGGTGTCCGGCTGCACCGTGCATTTCGCCGACAACGAATACGATCACGGCCCGATCGTAACCCAGCGCGTCGTGCCGGTCCTCGACGACGATACGCCGGAGAGCTTGGCGGCACGGGTGTTCGCTGCCGAGTGCGAAGCCTATCCGCAAGCGATCCAATGGTTTGCTCAAGGCCGCTTGCGCATCGAGGGGCAGCGGGTACGGGTAATGACGCCGTAACAAGCCCGAAGCGCCAGCGACAGGTCGAAACAGCCGTCGCTGGCGCTCCGGGCTTGTCGAGGGAAAAATCATCATCTCGATCGAAGCAAAGTATGTTTTTACGACCTACACTTGCAGCAGGCAGAAGTCCTCACTCCTTGAGATGGGCGGAAGATACTCCATGCGCAGCCGCATTTTCATGGGGCGGTACGAAACCATTCGCCTGCTCGGCGAAGGCGGAATGGGCCGAGTTTACCTGGCTCGCCAACTCGACTTGGGCCGGCAAGTAGTGGTCAAGGTCATGCATGACCACATTGCCGCCGACCCCACGTTCCGCGAGCGTTTCACCCGCGAAACGCTGTTGATGGCCCGCTTCCAGCACCCCTATGCCGTCACCCTGTACGATGCCTCCCTCAATGATCCGCAGGGTCCATGCATCGTTATGGAATACATCCGCGGTGTCACCCTCGACGAAGTCCTGCAAAACAATGGCCGGCTCACGCCGGCGCGTGTGGGCCGGTTGCTCTATCAGCTGTGCGAAGTCTTGCAAGCAGCCCACAATCTGGACATCATTCACCGCGATTTGAAGCCGTCCAACCTGATGATCGTCGATGCTGACACGCCTTATGAGCTGCTTAAGGTCATGGACTTCGGCCTGGCCAAGACGCTGACGCCGGACCAGTTCACCAAGATCACACAGACGCACACCGAATTCGCCGTAGGCACGCCGGGCTACATGTGTCCGGAGCAAGCGCGTGGCGACGAGATGGACGGCCGCGGCGATCTCTACAGCGTCGGCGTCATTCTCTATGAATTACTATCGGGCCGGCTGCCGTTCGCCGGCCGATCGACGATGGATTTGCTTCTGGCCCACGTTACCGAAGAGCCGCCGCCGCTGTCGTTATTTGCCGGCGATCTCGATGTGCCGCCCGCCATCGAAGAAGTGGTGCGCCGCTGCCTGGCCAAGAATGCGGAGGATCGACCGCGCAGCGCCCGTGAATTGGCCGAGTTGTACGAAGCGGCCCTGACGAGTGTTTCCGTTTCCGAAAATAAGCCAGGAACGGGAAAGGGCAAGGGAACAGAGCAGCCGGTACGCTCGGAACGCACGATGCCGGTGCCGACTCCGCGCGGGCCGGAAAACGTGTCGCGCGATCCGTTCGCTGTGGTCCATACGTTGGAAGCGTGGATGCCGGAGCGCATCGCCGAGTATAAGCTGCGCGGCTTCATCCACGATGTCGGTGGTGAAGTGGTCGAGAGCGTGCCAGGCCGCATTCGCGTTCGTTTCGGCGGCCGCGGCAGTGCCTACATGGCGCCGCGCCAAGGGCTGTCCTGGTTAGGCATCGGCCGCCGTGCCAACACGATTGACATGGAGCTGCACATGGAGCACGCTAATCCTAATCGCGGGAACCTCTTACGCATCACCGTGCTTTTCTGTTCCCCCAACACTGACCTCAACGCCAGCATGGCTTTTCGCAACACCTGTACGCAAATCTTCTGCGATCTGCGCGGCTATCTGATGGGTCAAACCGGCGCCGTCGGCGCAACGGCGGAATAACAGAAGCGCCCCGCGGGCGAGCGGGGGGTGTGAACCCCCCGGTCGTTCTGGGCGAGCGGGGGGTGTGAGCGCCCCGAGGGGAGGCTTTCCTACTCCCTCCCCCCTTGTGGGGGAGGGCTGGGGTGGGGGGGGAGAAGCAACCGCAGACTCCGGAATTCTACACCCCCCACCCTAACCCTCCCCCACCAC
>Ga0078972_1013359_pt1 | contig 13603 bp, 16 predicted proteins | sample YelNatPaOPGAMG01_FD_67568 | JGI IMG/M metagenome (GOLD analysis project Ga0078972, IMG submission 67568) | Hot spring thermophilic microbial communities from Obsidian Pool, Yellowstone National Park, USA - OP-RAMG-01 (SPADES assembly) (version 2) | ecosystem: Environmental > Aquatic > Thermal...
AGCGTTCCGTCTGGCTTCGCCAGCGGAACGCGAAAGACCCGAAAGGCAAATCGAGCGTTCCGCCTGGCTTCGCCAGCGGAACGCGAAAGAGAAGCCCCCTCCCCGTTCAGGAGACAAAGCCCTTCCCCCATGTGCGCCCTGCGCCGCCGAAGGAAGGACCATTCGATCGCGGAATTTGGGTTCAAGGCGCCGCGCAGCCGGCGGCCAAGAAATAGCGCGGCCGAACGCTGGCCACGGAGTCATGCCCCATGCGTAGCGCGCGGCAGATCTACTACGACGCCTTCTCGACGGTCTACGACCGCTTCGTAGCGCTCCATTCGGGCGACAGCCAGCGGCGCGTCCGCGAGTTTCTGGCGGAGCTGCTGCCGCTCGGTGAGGGAGGTTCGGTGCTCGATCTCTGCACGGGCACGGGAGCCCTGCTCCCCTACCTCGCCGGCAAGGTGGGCCGCACGGGGAAGGTGGCGGCGCTGGACTTTTCGAGGGGAATGCTGCGGCGGGCCGCTCACAAGGCCGCCCACTGCCCCAACGTCCTGCTCGTGGAGGCGGCGGCGGAGAGGCTTCCCTTCGCCAGTGAAACCTTCGGCGCCGTCACCTGCTCCCACGCCTTCTACGAACTGAAAGGAGAGGCCCGCGAGGAGGCCTTGCGCGAGATCAAGAGGGTGCTCAAGCCCCACGGACTCTTTCTGATGATGGAACACGACCTTCCCCGGAGCCCGCTGGCGCGCCTCCTGTTTTATGTTCGCTTGGCGGTGGCCGGAGCCGGCCGCGTCCGCGGTTTCCTCCGTCAGGAGCGCGCCATCCTGGAGAGCCACTTCGCCGAAGTCGAGAAGTTCCTCTCTCCCACGGGGCGGTCCAAGGTGATGGTATGCAAGAAGTGACGCCTCGTCGGGCGTCCTCCCCCGGCGCGGCGGGAAGAGCGGCCCGAGGGGGGCCCGCGAGGCCCGGCGGCAAAAGGAGCGGAAGATGACCACCCTACTCGAGCCCTGGACGCTGGACTCTCTCCCCCTGCGGAACCGCCTCTGGATGGCACCCGTCAAAACCGCCTTCGGCACACCGGAAGGCCGGGTCACCGAGAGGCACCTTCACTTCTACCGGCGGATCGCCAAGGGCGGCGCGGGGCTGGTGATCATCGAGCCGGTTCCCGTCCGGTGGGAGGGGCGCGAGCATCCCAAACAGCTCGCCGTCACTCTCCCAGACTCGGCGACCGAACTGGCCAAGATCGTCTCCGCCCTCCATGAGGGGGGTGCCAAGGCGGCACTCAATCTCAACCACGCCGGCAGAGCGGCCAACCCCAAGGCCAGCGGCACCGAACCCGTCGCCCCCTCGGCCTGCGCCTGTCCCGCCAAGGGAACGCAGGCCCGAGAGCTTCTGCCCGCGGAGATCGAGGACATCATCGCCGCCTTCGGCCGGGCCGCCGCCGTGGCCGAGGCCGCGGGCTTCGACTGGATCGAGATCCAGGCGGGCCACGGCTACCTCGTGCAGCAGTTCCTCGAGCCCTCCGTAAACCGGAGAAGCGATGCCTACGGTCAGGACCTCCTCCTCTTCGCGCGGAGGGTGTTGGAATCCGTTCTCGGGGCCTCCGCCCTTCCCGTGAGCCTCCGCGTGACCCTCGGCGACCCCGAAGATCTGGGGCAGACGGAGCGCCTCCGGATGCTCCTCGAGATGGCCCGCGCTCACCGCGTGGCGGCCATCCACGCGGGCATGGGCGAGGCCTGCACCAACCCGCCCTGGTACTACCACCACGGCGCCCTCCCACTGGCGCCGCAGGAGGCGGCGCTCAGGACCATTCGCGGCCTGACCCCGCTCCCGCTGATCGCCGCCGGGCGCATGGGGGAGTGGCAACGCGCCAACCGGATCATCGAGCAGGGCCTCGCCGACGCCATAGCCCTCGGACGGCCCCTCGTGGCCGACCCCGGGCTGCCCGCCAAGTGGCAGGCCGGCGCCTTCGACGCGGTGGTGGCCTGCGGCTCCTGCCTTCAGGGATGCCTCGCCAAGGTGGCCAAGGGAGAGGGCCTCTCGTGCATCGTGAACCCCTCCGTGGGCCGCGCTCCCGTGGTTCCCGCCGCGAAGCGCCGGCGGACACTGGTGGCGGGAGCGGGACCGGCGGGCCTCTCCGCGGCGCTCGCGCTCTGGGAGCGCGGCCACGGCGTCATCGTGGCGGAGGCCGGACCGGAGGCCGGCGGCACCTTCCGCGCCGCGCCCCTCTCTCCCGGCAAGGAGTCCATGGAGCGCCCCCTTCGCGGCCTTCTCGCGGCGGTCCGGCTCCAGGAGATCCCTCTCCTCTTCAACCAGCCGGTGGACGAGGCCTTCCTCGCCAAGGTCCGCCCCGAGGTTCTCGTCTGGGCCGTGGGTGCGGGGGCGGTGCGCCCCCCCATCGAAGGGCTGGATTCCGTGCCCGCCCTGACCTCGAAGGAGCTCTATCTCGACGGCAAGGAGCTGCCCGGACGCCGCGTCTTGGTGTTGGGCGGCGGCCTGGTCGGCGTGGAAGCCGCCGAGAAGCTGGCCCTGGAGGGCCGCGAGGTGGTCGTGGTGGAGATGCTGCCCGAGATGGGCCGCGGCATGGAGGCCGTGGGCAAGGCCCTCCTCTTCAAGCGACTGGCCGCCTTGCCCAAGGTGACGCTCCTCACCTCCACCACGGTCCGGCGCATCGGCCCGGATGCGCTGGAGCTGGAGAAACCGGACGGGACGCTGCGCCTGCCGCCCGTGGAGGCCGTCCTGTTGGCCGCGGGCCTGCGAGCGGCGCCCGTTCCCGATTGGATCCGGCCCCTCGTGCCGGAGCTTCACGTCGTGGGCGACGCCAAGGCGCCCCGGGACATCGAGAGCGCCGTACAGGAGGGATACGAGGCGGGGCTGGCGGTGTGAGGGCGGTGGTTAGGTGATGGAGTGCTTAATAAAGGGATTGAACCATTGGGCGATTGGGTGACTGGTACACTGGGTGAGGAGACGAGGACCGAACGAAGGAGGCTCGCTGTCGGTAGAGCCACCGACGGTGAGGCCTTCGCGAGCCAAGGTCGCGGTGGACTGGGGACGATGACCCATGGCAGGCGGGGGCGCCCGCCCCACGACGGCCTCTCGCGTCTCGCCTCTCGCCTCTCGCGTCTCGCCTCTCGCGTCTCGCCTCTCGCGTCTCGCGTCTCGCGTTTCGCGTCTCGCGTCTCGCGTCTAACCTAAAAGGGGGGTGTCATGGCCAAGATCGCGATTCTCTACTGCAAGAAGGTCAAGGATTACTCGTGCATCGCCTGCGCCAAGTGCTACAAGGCCATGCACGAGAAAAACGGCGCCTTTCAGGCCTACGACGACATCCAGCTCGTGGCCATGACCGACTGCGGCGACTGTCCTGGCATCTTGGTGCCCAGGGTCAAGCTGCTCAACGAGGTGCTCTCGCGCCTGGACGAGAAGATCGAGGTGGTCCACTTCGGTACCTGCGCCAAGCTGGCCATGGAGACGGCCGCCTGCCCCATCGATTTCGAGGCCACCAAGGCCCTGCTGGAAGGGAAATTCGGCCTTAAGGTGGTGCTGGGAACCCACGCCTATTGAGCGGTAACGGTCGAAGGGAGGCTTCATGGGAGAGACGAAAGACGGCTGCGTGCAACCGGCCGGGGGACCGATCCCCCAGCTCCAGCCGGAGGCGGGTCCGGTCGCGGAAACTCAGAGAGGAGAAACGAAGATGGTGGCGAGAGTGGGACAGGCGGCGCCTGACTTCGAGGCCAGCGGTTATCTGGAGGGAGGCTTCAAGAACTTCAAGCTCTCCGACTTCAAAGGCAAGTGGATCCTGCTTTGCTTTTATCCGGGCGATTTCACCTTCGTCTGACCCACCGAATTGGCGGCGGTCGCCGCCCAGGCCGGTGAACTGACGAAGCTGGGGGTGCAGGTGCTCTCGGTCTCCACGGACAGCCGCTTCACGCACAAGATCTGGCAGGAGGAGGAGCTCTCCAAGATGGTTCCGGGCGGCGTACCCTTCCCCATGCTCTCCGACCAGACGGGAGCTATCGGCAGGATCTACGGCATCTACGACGAGGCGGCGGGCGTGGACATCCGCGGGCGGTTCATCATCGACCCCGACGGCATCATCCAGGCCATGGAGGTCCTCACCCCGCCCGTGGGGCGCAACGTGACGGAGCTGATCCGCCAGGTGAAAGCCTTCCAGCACGTGAGGGCTACGGGTGAGGTGACCCCCTCGGGCTGGCAGCCGGGCAGGCCCACCCTGACGCCCGGTCCTGATCTGGCGGGCAAGGTGTGGAAGCAGTGGAAGGTGGAGAACGCCTTCTGACACGACAACGGCCGGCGGGTGCCGGGCGCGCGGCCCGGAGGCGGAGGGGGGGCCCGTGATCGCCTCCCCTCCGCACGCTGGATCGAAAACGACGGGGAGAGAGGCGAGCCATGCCCAAGACCGAGCCCTTCGAACGCTACGCCGCGGCCTACGACGCCTGGTTCGACGTTTACCCCTGGGCCTTCCGCTCGGAGGTCAAGGCCCTTCGGCATTTCTGGCCCGGAGAGGGGGATGCCGTGGAGGTGGGCGTGGGCAGCGGCCGTTTCGCCGAGGCTTTGGGCGTCCGGTGGGGTGTGGAGCCGTCCCCCGCCATGCGGGCCATGGCCAAATGTAGGGGCATCGAGGTAGTGGATGGAGTGGCCGAGGCGCTCCCCTTCGAGGAGGGACGCTTCCAGGCGGTTCTCATGGTCACGACCCTCTGCTTCCTGGACGATCCCGAGCGCGCCCTCGCCGAGTGCCGGCGCGTGTTGAAACCCTCTGGCCTCTTCGTGACGGGCTTCGTGGACGCCAGGAGCGAGCTCGGCAGGCAGTACGAGCAACACAGGGACCAGAGCCGTTTCTACGGCGAGGCCCGATTCTGGAGTGTCCCCGAGGTGGTTTCGGCCCTCATGCGGGCGGGCTTCGCCGCTCCCCGCATGGTCCAGACCCTTTTCCGCCCGCCCGGCGAGCTGCGCGAGGAGGAGCCGGTGAGGCCGGGCTATGGCGAAGGGGCCTTCGTCGCCATGGCGGCGCGGCGGAAGGGCTCGTGATGTCGGCCCCGCGCCCAACCCACGGCCGAGCGCCGGAAGCTCAGGCGGGGCAGGCGGCGGCTTCGCCCCTCTCCGCATTCACCCCACAGGGGGAGGTGTCACCGTGCTGACACGGGAAGAGTTGGTGCAACGGCGGGATCGCTTCGCGAGGAGGAACGCCCAGTACCTGGGGCTCGGCCACGACCGGCTGGCGGCGGCCGCCTTCGTGGCCGAGGCGGCCGGCGAAGGCCCCGCCTCAGTCCTCGACGTGGGGACCGGCAAGGGGCTCCTGGCCTTGGCGCTGGCCCGGCGGGGCCTGCGCGTGACCTCGGTGGACCTGGATGCGGACGAGCAGGCCCTCGCGGCCCTCATGGCCGAGGAGGCCGGAGTTCGGGACCGCATCGTCTTCCAGTGCGCCGACGCCGCTTCCCTGCCCCACGAGACTGGAAGCTTTGACGCGGTGGCCTCCATGGACGCGCTCCACCATTTCGGCTCCCAGGGGCCGATCCTGCGGGAGCTGGCCCGGGTCCTCCGGCAAGGTGGCCGCATGGTCCTGGCCGACTTCACGGAGGAGGGCTTCGCCCTGGTGAGCCGGATCCACGCCGGCGAAGGGCACGAACACCCGCGCAGCGCCGTCACCCTGGACTCGGCCGTGGCCTTCCTGGAAGGGCTTGGTTTCTCTCTCCTGGACCGTTCCCAGGGCCACCTCCAGGATCGTGCGCTGCTCCGAAAAGACGCTGCGCACGCCGCCCGATAGGGGGAGAATGCGATGCCGACGCGCGAAGAGAGGCGCCCCAAGCGTGACCGGGCCGAGCGCAGGCACGTTTACGGCCCCGTGCCGAGCCGCCGCCTCGGCCTCAGCCTCGGCGTGGATCTCGTCCCCTTCAAGGCCTGTCCCTACGACTGCATCTACTGCCAGCTCGGTCCCACCCGGCGCCTCACGGCGCAACGGGAGGCCTTCTTCCCGGTCGAAGGGCTCGTGGAGGAGGTGAGGCGCGCCCTGGAACACGGGCCGCGCCCCGAGGTGATCACCCTGGCCGGTTCCGGGGAGCCCACGCTCTATAGGCCCTTGGGCGGGCTGATCCAAGCCCTGAAGGCCGTCACCGGTCTTCCCGTGGTGCTGCTGACCAACGGCGCACTCTTCGGCGATCCGGCCCTCCGCCGCGAGGCGGCCCTGGCCGACCGGGTCCTCCCCAGCCTCGACGCGGGAGACGAAGACTTTTTCCGGTACGTCAACCGGCCCCATGAAAGCCTCACCCTGGAGTCGGTGGTCGCAGGCCTGGAGGCCTTCCGCCGTGAATACGCCGGCCCCATCTGGCTGGAGGTCATGGTGCTGGCGGGACTCACGGACCGTGAGCCTCGCCTGCACCTCATCGCGGAACAGGCCCGCCGCATCCGCCCCGACCGCATCCACCTCAATACCCCCGTGCGCCCCTCCGCGCTCGGCCCCGAGGCCATCGTGCAGCGGGAGCGCCTGGAAGAGATGTGCGCCCTCTTCACGCCCACCGCCGAGGTCATGGCCGACTTCGCACCCGCCCGCACCGCCCGGAGTCGCGGAGAGGAGGACCTTCAGAAAGGGCTTCTGGAGCTCCTCTCCAGGCGCCCCTGCACGGTGGAAGACGCCGCCGCCGGGCTCGGCGCGGCCCCGAACGAGGTGGTGAAGGCCCTCGCCGTCCTGGAGGCCGCCGGCCGCGTCGAAAGCCGAGCGCACGGAGAGCGGCGCTTCTACCAGGTCCAGGGAGGCTCGCCGTGACCCTCCTGCCCGTCCTGAAGGGGGTCCTCGCCGACTCCCTCATGATCACCGGCTTCGTCTTCGCCATGATGCTCCTCGTGGAGTACCTCAACGTGGCCACGGCGGGCCTGGCGGCGCGGTGGCTCGAAAAGCGGGGCGTCCTTGGCTACGCCGCCGTGGTCCTCGTAGGCACCTTCCCGGGCTGCCTGGGGGCCTTCACCGACGTGACGCTCTACATTCACCGGATCATCTCCCTCGGCGCCCTCGCCGGGAGCATGGTGGCCGCCTCGGGCGATGAGGCCTTCGTCATGCTGGCGCTCATGCCGGAAACCGCCCTTCTCCTATTCGCGGGACTCTTCCTCTACGGCCTGGCTCTAGCCTTCGTGGTGGACAAGGCCAGCGGCCGCCGCTGCTATGGCGGGAGCCCGTGCGAAACGGGGCTGGCCGTCCACGGGCGCGAAGAGGAGCGTCCCCATCTCGCTATCCGCCCCTCCTTCCGGGAGTGCTCCTTCCCGAGGGCCGTCCTCTGCGTCGCCCTCGGTCTCTTCGCCCTGGGCGTGGCCTTCGGAGCCGTGGGACCGGACGAGTGGAACTGGGTCCGCGTGACCTTGCTTCTGGCCTCGGCCGTCGCCTTCGCGCTGGTCTTCCTCGCTCCCGACCACTTTCTGGAGGAGCACCTCTACCGCCACGTGGCGTGCGAGCACGTGCCCCGCGTCTTCGCGTGGACGCTGGGGGCCCTCTTCGTGATGGCCTGGATCCAGGTGCAGGGCGGGCCGCTCCAGAGCTGGATCCAGGCCCATTCAGGCTGGGCCGTCCTGGCCGCGGCCCTCATCGGCATTCTCCCGGAATCGGGTCCCCACATGCTCTTCGTGGTGGGCTATGCGCATGGGCTCACGCCGCTCTCGGCGCTCGTGGCCTCCTCCGTGGTCCAGGACGGCCACGGCATGTTGCCGCTGCTCGCCGAGTCGTGGCGCGAGTTTTTGAGAGTGAAGGCCATCACCTTCGCCGCCGGCTTGGCGGCGGGATACGGATTGTGTCTCATCGGATACTAGAAACCCATACGACACCCAAGGAGGAACTCATGATGAAGATCGCCATACCCATCGTTCAGGGACAGTTCTCCGACCACTTCGGCGGCGCGGAGGCCTTCGGACTCTTCGAGGTGGACGAGAAAAACCGGACCATTCTCTCCCACACCTTTGCCCCAGCCCCCGAACACGAGCGGGGAGCCTTCCCGCGCTGGCTCCACGAACAGGGCGCCGACGTCATCCTGGCGGGCGGCATGGGGCCCAGGGCGCTCCAGATGTTCGAGCACTACGGCATCCAGGTGGTGGCCGGCGTGGCCGGCGACACCCCTGAAGCCGTGGTCCAAGCCTTTCTTTCCGGCACCCTGGCCGCCACGGGCGAACCCTGCAGCGGCGGCCACTTGCACCACTGCGGAGATCACGGAGAGGAAGACTGAGCCCAGGCGCGGAGGAGCGGAAGGCCGTGCATCCCCACCCGCCAGCCTTCCGCCTCTTCCCCCCTGTCCCTTGTCCCTCAAAAGGAGTCCCCCATGCAAAACCTTCACAAACGCGGCGGCGGCCCTTCGGGAAACTGCATCTGCCTCAAGTGCGGCACCAAGGTCCCCCACCAGGCAGGCACACCGTGCATGGACACCCAATGCCCGCAGTGCGGTGCTAAGATGGTCCGGGAGGGGTCCGAGCACCACCTCAAATACCTGGAAAAGGTCAAGAAGCCGGGATGAAAAGGCATAGAAAGGCGGGTGGCCCCCCCATCCGCTGGCCGAGGCAAGCACGATGAGGACTTCTCTGTGAGGTGGCTCCTATGGATACTCGGCGCCGCCGTCGTCTACCAGCTCCTCGTCCTCTTGATCGTGCGCCTCGGCTGGCGCAATCCGCGTGTGCGGAGCGGACGGGACCCCTCCTCTCTGGGCCTCGCCTTCGAAACCGTACGGTTCCCCACAGCCGGAGGGAAGAGTCTTCACGGCTGGTGGATTCCCTCCGGCAACGGGGAGGCACCCGTCCTCGTTCTCGTCCACGGCTGGGGCCGCAATGCCGAGCGCATGCTGCCCTATATCGAGATGCTGCACCCGGCGGGCTTCGATCTGCTCGCCTTCGACGCGCGCCACCACGGGGAGTCGGACGCGGACGGCTTCGCCTCCATGCCGAAGTTCTCCGAAGACATCCGGGCGGCCGTGGAGGAGGTGCGGCGCAGGCGGCCGGAGGTCGAAGAGGTCGGCGTGTTGGGACTCTCCGTGGGAGGCTCCGCGGCCATTCACGCGGCGGCCCAGGATGAGTGCATCCGCGCCGTGGCCACGGTGGGAGCCTTCGCGACGCCCGCCGATCCCAGGGCGACCCTCGGCCGCTGGTGGTGGATTCTCGCTCCGGGCCTCCCGCTGGCCTTCCGCATGGTGGAGAGGCGCATCGGGCAGCGCTTTCGCGATATCGCCCCGGAACGCCACATCGGCCTGGCATCCGCCCGATTTCTGCTCATCCACGGCACCGCCGATTCCGTGATCCCCCTCTCCCACGCCCGCCGGCTTGAAGCTGCGGGAGCCGGCCGGGCAAGCCTCTGGCTCCTGCCCGGCCGAGGGCACTCCGACCCGCACCTGGAGCCCGCCATGGCCGCTGTGCTCGCCGAGTTCTTCCATCCGTAGGGCCATCCCCGAGCCACCCCAACAACCATCGGCGGTCGGGAGGCCGGCCCACCCTCTCTTCGCCCTAACTTTCCCCTCTCCGCTTCGGATTCATTCGGCGGACGGAGGCAGCGCCCTCGCGCCACTCGACCTCAGCAGGGGGATGAGCGGCAGGAAGAACAGCAGGACCAGCGTCATGAGGGCGAAGACGTCCACGTAGGCCATGACCGAGGCTTGGACCTGGGCCTGCCTGAAGAGCAGGCCCACGGAGAGCGCTTTCACCGAATGGGGGTCCACCTCGGCTGCGGGCCTCAGCGCCTGCCCGAGGGTTTGAAGCCGATGGCTGTAGATGGGGTTGAAGGGGTTCATATGCTCCACCAGGCGCGCCTGGTGGAACTGCGCGCGAGAGGCCAGCAGGGTCGAGGAGACGGCGATCCCCACGGAGCCGGCCTCGTTGCGGACGAGGTTGTAGAGTCCCGTGGCCTGCCCCATGTGCTCGGCGGGCATGGTGCTGTAGGCGGCGGCGGCGACGGAGATGAAGAGGAATCCAGCGCCGAAGCCCTGTAGGAAACGCGCCCCGGCCAGGTATCCGAAGGTCGAGGCCAGATCGACGTCCCAGAGCATGCGCAGGGCTCCCAGCATGCAGGCCACCCCGGCGAGCAGGATCCACCGCACGTCGATGCGGTGCACGATCCTGCCGGCGACGATCATTGCGAGGAGGGAGGCCACCCCGCCCGGGGCGAGGATGAGCCCAGCCCAGGTGGCCGTGTAGCCCAGCAGGTTCTGGACGTAGAGGGGGATCAGGAGAAGGGTCGCATAGAGAACGAAGTACTGGAAGAAGGAGAGCGAAACGCCCGCCGCGAACTCCCTGTTTTTGAGGACGGAGAGGTCCAGCAGCGGATGATCGTGCGTGAAGGAGCGCCAGATGAGCAGGGCGATGCCGAGAACGGCGACGAAGGCCGAGACCTGGATGAAGTGGCTCTTGAACCAGTCGAGCCGCTCGCCCCGGCTCAGCACCACCTCGAGCCCTCCCAGCCCCAGCGTGATGAAGGCGAGGCTCCAGAGGTCCACCCGGCCCTCGGGCTTGCGGATGTAGGCCGGGTCCCGTACGAAGAGGAGAGCGAGGACCACCGCCAGGACTCCCAGCGGGATGTTGATGTAGAAGATCCAGCGCCAGCCCCAGTTGTCGGTGATCCATCCGCCGAGGATCGGGCCGATGATGGGGCCGAAGACCACGCCGACTCCGAAGTAGGAGAGGGCGCGGCCCCGCTCCCGCGGCGGGAAGGCCTCCAGGAGGATGGCCTGGCTCATGGGGACGATGATTCCGCCGGAGAAACCCTGCAACACCCGCATGACAACCATGATGGTGAGATTGGGCGCGGCCCCGCTCCCCAGCGAGGCGAGGGTGAAGGCCACCACGCTGAGCAGATAGATACGCCGTCTTCCGAAGAAATTCCCCAGCCAGCCCGTGATCGGCACCACGATGGCGTTGGCCACGAGGTAGGAGGTGATGACCCAGGTGATCTCGTCCACGCTCGCCGAGAAGCTCCCCTGCATGTGCGGCAGGGCCACGTTGGCCACGGAGGTGTCCACGGCCTGCATCATGGAGGCCAGCATGGTGGCCACGGTGATCATCCCTCGGTTGGTTTCACCGTTGTCGCCCATGGTCTCCTAGTTGACGGCCGAGGGATAGAGCCTGGCAGCGACGAGGATCAGCGCGATCAGGACCCCCGCCTCCACGGCGAAATCCGTGCCGAGCCCCATGGTGCTCGCTCCGCCCCGGATCATGAGGGCACGCAGGGCGTCCACCTGGTAGGTCAGGGGGTTGCCGCGGGAGAGAAATTGCAGCCAGCGCGGCATGAGGCTGAGGGGGTAGATGGCGTTGCTGGCGAAGAAGAGGGGCATGGTGAGCACCTGGCCGATCCCCATGAATCGCTCGCGGGTCTTGACCAGGCACGCTATCACCAGAGAAAAGGTGGAGAAGACGGCCGCCCCCAGCACGATGAAGATCAGCACCCCGGCCAAGGCTCCCGGCGAGAGCCGCAGGTGAGCCCCCATGAGAAGGCCCAGAAGGACGACGATCACGGCCTGGGCGATGGCCCGCACGCCGGCCGAAGCCGCCTTACCGGTCACGAGGGCGCTGCGGAAAGCCGGGCTCGCCAGGAACTTGTGCAGGATGCCGAGGTCCCGCTCCCAGATGAGCTGGATGCCGTAGAATATGGCGACGAAGAGCACGCTCTGGGCCAGGATTCCCGGTACCATGAAGTCGAGGTAGCCGACGGAGCCCGTGGGGATGGCCCGCGCCCTCGCCATCACGACACCGAACACCCCGAGCCACAGGGCGGGCTGAACCGCGCGCGTGAAGAGTTCAGTGGGGTCGCGGCGGAGCTTCCGGGTTTCCGCCCAGGCGATGGTCAAGACCTGCCGGATGAAGTCCCAGGTGGACCGGGCCAGGAGGGCCGCCCAGTCTCTCTCCGCCGGGTGCTTGTCTTGGGCCGCGCTCGCATGAGCCCCGTCAGCCGAGGCGTCGGGCCGTTCGGCGCGTTCGTGCGGCGTCACGGTAGGTTCCTCCCGTTTCGATGGTATTTCCCGTGAAGTGGACGAAGGCGTCGTCCAGCGTGGCGCCCTCCCCCACCTGCCCCTTCAAATCGGAGGGAGAACCCAGAGCGGCCACCCGGCCCAGGTGCATGATGGCGACTCCGTCGCAGAGCTCGTCCGCCTCCTCCATGTAGTGGGTCGTGAGCAGGACGGTGGTGTTGAAGCGCTCACGTAGCTCGCGGACGTGCTCCCAAACGGCGCGCCGCGCCACCGGGTCGAGCCCCACCGTCGGCTCGTCGAGAAAGAGGACCGATGGCCTGTGGAGGACGGCCTGGGCGATCTCCAACCTCCGGATCATACCGCCCGAGTAGCGTTTGACGAGGGTGTGCGCCGCCTCCTGCAGGCCAATCATCTCCAGCGCCAGGCGGATGCGCTCCCGGCGATCGTCGCTGGGGACGTTGTAGAGCCTGGCGAAGACCATCAGGTTTTCGTAGCCCGTAAGGCCTCCGTCGGCGGAGAGAAGCTGCGGCACATAGCCGATGCGGCTCCGAACCTCCCGCGGGCGTTTCGCCACGTCGAAGCCCGCCACCCGGGCCGAGCCCTCACTCGGCGGTAGCAGGGTGGTGAGCATCTTGAGGGTCGTGCTCTTGCCCGCCCCGTTGGGTCCCACGAGGCCGAAGATGCTCCCTTGCGGAACAGAGAGCGTGAGGTGGTCCACCGCCAGGAGAGCACCGAAGGCGCGCGTCAAGCCGTCGGTCGCGATGACGGCGGAGGAGTTCCCGGCCGCCGAATGGGGGGATGACGCCGGCTGCTCTTGCGTCTCTGTCATGATCGGCGCTCTTCCTGCTTTGCAGGGTCTAACAGATGGCGGAGCAGCTCCAGGCCCTGCGCCAGGACCGCCAACTCCTCGCCGGTGAAGAGCCGCATACGTTCGGCCACGCGCCCCCGGGCGTGGGCGCGGGCCCCTTCGAGCAGGGTTACACCCTCCTGTGTAAGCGACAGCTTGACCCGCCTCCGCTCTTGCGGATCGGCCTGCCGGCTCACCAGCCCCCGGCGTACCAGCCGCTCCACCATGGCCGAGGCCGTAGCGGCGGTCACGCCATCCAGGTCGGCCACCGCGGACAAGGAGGCTCCGGGGGATCGTCCCAGGAAGGCGAGCACGCGGAGCTGCGGCACGGAAAGTCCCCGTCCCGCCACCTCGCGCATCTCCCGCCGCAGGAGCCACATGGCCTGCGGAACGACCTCCAAGATCTGCCGGGCGCACCCCTCCCGGCTTTTCCTTGAGCTGTCCCCTCTTTTTCCGGCCTCTTGCCCCATTGATTAGCTCCACTAACTATCAGAGAGGCTAAGAGTAGAACCTCAGGCCGTGCGTGTCAAGCCGTGGGGAAGAACTCCATGCCGGGCGCCGGCCGAAACATCCGCATCCGCGGGTCTCGATGAGAGTGAAGCGAGGAGAGCAGAAGGTTCGCGGCCGCCCATTCGGGCCGGCCGCCCCGGGGCATCGCCGGGCCCAGCGAGCCGCCATTGGCGGCCTGTTACGACGAGCGGGAAGGGGGAGCGCCCCTTCCCGCTCGGATGATCGGGTGTTCACGAGGAGCCCCAATCCCGCGATGAAACCGGAACGGAGCCCCCAAATGTTGATGAACACGTGGTTTAACTCCAATGCCCTTTCACCTGATAAGGGATTGGGGGCATTC
>Ga0078972_1013361_pt1 | contig 13599 bp, 10 predicted proteins | sample YelNatPaOPGAMG01_FD_67568 | JGI IMG/M metagenome (GOLD analysis project Ga0078972, IMG submission 67568) | Hot spring thermophilic microbial communities from Obsidian Pool, Yellowstone National Park, USA - OP-RAMG-01 (SPADES assembly) (version 2) | ecosystem: Environmental > Aquatic > Thermal...
CACCCCAGCTCCCATTTTATCAAGTTCTCTTCGCCCTATCCTTTTCGGCCCTATTCACCCTCGGAATCGTAGACCACTTCAAATATTTAGTCTTTAAAAAGGCCCAGCTCTAAGGTGCAGCACACAGGTACGCGTATAGCTGTTAGAGCTGCGCCGGATTGGATGAAAGGCCCAGCGATGTGGACACGTCCACCCGATGGGGATAATTTGCCGCTTCCTACCCAGCATATCCGGCATTACAAGTCTTTTCGACGTCATTGTTTAACGTCGAAGATGAAACTCTTATGAAACTCTTATTATTCATGGTTCGTCCATCCTACGCGCAAAGAAGCGGTTACAGAATTTCTAAAAAGGGCAAAGGCAGTTTAGCGGGTCTTCGAGGAACTTTTACAACAAAGAAAGGCTTGTGGAGATTAAGTATGAAGGAAAAATACCATATGAGAAAGCTTCCAATTAAATAAAAATTTTGAATCCTAAGTCTAACATCGCGTAATTACAGCACATAAAAGCTAATTTGGCAAATATACACAAATCTCAAAGGCTACGCGCACTTAGAGATGCTTAAAGATGGGTAATTCATTTCGATAAGGGATTTTCGTACGTAAAAGTTGTGTTAATTCGGAATGGAATACGTAAGCTATGTAAAATTGGTTCAAGGAGGGAAAAAGCACGTTAAGACGTGAAACCGTAAATATAAATGCTATGTGTCCTAAGTGCGGGCCAAACAATGTGGGGATGTTATGCGAATGGTTTATATTTTTTCCATATGTGCGGCCATGTCTGGGAAGTAAAAGTTGAGAGACAGAGTTTCAGTTATTTCATCTGTAAGCGCAACAAACAGTATGGAACTTAAAATCCTATATGATAATGAAGGTTTGAATGGCTTTAGAGGAGCATATGGATTTTCATGTTTTATTGAAAAGAAAGGTATACTTTTTGATACTGGTGGGGATGTAGACACTTTGTTTTTTAATATGCAGAAGTTCCAGGTAGATCCAAGTAGTATTCGCATGATTGTTTTATCCCATGAGCATAGAGACCATACGGGTGGAATCCAAATCATAAATTATTGCGGTAAAGTAGACGTGTTTGTACCTGCATCTTTTTCAGACAGGTTTAAAGGTTGGCTGGCTTCGCACCGGAATGTAAGATTATGGGAAATTCAAGAACTCGGAGAAGTCTGCGAAGGAGTTTTTACCACAGGTGAGCTTGGGCAATTCGTAAAGGAACAATCGTTAGTCGTCAAAACAGGAAATGGCTTAACCGTCATAACAGGTTGTGCACATCCAGGTTTAGAGAACATATTAAGGGTTGCCTCAAAATTGGGAGATATCTATGGGGTGGTTGGTGGCTTTCACGGTTTTAGTAGGCTGGAAGTTTTAAAAGGAATGCATTTAATAGCTCCTTGTCACTGCACAGTGTGGAAAAGAGAAATTTTTAATCTTTACCCTAAAACATGCAAAAAATGCTCTGCGGGTTGCACGATCTTAATTTAAATGCTGGCTGGAAGGATTTTCTTTTCAGCTTTAACGGCTACAAACCCAGCTTTTCCACAATACCCTCTTCTTGGGGCTTCAAAGCGCGGTCTTTTCAGTTGGTTTTTGGAAAATCGTTGAACATATCTTTATGATGGTCAGTTCGCTTTTCCTCATCATCACTTTTAACTCATTAAAGCTGTAAAATGTCGCATTTTTGTAAAAAACGTTGCCTGCTTCGCCTTTCTTCATGTAAAATCGTGCCCACGGGCTCTCCTTTAATATTAAGCCAAGTATAAGTTGCCAATCTTTTGCTAACTCTTGAGGATTCTTCAAGAACTTTTTCTAGCTTTTCAACAAGGCAAAGGGTTACTATAATAAATATAGAGATGAACGATTCATCCAGAAATGGTAATTTCTCTCCTGAGCCCTTCACAATGGTTATTCACGCCTTTTAGCAGACTTCAACGTCTTTTCAGAGATGTCAGCACCGTATTCTATTCCTAAAGCTTCTGTGAAACGTCCTGTGCCCACATCTATTTCAAGAGATGGCCTCTTCAAATTGCGGCATAAGGATGCGGTGCAAGACTTTTCAAGCTTGAAGGCGGATTTTCCAAGAGGCGAGTCAAACCATGCGTCATATCTTTCAACAAAAGCATTAAAGACTTGGATTATGTGTGAGCTATATTGGCTATTTTTATCGGTTTCTTCGCTCAATCATGATGCAAACTCCGTAAATAACGTCTATGCCATTCTTTCTACAAAAGTTAATTGCCGCCTCAGACTCGATCCAGGCTGCATCCACACCTTCTTTTCACCGAGTTTCTTATATGCCTTCATCACAGCCTCCCGTCACCCACGGTTGAACCGCAACATTAACAACATCAGGCTTTACTGGTAAAGCTTCAAGACCTGGGTAGCATCTATCCCCTAAAACTTCACTCACGTTAGGATTTACAGCATAGACCTCATAACCGGCAGAACGTAAATCTTTATAAACTTGATGCCCTTACTTTGCAGGATCCCTGCTGACACCCACAACTGCAAATATGTTCTTCCTGCCCAAGAACGATGCGATCAGCTGCTCATTCATTCAGATGCACCTACAACTATATTCTCTCTACTCAATAATCCTCTCCCTTTCTCTGTGAGCATATAATATTTGATGCCCTTTGCCTTTCTCATGCAATAAGCATCCTTATGGAAACATAAGGTACATGTTATTTTCTCGTCTTCAGAATTAAACATTTTAATGTACTCTTTCCTCAATAACTCTTGAACAGCATGTTCAACAAAGCTTTTTGAAACGCCAAATCGCTGGCTAATTTCATCCACCTTAATGTATCCCTTGTCAGAAATATGCTCTAACATTTTCTTCAAAAACGATTCACGACTTTTAGGCATATTTGAGTCCTCTCCTCTCCGTTTTCCTTAAAGTTAAATAAGCCAAGGGCAGCGACATAAAAAAGAGCCAAATTTCCGGCCTTAGTAAGCCGGAGCCTGCGCTACCACTCGTCAACCATCCCCACGTCCACGCTTCCCCCTCCAAAGAAGCTAATAAAGTCCCAAATCCATCCGCACAAACAATTAGCAAGTATATAACTCCGAAGACGGCTGATAAAAGCATTCCGACAAGAATGAACCCCCATGATTCAAGCGTTCCCCTCAATAGCGATATGGCGCTGAGATACGAGGCCCCAACAACAAGAGCGGCGAACCCTCCGAAAATATCCGCTGGCACTACCCCTACAAGGCCCGCATTATCCATTGGTGAAAACAAGTTGTATATTCCTAGCGTGAACTCGGCTGCTCCAAAAATGGTATATGCAACTCCAAGGATCATAGCGTAGATGACGATATGCCTGTTTTCAGCCTTCTGTTTCATACGCAATCCCCCTCAAGTGAATCCAACTAGCCTTCCAAAAGTGACAATGGTCAAAGCGACAACATATGCCAAAATCAGCCCATAGGTCACCGCAAAAATTGTCCACTTCCACGAGCCAGTTTCCCTATAAATGACGCCAACAGTGGCGATGCATGGTATGTAAATGAGTGAGAAAGCCATGAAAGCTAATCCGGTCAATGGCGTGAATACTCCATTTGATCGTAAAGCAGCGCTTAAATCTTCTGAGCGCTCTTCCAGACCAAAAAGGGTTGCAAATGTCCCAACAACAATTTCTTTTGCTATAAAGCCAAAGAATAAGGCTACCGCGCACATCCAGTTAAAGCCTAGAGGACGAAAAACTGGTTCAATATACTTTCCTAATATGGCAATGTATGAATTTTCTAATAGAAATTTATCCCCCTGATGGACAGACCCCCATGGATAACTTGAGAGAAACCAAACAGCAATTATCCCGAGGAAAATTATTGTGCCAGCCTTTCTTAGGAAAAGACTACCTCTCTCCCACATGTGAATTAATGTGCTTTTTATGCTCGGCATAGCATACATTGGTAATTCCAAAATCAGCGGAGAGGGTTTACCTCTAAAGTAGGGAACCACTCTCCTGAAAAGCAGCGCCATCAAGATAGCAAGTATTATTCCAAGTATGTACATGGAATAAATACCAGCTGCCGCGTAGCTCCCGAGTACAGCCGAGCCTATGAGAACATATATCGGCAGTCTTGCGCTACAGGACATTAAAGGGTTCAAAAGGATTGTTAATATGCGGTCCTCCTCCTTGTCAATGGTTCTTGTGGCCATGATACCTGGAACATTGCATCCAAATCCTATAAGCATGGGAATGAAAGATTTTCCATGAAGTCCCAATTTGTACATTGCTCTATCCACTACAAAAGCTGCTCTAGCTAGGTAGCCGCTATCTTCAAGTATTGTTAACCCAAGGAAAAGGAAGAATATCGGAGGCAGAAAGACTAAAACTCCGCCCAATCCGCTGAAGATGCCGTCAGCTATGAATGAGGCTAATTTCGGGTCTCCGATATACATTTTTGCAATTTCTCCAAGTTTTGAGAAGAGCATGTCTATTAGATCTGAAAATGGAGCTGAAACGTCAAATGCGAAGCGGAAAAGGGCCCACCACATTGCTAAGAATACCGGAATACCAATATATTTGTTCAGAAGTGCCTTATCCAGCAGGTCTGTAATGGTTAGTGGTCTAGCACCCTTCAGGATTTTAGGCAAAGCTTCGCTTATAGTTGAATACCGCCTTTCAGCGAGAGCAACCTCTATGTCTTCCCCCAAAATTTTCTTTGCCTCTGAAAGCTGACGCATTACTTCCTCCTTACACAGACTTTTGTCAATAAGTTTTAGAACCTCCTCATCTGCTTCTAGAAGTTTTATCGCCAACCATCTGACAGGGTATCTGCTTAAAAGCTCTTTATCCTTCTGCACTATAGAGGCAATTTTCAAGATAATATCATCAAAAGGTTTTCCATAACTGAATATGAGCCCTCTTCTTTTTTCCTTAATCTTTGCAGCTTCAATTACAGCGTTTTTGAGCTCTTCCATTCCTATCTTTTTAGTCGCAATTGTTGGAACAACAGGAACTCCCAGTAGTTTGGAGAGCTCTTTTGCATCTATCTCGTAGCCAAGATCCTTCGCTACGTCCCATTTGTTCAATGCGATTACTACGTTTGCTTCAAGTTCCAGAAGCTGAAGTGTTAAGTAGAGATTCCTCTCAAGGTTAGAGGCATCAACAATGTCTATTACAATATCGGGCTTCTCTTCGACTATGTAATTTCTTGCTATTAGTTCATCTATCGAGTGTGCGGTTAAGCTGTATGTCCCGGGCAAGTCGGTAATATGCATTTCTGCACCTTTGTGAACGCATACTCCCTCCTTCTTCTCCACAGTTTTTCCAGGCCAGTTGCCAACGTGAGCTTTCCCGCCTGTTAAATTGTTGAAGATTTGGCTTTTGCCGACGTTCGGATTTCCTATTAGCGCAACCCTTATCTTCTCCATGCTAACCTCCCTCTACTGGATTAACAAAGATTTTCATTGCTAGGCCTCTGCCAAGCGCTATTCTCGATCCCCTAATCATTACTAATATTGGACCGGGGGGAGTTGAGTGCAAAACCTTCACTCTTGTTCCGTTCGTGAAACCCATCTCAGTTAGCCTTCTAGTCAAACCCATACCACCCCTAACTTCCACTATAACTGCTTCACAATTTTCTCGAAGCATTGCGAGCGGAATCGTTGCCGCCATTTTCAAGATTCCCCTCAACGGAAACGTAAACATTATCACTTTCCACTTTCCTCAAGCTCAGATTATACCCCTTCAGAAGAAACTCAATCGGGTCTCCAAGTGGAGCCTTCCTGATCATCGTTACTTCTGTACCTTTCACCAATCCCATATCCAACAGTCTTTTTTTGACAGCGCCAGATCCGTTAACTCGCGTAATGATGCCCTTTTCTCCGGGCCTCAATTCGCTTAGCCTCTTCTCCATAGTTTGCACCTTTTAGGTTACCCTAAAATCTAGAAAGCGTTAGGCTGATTTGAAACCTATCCTAAAAAAGTTCGATGTTCATCCTGAAGCCTAAAAGTGATAGGAGATCCCTTCTAGAGCCTAAAACAGTGTTTTCATTAAAGCCTACTACGCCTTTCGCAGTATTCCTTAAACCCTTCAATCCACCTTTTAATGAATTTGGGACGATCGATTTCAGCAGCCTGAGTAATAAACTCAACGAATCTTGTGAACTGCAATATTGTTTTTGGGTCGAGTTGGTGCTCCAATATGTGGGCATCCCTTGCCGCTACATCATCGGGAACCAACATTATTTCTAGAAATCTCTTAAAAGTGTCATGCCTTCTCTTCACAGTTTCAGCCATCACTTTCCCACGAGATGTAAGAGTGACGCCGCCATACTTTTCATAAATAACAAGGCCTTGCTCGTGAAGTTTCCTCATCATTTCCACAACCGTGGACGGTTTAACTCCTAGAGCTTTACAAATATCCCTTATACGGGCGTAGCCCTTCGCCTCCACGATTTCATACACGATTCTCAGGTAATCTTCAACTCTTTTAGGGACTGAGATCTTCATAAGGCTTCCCTAATAATGTTCTATTAACCTCATACAATAAATTTTCTTTTGCTCTTATTAAATTTTTGGCGCTTTTTGAGATACTCACAAGATAAGGTTTTTGTCGGCCCCATGTTCCCTAAAGGTTTGACGGTCCATAATTTATGCCTTTAGAGGGCTTTTGGAGGCCGCGAGGGCCTGATGGGATTTTCGAGCGCAATAAGGTTTCGTTTCGGTTGGGGGAGAAGGCTTGGGTCATAACATTCTTGGCAGGATTGATTAGGCCTACGGGCGATGAAAGGGCGTTATGGCCTGGTTGAGGTTGGCTGAGGGCTGTTAGGCCCCGGCCTCATGAGCTTGAATCTAACCTATAATGGTCCGCCTAAGCCTAGAAGGCTTGTAGCCATCGGCGAGACAGGCCAAGCTTAACGGCGAACGGCTTTACCTATGGGCTGCAATAGACGTGGATACGAAGGAAGGAAATATTGGCTATTTACCTACGCTTCTCGGCGGAGGTCAGGCTTAAACATCAACATGTCCATTAGAAAGGTGTTATGTGCTGTTAGAACAAGCCTTTAATCCTAGTGGATGATGGACCATGGCATCCACGGATGGCTTCAAGCCAACTTGGCTTAAAATGGCTTCATTTAACCTTCGGCGGAAGAAACAATGTAGAGCGCTATTCTAGAAAGCTCAAATTAAAAATAAGGAAAGGCTTAAAGGCTTTTATAATAACATTAACGCTGAAAGCCCATCGGCTGTAAATGCCATGACCCAAATAATGGCGTATGCCTATAACCACTTAAGGGTCCATCAAACCATAGGAGCGCCACCGCTAGGATGGCGAACTTATCTTGTCACTACCCGGTGAATTATGAGAAAAATTTTAAAGTTGCCAATGGTAATACGAAAGCAAAAAAAGTATTACGAAGTAAAACATGCACCACAAATTCGTAACATTCCCGTTTACTGCAATAGTTGGGCAGGAGATGATGAAAAAAGCATTGCTAATTAATGCTATAGACCCAACTATCGGCGGCGTGTTAATAAAAGGAGATAAGGGTACTGGGAAATCTACTACTGTGCGTGCATTAGCAGATCTACTTCCTCAAATAAGGGTTGTTGAGGGTTGTCCTTTTAACTGCCATCCTGAAAATTTGAGACTTATGTGTAAGTCGTGTCAGGAGCGATATGAACATGATGGGCATTTACCATATCTCGAAAGAAAAATGGAAGTTATTGATATGCCTTTATCCGCTACAGAAGATATGGTTGTTGGTTCAATAGACATTAAACGAGCATTAAAAGAAGGTATAAAGGCACTAGAGCCTGGACTCTTAGCAAGGGCTAACAGAAATATACTCTACATTGATGAAGTGAATTTGCTTGACGATCACCTTGTTAATATCCTTTTGGATGCTGCTGCTATGGGGGTTAATATTGTAGAACGAGAAGGTATCTCTCTTTATCACCCAGCACGTTTTGTCCTCATTGGCACGATGAATCCAGAAGAAGGCGAGTTGAGACCACAGATATTAGACCGCTTCGGTCTATGTGTTGAGGTGAATGCGTTATCTTCAAAAGAAGATAGGCTGAAAGTGATGGAATATCGGAGGAGGTTCGATTTTGATCCGTGGAAATTTGAAGAACAGTTCAGCAAAGAGCAGGAAATGCTAAGGAGGAAGATAACTATCGCTCAACAAAGTCTCCAGCAGGTCAAAATTTCACAGGAGATGCTTGAGAAGATCGTTGAAATAACAATATCTCTCGGGATTAAAACGCATCGCGCCGATATTGTGATGGAGAAGGCTGCAAAGGCACTTGCTGCGTTAGATGGAAGGGATTATGTAACTGAAGATGATATAAAAGAAGCCGCTGTATTAGCACTTACCCACAGAATGCGGCAGAAACCTTTTGAAAAGGAGGGGGCACTCCAAAAGGAAATAATAGAAAATATTTTACAAAAAAAGGCAAAGGACGAGATTTTCAATTTTGAAAAGAACGCTGAAATAAGGAAAGAGATACTAAAACTTGAGGCGATCAGTCCAACACATGGAAGAGACTTTCCAAAAATAGAGGGCGAAAGAGGATTATATATTAAAGCAAGAGAGAGCAAAAATCCCAAAAGTGTGGCGATTGATGCTACTTTGAGAAAAGCTGTTAGAGAAACTGGAAAGTTGGAAGTTCAGCCGGAGCACCTTATGGAAAAGGTAAGGGTAAGCAAAGGAGAGGCACTTTACATTATCCTGCTTGATTCCTCCTCATCAATGAGAATGGACAAAAAAATAAGGTTCGCTAAAACTCTCGCATGGTGTTTACTTAAGCATTCCTATGAAAAGAAAAACAGCGTTGCTCTCTTGACTTTTCGAGGTCACGACGTTCAGGTTCTGGTACCACCAACCTCAGATGTTGTTAGGATAGAAGAAGCATTGGAAAAGCTTCCAACAGGAGGAAAGACACCGCTCACACCTGCACTTTATAAGGCGTTCGTGATGGCTAAAAAAGAGGCAAAAGCACTCCCCACTGTTATCCTAATTTCCGACGGCAAGGGAAATGTGTTTATCAAAGATAACATCGAGGAAGACATAAAATTTCTTTTCTCTTTTGCTAAGGGCATAAATCTTGTGATAGTGAATGCCGAAAGTAAGAATAGAAGCATTGGCCTCCTTGAAAATATCGCTGAAACGTTCAACGCCTCGCATTTTTATCTGGAGGAGGTTGTACGATGAAAAAGATACTTGCTCTTACGACTATAGGAAACACTGCTGCATTAAAAGAAGCTGTCGAGGAAATAAAAAGGGAGTATGGTGATATATTAGAAGTTACGAAAGTGTATTTGCATGAATATGATTCTCCTGACATTTCACTTGAACCGATTGAAAAAGCTGTAGATGAAGCTGACATAATTCTTGTGGATATTCGTGGGGATGTTCGCATTGCCAGAGAACTTCCAAGGATGCTTGAGGGTAAGGATAAAACTGTTGTCGTCCTTGTTGCTGGAGGACAACATATCTGGGCATTAACAAAAATGGGAAAGTTTAAAGGCGATAAAATATTTACAGGAAAAGAAAGAGAGTTTAACGTTCATACTTATGTCAAAACTAAAAAATTTTCTAATCTAATCAAAAGACTTGGTACAGTATTACCTTTTGGAATGTTAGAAGATATGAGAAACTGGGTTTGGGCACAACAGTATTATTTAGAGGGCGATCCTGAAAATCTGAAGAATCTCCTTCTATTCTTGTTGAAGCGCTATGGAGGTGTGAAAGAAATAAATAAAGTTCCACCGCCAAAGCAAAGACTGCCTTATGGATTGTATATGCCAAAAGTTGGGATGTGCAAAGATCTACTCGAGTATAAAAGAAGGATAAAATTTGACCCTAAAAAGCCAACGGTTGGAGTGTTACTCTATGGCGGAATGCACTTTGAAGATACTAGGCCAATAGCAGATGCATTACATAGTAAATTGGGAAAAGATTTTAATTTCATATTTGTGTTTTCACAGGTTGAATATAACATTGAGGCTCTTAAAAAATATTTTGAAAACGAAAGTATAGACCTTTTTTTGAATTGCCAATATTTTAGAATCCATGGAGGGCCTTATGGTGGTGAGCCAGAACCAACATATGAATTGCTACAAAAATGGGGCGTCCCAGCTCTTATAGGTTTAAGAACTTATGATTTAGATATAGAGAAATGGAAAGAAAGTAAGGAAGGTTTAGACCCTTTACATATTGTTATTGGAGTTACATTGCCAGAACTTGATGGATGTATAGAACCAATTCTTGTCGCTATACTTAAGAAAGAAGATGATCCTACACTTGGCAAGGTAAAATACATGATGACCTTGGATGACAGAATTACAAAGTTATGCGAGAGAATTAAAAATTGGATTGCTCTTAGGAAAAAGCCGAATGGCGAAAAGAAAATAGCTATCATCACCTATAACTATCCACCGGGAGAGGAAAACTTAGCAAGCGCCGGTTATCTCGATGTTTTTGAAAGTTTGAAGAAATTTTTAGAAAAGCTGAAAGAAAGGGGATATAAAGTAGAAATTCCAACCGTGAGTTTAAAAGAACTTTTTCTTTCCTCGGGAATAGTTAATAGCCCAAATTATATTCAGAAATCAGGGATAAGGGTGCCTACTGAAAAATATGTTCAATGGTTTAAATCACTCCCAGAATCTGTCCAAAATGAGGTTATAAAATATTGGGGGGATCCACCAGGAAATATTATGGTGGATGGAAATGATATTCTTATTCCCGGTATAATTCTAGGTAATATATTTTTGGGCATTCAGCCTTCAAGGGGTGTACATGAAGACCCAGATAAAGCTTATCATGATAAAGACTTGCCACCACACCATCAATATCTCGCATGTTATTTATTCTTAGAAAAAGAATTTCGTTCAGATGCTATGGTTCATTTCGGGATGCATGGAACTCTTGAATTCACGAAAGGTAAAGAAGTTGGGCTATCCTCTGAATGTTTTCCTGACATTCTCATTGGGAATATGCCTCACGTTTATTATTATTGGATAGGAAATACTTCCGAGTCAACAATTGCTAAAAGGCGCTCTTATGCAATTTGTGTCTCACATGCTTCCCCACCTATGAAAAGTTCAGGTCTCTATGAAAAGTATATCGTATTAGAAGATTTGCTTGTTCAATATGAAGAGAATAAAGATGAGAAAACATTAGAAATTATCAAAGAAACTGCAAATGAGCTGCATTTACCGGTGGAACCTTCAAAATTAAGAAATGAATTATACAAGATGAAAAGAAGATTGATTCCTCATGGATTACATATTATGGATAGAAAACCGGTGAAAGAGGAGATGATAGATTATCTTCTCGGTGTTTTACGAGTTGATAGGGAATTTCCATCGATTTTAAAATTATTGGCAGAAAGAAGTGGGCAAGTGTGGGAAGAAATAAAATGCTCTAAAATTGGCGAGGAAATAGAAAAACAAGCACGGGAAGTAATTAGAAGGATAATTAATGGGAAAGCACCCGAATGGCTACCTGAAGGATATAATAGATTTGTAGAAGCTATTATAAAGAGAGTAGAAGTATCAGCAGAAAGCGAAGGACTTTTGCATGCCTTGGAAGGAAAATATATTTTCCCGGCACGTGGTGGTGACCCTATTCGGGATCCTGAGGTATATCCTTCTGGAAGGGCAATGTATGGATTTGACCCAAGAATTATACCAACAGTTGCGGCAGAAATGAGAGGACGGAAGGCAGCCGATTTATTGATCGAATCTTATCTCAAAAAATTCGGGAAATATCCTGAAACTGTAGGAATTGTTCTTTGGGGATTTGAGACAATGAAAACAGGCGGAGATACTATTGCTACTATACTTTCTCTGCTTGGAGTAAGAATAAAACACAAAAAGAGTCCATGGTTTAAGGAACTTGAGGTTATACCGTTAGAGGAGCTGAAAAGGCCGAGGATAGATGTTGTAATTACAATTTGTGGTATTTTCAGGGATACTTTCAAAACACATATAGATTTAATGGATAGAGCTGTGGAAATGGTTGCAAGTCTCGATGAGCCACTTGAAAGAAATTATATAAAAAAGCACTTCTTGGAATTGAAAGGTGAACTAAAAGATTTTGCACTTGCAAGAATCTTCGGTCCTTCACCAACTGAGTACGCTACGTCGATGAGAACGCTGGTTGAAAGTGGTGCGTGGAGGGAGGAGGAAGATTTAGTTAAAAGTTATGATGATAGTATGAGTTATGCTTATTTCAAAGGAAGAATAGAAAAAAATGAGCAAGCATTCTCTAACGTGCTTAAATCTATTGATATTGTAACCCAGGAAAGGGATAATACAGAGTATGAAGTTACAGACTTAGACCATTACTATGAATTCTTAGGCGGTTTGTCAAGAACGGTTCAGGAGAAGAAAGGGGAAAAAGCAGAAACTTTAGTTATAGATTCAACCGAAGAGGATGTGATGGTAGAGGATTTAAAAATAGCAATTGAGAGGGCGACAAGGACGAGAACTTTAAATCCCCTTTGGATAGAAGGGATGTTAAAACATGATTTTCATGGCGCAAAGAAAATAAAGGATAGGGTAGAATATCTTTTGGCTTTTGCTGCTACAACTGGAAAGGTTGAAAATTGGGTATTTGATGAGGTGGCAGATAAGTTAATATTTGATGAGAAGATGAGAAAGAGACTTCAGCAAAACAACCCTTATGCCACCATGAAGATCGGTGAACTTTTAGTAGAAGCTGAAAGAAGGGGTTACTGGAAGGTGGAAAAGGAAAAGTTGAGGCAATTACAAAATATCATATTGAATATGGAGGGTGACATTGAATGACTAAACTTACCGGAGCCTAACGCTACGCCCCCTTTCGGAGCTTGCCCCTCGCTTCGCTCGGGTCATATAACATGGGCTATACGGTTCGCTTCACTCACCCAAATCGGCTTACGCCGACTACGTATAGCCCGAAATCGTTATATGCGATCGGGTCGCGAATAAGAAGATTTATCAACTTTCTATAATCAACATACAATATGGAACTCAGAGTCTTATTAAAACTCATAGAAATTGAAGTTTAGATTTAAACGTTAAGGTGAAATCGGATATAATGCAGAACTCTAATCTCAATAAAATATGGTTAACAGCCGAAAATAATCCCAAAACAAGCTTAAATAAAAGATTTTATATGGTGGACCGGGCGGGATTTGAACCCGCGACCTTCCGCATTCAGGGTTCAATTAAACCTGCCAAGCGGACGATTTGATAGCAGTCCCCGCTTGGGGAGCTGCTCATACCAGTCTGATCTACCGGCCCATCAGGTAATCCTCTATGAGACATACTCTTAAGAATTTTGGTTTCCCTTAATACCCTAAGGCGATATCCTGAGGGGGCTTTCACGAACGTTTCCATAAAATCCTCAACGTATATAATGGCTTCCGCCGTCGTGTCCAGCTTCTTAAAAAGCTTTACATACAGGATAGTAGCCTTGACCTTAGGGGTCGGCGGACAGGGGAGGATAGACCCGAGGGTTCACTCGATTGGGAGGCGTGATTAGGTGTCTGAGGAGAGGCAGCTTCTCCTCCTATTACTCCTCGTATCCGCTGTAGGGGTTGGAGGGGTAGCCGCGGTCGTCGGCGCGTCTAGGATG
>Ga0078972_1013363_pt1 | contig 13596 bp, 20 predicted proteins | sample YelNatPaOPGAMG01_FD_67568 | JGI IMG/M metagenome (GOLD analysis project Ga0078972, IMG submission 67568) | Hot spring thermophilic microbial communities from Obsidian Pool, Yellowstone National Park, USA - OP-RAMG-01 (SPADES assembly) (version 2) | ecosystem: Environmental > Aquatic > Thermal...
TAGATGAAATAATAAAAGAGATGTTTATCGATGGTAATTTAAGAGTGGTTAATGTAGTTTTAGATAAAGAATTAACTTTTGATGAAAAGTTTAATTATTTAAAAAGTCAAATGTTAAAAGAGCCTATAAAATCTGGAGTTATGAAAGATTTTCTTTATAATTTAAAAAATTATGTAGTAATCACACAGTTAGAGGTTTTAAGTGAAAAAGGTTTTGCTGTAGCTAAGGATTTATATGTTGCTTTAGCAGGTGATGTAGAGATAGAAAACAAAAATAAAAGATTATTTGAAGGTTAATAAAATAGTTTTGATAAAAAAATAAAAAGCTTTGTAAGAGGTGTTTTGTATGAAAAAGAAAAGTGAATTAAACCAAAAAGAGAATGTAGAAAAAGAGGTTAAACAGGAAGTAGAAAATAAAATAGAAATTAAAGAAAATAAACCAATAGAAAACCAAAAAGTAGCTTCTAAAAGGTTTTTTGAAAATGAAGAAGACGAAGATTTAGATAATGACGATTATTATATAGAAGATTAAAAAGGTGTTTAAATGAAAACTAAAAATGAAACAAAAGACTTTTTAGAATTAAGAAAACTTTATTATTTAGGTAATGAATGGCTATATTTAACAATAGCTAACAGGACTTACGATTTAGATAAAAAAAGATGGTTTGGATGGATGGTTATATTTGGCAGTGTGAAATTGTTTAATTTTCAGATAGTCTTTAAAATAGGCTAATTAAGAGGTGAGAATATGAGTTTAGAAGAGTTAGAAATAAATTTAAGTAAAGAAGATTTGAAAAATAGAAAAGAAGAAGAGTTTATTATAACAGGATTAGAAGAGGTTAGAGGCGCATATGGTATAAGATGGAAGATAAGCTTAGAAGATATAAAAGGTTATGCTTGGTGTGTTTTTGTAAATGAAAAACAGATTAAAAAGTTAATAATGGCATTTGGTAGAGATTTAAACGATATTAAAGGTCAAAAAATAAGATTTGATGTAAAACCTGTAATGGTATTAGGTCAACAAAAAGAAACAATAGAAATAATAATTTAAATTTTTTTTCTTTTATTTTTTTAAGGTGTAGATATGAAAAACCTAATAAAAGGAGTTAGAAAAAAAACATATAAGAGGTTTTGGTATGTAGAAAATAGAATAAGAAAAGGTTTAAGGATTACTAAAAAAAGCTTAAAGTTTTATAACAAATACAAAAACAAAATCCAAATTAAACATAAACCAAAAAAAGAAGCAGTCATTACAATAAAACCAATTAGTTTTATAATTAAAGGAGATTATGGAGAAGAAAATAATTATTTTGATTTTGAAATAAGTATTAATTCAAAAAACATTAAAGATATAGAAGCAGTTAAAAAAATTATTTCTAAAGTTTTTGATAAAGCAGTTAGTTTAGGTTATACTCCCTTTAAAGAATTAAAAGATAAACAGGATTATGAAATAGGAATTAATGAAAATGAAAAAGCCACTTTAGATAATGAGGTTAAAATAAGAGGTGTAAAACATAAAGGATTAACTAAATATTTAAATGATTTGTTAGGTGGTTAAATGACTTTATTAATGGTAGATATAGATAAAAAGTTTAATAAAAAAACTTTAAAGGAATTCATAACTGGATTAAAAAGCTTAATGTATGTTTCATTTTTTAGATATAAAAAAATTGAGGTTTTTGATACAATAAAAGGTTATCATATTTATATAGATTTGAATAATTTCTTAAGCGATTTTGAAATTTGTTTTTATCAATTATACCTTTTATCTGATAGAAATAGGGAATTATTTAACTTTAGAAGAGTTTTAAATAATGATAAAAATTTTAATGTTTTATTTCAGAAAAAATTTAAAGTAAAAAATGGTAATGTAGAATTAAAAAGTTATGAGGTTAAAAATGAAAAACTAACAAATTTAATAAATGAAGAAATAGAAAAAGAAGTTAAAAAAATTAGTCAGGAAGCTTTAAATAGATTAGCAGAGTTAGAATATTGAGGTGGCTTTGATGGAAAAGGAAATATTAAGTGTAAGGATTGATAAAATTACTTTTGAAATTTTAACAATGGTAAAAAATGAGTTTAATATTTCTTTTTCTGACTTTATGAGAATAGCTATATTTTATTACATTAAACTTTTGAAAACCAGTGAAAATGTAAGAAAAGAATTAAAAGATTATATAAAGTTTTATGAAATGAAAACTAAAGCTGACTTTTTAAGAGAAAAAAGTAAAATGACTATTAAGCAATATACCTTATTATACCATCAAAAAAGAATTTTAAACAAATTACAAAAACAGGGATTAAAAGATTTTCAATTAACAAAACTTAAAAAAGCATTTAAAGAAGAAGCCAAAGCTTACAAAATATCAGAAGATATATTTAATAAAAGATTGAGAAAAAAACCTTTAGTTATTGTTAAAGGTAAAAGATAGGTGGTTTTATGTATACTAAAGCACAGGAAATAATAGATAATGAAAAATATGCTGTAATATCTATAGCAGGTATGAGAGGCACAGGTAAAAGTTATTTAGGAGCACATTTAGATTTTAAACAAAAGGTAGATTTAGCTTTATATATTGATGTAGTAGGAGCTTTTAAAAAAGAACGTCAAGATTTGGATTTTTTAGATATTGATTATATACCAAAAGAAAAACAAATAAAGTATATACTAAATAAAGCTTTTCAATCTGAAACTAAAGAGCTTATTTTAGATATATCTTTATTATCACGTGAAGAAATGGTGGAATTTATAGATATATTAAGTAATTGTTTAATCCAATTAGATAAAAAAATATCTTTAGTAATCGATGAGATAGGAGAGGTTTTAGAACAGGAAGGTAAATATTACTCACACGGATTAGAAAGGATTATAAGAATAGGTAGAAATAAGAATATTTTATTTGTAGTTATGATTACTCAACGATTACAAAAAGTTAATAAGCACGCAATAGCTTTAAGTGATTTCTACATTTTTTTTAAAACACTGCATAATTTAGATAGAAAAGCCATTAAAGAAATATTAGGTTATAATTCAGATGAATTTAAAAAGTTAGATACTAAACTAAAAACTTTAAATGTAGGTGAGTATATAATAACTAATGGTTTAGATATCTTTAATAAAACTAAAAATTTAGAATTAGAAGAACAAAATAAAAAACTATCTAAACAGGAGTTATTGATTAGTGGTTATGAAAAATTAAAAAAGTTAAAATGAGGTGTTTAAATGAAATTATCCGAAATTTTAGCAAAAGAAGGATTAGAAGACGAAGAAGTAGACGATAACTTAGATTTAAAAGGTATACTAAAAGAATTAAAAGAAATAATGAAGCTAAGTAATGAAATGCAACAAAAACAACAACCACTAACATTAAATAAAACACAATATACCATTAAAAGCAATGAGATTAAAGAAATTCCACAAATAGAAAATAAAGAAATAACAAAAATAGAAAATAAAGAAGTAGATATAAAAACAAATGCATTTAATAGAACCAAATTTAAAGAAAACTTAAAAGAAGTTTTAACTCAATATAAAGATAATGATGCAATAAGTGGTTTTTCTATAAAAGACGGCATTAATTTTTTATTTTCTAATGAACAGTATTTAGATTTAGCAGTTAATATTTTAATTGATATATTTGAAAAATCTAAAGAGTAAGTTTTTTAAATCTTTTTCTTTATTATTTATTTTATTTATAAACTTTTTCAGATAAATTTAAAAATACACTACCAAAAAATTTATAAAGCTATTTGTTTATAATATATATTGACTAAAAGTTTTTTAAAGGTGGTGAAATGGGAGATTTAGTTAATATAAAAGAAAACAAAATAAGCTTTAACGACTTGTTATTGGCAGGAGCTATAAAGTATTTTGAAGAGAGACTTTTAAGCCAATACATAGGTAATGGAACACTAATGAGTGGTGGTGTGAAAATCATAACTGCTAAATATTTTGGTAAACAATTACCAAAACCTGTAAGATTAGCTTTAGCAATCGATGGAGCTGAAGATATAGTTAATCAAGCAATGCAATTTTTAGGAGCTGGTAATCTATTTAATCCATCTGGTAACAACCAAATGGAAACAATTTAAAAAGGTGGTATGAATGAAAGTATTTCAAAGAACTTTAAGTAAAACAGATGTAAATTTAGCAGCAGCAACATTAGACACATCAAACTTTATTAAAATAGGTTATGTAAAAGTCCCTGCACAGCAAGTTATGACTTGGGGGATAACAGAAATTGTAGCAGGACAGCCACAGGGAGCTGTTGGTTATATTGATATACGAGACGCTTCTAATAATGCAATTAATGGAGTTATTAGGTTATCTGTAGCTAATGCCTATGAAGTATTAGAACAACCTTATATAGAAGAAAGAACAGAAAAACTCAGAGCCTCACAATATGATAGACAATTAGGTAGATTAATGCCAGAATTTAGTTTAAAAGCTAAACAAGACAGCTATCTTTTAATTAAAATGAAAGGTGACACTGCCTCAACCATCTCAACAACTAACTCTACAATCTTACTGCCCGTCACTATCTATTACTAAAACCTTTAGCTGACTTACAGGTAAGTATAGGATTTTATACAATCCTATACTTACATACTAATAAAAACTGGTGGTTTAATGTATTATGGTTATAATCCAAATTTAGACAGCCCTACATTTTCAAAACAGCCCTCTTTAGCTGTAGGGGAAACCGTTAATTATGACTTTATGTTTAAAGATACTACATCAGAACCCGCCAGTAAATATACGCCCTTAAATTACATAGAAGTTATTAATAACTCAAATTCCCAAGTTATTTTATACGTTAAAGATATACCAAGAACTATAAACCAAAATGGATTTTTAGTTTTAAATCCCTCAGACGTCCAATATGGCTTTTATTCTTTTAGTGTAAAAAATAATGGTAGCTATGCAATAAATCAAGGTGAATTAATTATTAATATACAAAGAAAAGGATTAAATAGTGAGAGTTTAATCCAAAGATTAGCATCAAAATTTAAATTTATTTAAGTGGTTTATTATGGATGGTAAAGATTTATTAGTAATCGGTGGCATTGGTTTATTAGCTTACTTTTTTATTACAAATCAAACCCAATCTACAGGAGTAGATAGCACAGGCACATCTCAATTAGAACAACCTTTTATAAATACTAATCCTTTTTATACTCCAAATTACCCTCCATCATTACAACCTCAAAGCCCTCCTGTAATTGTAATGCCATCTCTACCATCTGACAATGAACCTTTAAGTCAAACATTAGCTACATCTACAACACAACCTAAAAAAATACAATCAACGCCTCAATATGATATTTTCACAAATTTTGATATTAGTAAACCAGAAAATTATAAATTAGCCTCAGATTATGTAAATCAAAATAAAACTTTAATTTATACTGATAAACCATCCTTACAGGCAGGAGACAAAGTTATAATTCACGATGTTAATTTAAGAGTATCTACTACAGGATACGTAAGCAGTAGTGGACAAATCATAAGCACAATGGATAGTAAAAAGCAATCTACAGCATCAACTAATCAATATTCCACTCCTGCAAATCAATATTATACTCCTGCCTCCACATCTACACAATATTATACTCCTGCCTCTCAATCTCAACCTAAAAAAACAACTCAACCATCAAATAATATAAATAATATAGTTAATACTGTATCTAAAGTAATATCAACAATAACAAGCCCTACGGAAATTTTTAAAAAGATAGGTATTATTAAATAGGTGGTTTAATGGTTAGTAATGATTATTTTGAAGGTATTATAAAAGGATTGGAACCTACTGCCCAATTATCTTTATTTGGAACCACTACAAAATCAGAAGAAACCACATATACTTATAGTCCATCCAGTAGCTTAACTTATACTTATTCACCACAAACTACAACCTCAACAAACATAAACGAAACTATAACCTATGCACCTAAAAAAACTACTTATTACGCACCTGTTTTAATGTATAATAGCCCTTATGCCTCAGCAAGCCCAAGATACTCAGAAACTGCACCATTTTATATAAGCCCTGTAGCAAATCCTTATGTAAACCCTTTATTATCTACTGAAACAAGAACAGCACAACCTCAGACTACAACAAAAACAGCCACAACCAATGATGAAACGATGAAATGGATTTTAATTGGAGGAGTAGCACTTTTAGGAATTTTATATTTAATAAGTAAAATTAAATAAAGAAGTGGTTAAGATGGAAGATAAAACAATCGAAAGGCTATATATTTCTTCTCTAATAGTTTTATTAATAATCGCAAGCTTATACTTTAATAATCCTAATGCTTACACTCTTATATTAGCTGTTATTTCATTTTTAGCAGGAATTATAACACCAACAAAATTTATTACAAATCAATTATTAAATAATAAGGAGAGTGGTTAAATGGCACAATATTTTCAAGGTTTCTCATTAGGAGCAGGAAGTGTAAAAACCTATCATTTAGATATAGATAATGATTTAAGTTTTAACAATCATAAATTAACAAATTTAGGAAATCCAACAAATGACACTGACGCAATAAGAAAAGACAGCTTAAACGAATTAAAAGATTTTATATTTCGTCATAAAATAGACGCAGATTATGATGATGGCACAAAAACCCAACCAAATTTTGATACTTATTTTGGTAGCCCCAGTTATATAGGCATTGGATACAACCAAACAGAAAGCGCATATTCAATAACTATTGTTATTAACGGAGGACAAGGCACCGCATCAAGAACGGCAATATCAACACCTAACCTTTTCACTTACTTTAAAAATAATCTCATATTAAAATTAAAAATGAAAATTATTAACTTAGCAACTCCACCAACCGAAGGCCCTTCTATAGATTTTGGTTTAAGCACTCAAGATGATAAGCAATTCTATTTTAATTATTCAGGTTATCAACAAGCCATCCGCGCTTGCACCCCTGCAGGAAGCACCTCTTACTATCCTATTACTTTAAATACATATCACGATTTCACTTTAACCATTACTAACAATAACACTATGAATTTTTATATTGATAATGTTTTAAAATATACAGATAGTTCTTCACCATATAGTTGGTCGTGGGATACCACAAGTACTGTGATTGGATGGCATGTATTAAAAGTTGTAGCATATGATACTGTGAACCAAACTGCATCACAACAAATAAATGTTAATGTTAACAATACTACATATACATTAAACATATACAATGATAGTGGAATAAGCGGTAATGATATATGGACATGGTCAGATAATAACTTGGGAAGTTTTGTTGATACATCTGACCCTACAGCACCTGAAGGTAGTAAATCTTTTATGACGAACACAAATAGTGGTAGTTGGGCTGGATGGGGTGTTGTTTATACCCCAAATAAAGCTAATTTGTCACAATATAGTGGTGGATACTTAAGGTTTTGGGTTAAGACACCTGTGAATCTTAAAGTAGAAATACGAGATACAACACTTCGTGGACCAAGATATATATCTCAATATGGGTGGAATGGTTCAAACACATGGCAAGAAATTACTATACCATTATCAGATTTTGGTTCAATAGATTTTACAAACATAGAACTACCGTTTATGATTACTTGTGAAACACAGGCAGTGTTTTATGTTGATGATGTTCGTTGGTTGAGATAAGGATTTAATAAACACTATAAATCTCTTACCTTAACTACAGAAGGGTTTGATTTAAAATTTTATATCTTTTCTATTTTTTTTCTAACATATTTTTCTGATATTTAACAAATAAACAAAATAAAAAAGTGAAATTTTTATTGATTTATTGAAATTTATGTTTTAATTTATTATTTTTTTAAATCATTATGAAAAAATTATTATTTATCAGTATATTATTTATAATTAGTTTTGCACTAAGTGAAGTTAAAGAAAAAACTATAAACGAAAAACAAGTTTTTAAAAATTTGCCAAAAGGATATTATGCTGCTATTGTTACAGATTTTGGTACTATAGTGTTTGAACTTTATGAAAAGCAAGCACCAAAAACTGTAAAAAATTTTGTTGATTTAGCCTTAGGGAATAAAGAATGGATAGAACCAAATACTGGCCAAAAAGTTAAAAAACCGTTCTACAACGGACTTATATTTCATCGCGTGATACCAAACTTTATGGCACAAACTGGTTGTCCTAAAGGAGATGGCACTGGTGGTCCTGGATATGAGTTTGAAGACGAGTTTTCTGACGATCTACTTTTTGACAGGCCAGGCCGTGTAGCAATGGCTAACCGCGGACCTAATACTAATGGTTCTCAGATTTTTATTACAGTTGTACCTACTCCATGGCTTAATAAAAAACATACAATTTTTGGCCAAGTTGTTAGAGGACTTGATGTTGTGGAAAAAATTGTTTCAGTACCACGGGATTATCGTGATAAACCTTTGTCACCAATATATATCAGAAAAGTTTTAGTAAAAAGAATTAAGTAACAAGTTTTTTTATAAACCAAAAACCAATCACTAATAACTAAATTTATGGCTGTAAAAAAAGATTATTACGAAATACTTGGTGTCCCAAAGAACGCTTCTCAAAAAGAAATTGAAGAAGCATACCGTCGTCTTGCTGTACAATACCATCCTGACCGTCATCCACCTGAGAAAAAAGCTGAAATGCGAGAAAAGTTTAAGGAAATATCAGAAGCTTATGCCGTATTGTCTGACCCAAATAAAAGAAGACAATATGATATGTATGGCCATGCTGGAATAGATAGTACTTATACACCAGAAGATATATTTTCAGGAGTAGATTTTGGTAGTGTATTTCGTGATTTAGGTTTTGAAAGTGTATTTGAAGATTTATTTGACTTTTTTGGTGTAAAAACACAAAGACGTGGACCACAACGAGGTGCTGATATAGAAATACCTGTTAGTATAACTTTGGAAGAAGCATATAAAGGTGTGGAGAAATCTATTTCGTTTTATCATACAATACCTTGTCCTGTATGTAAAGGTAGTGGTGCAAAACCTGGGACCTCAAAAAAGGTTTGTCCAAAATGTAAAGGTGAAGGAACTATTGTTTATTCCAGAGGATTTTTTACTTTTAAAGAAACATGTCCTCGGTGTAAAGGTCAAGGTGAAGTTATTGATGTACCATGTGAACGTTGTGGTGGTGTGGGAAAGGTCAAACAACAAAAAAACATTGTAGTAAAAATCCCTGCTGGGGTTGATAATGGTACATCAATACGAGTTAAAGGTAAAGGTGAAGCTGGTACCGAAGGAGGAGCACCCGGAGATTTGTATGTAGCAGTAAGAATACAGCCACATCCTGTATTTGTCCGTCAAGGGGATGATTTGGTATGTAAGATTGAAATACCATATCCAATAGCAGTGTTAGGCGGTGAAGTAGATGTACCAACTCTTGATGGTAGCAAAATAAGAATGGCTGTACCAGCTGGTACTCAACCTGGGAAAGTTTTTAGAATAAAAGGTAAAGGTATGCCAGATTTACATACTGGTAGAAAAGGTGATTTATATGTAGAAGTTAACATTCAAGTACCAACAAAACTTAATGAACGACAACGTAATGCTTTACGAGAATATGCTAAAACACTTGGTATTGATGTGTAAAATTGAATTAGTTATTAGTTCAGAGTTATTAGTTGTTGTAGGATAGATTTTCTAGTTTAGACTTTGTTAAAGTGTGAGAGTGAAAGTGACAGATGGATGAAAAATATGTTTCAATTTTATGTACCAGAACTAAATCCTGAACAACAGCAGGTTTTTATAACAAAAGAAGAGTTTCATCATTTAAAAAATGTTCGTCGGGTTAAAATAGGTGAGGTTGTCCAAGTTTTTAATGGTAAAGGATTGGTTTTTAAAGTAAAGGTTAAAAAATTTTATAAAGATAAAGTTGAGACAGAAGTTTTAGAAAAAAAATTTGTGCCAGAAAAACATTATGAACTTGTTCTTTGTATAGGTATTATAAAAATTGATAAGTTTGAACAAATTGTTAGACAAGTTACTGAACTCGGAGTTGATAGAATAATACCGTTAGAACTTGAACATTGTGTTGTAGATAAAGAACGGTTGATAAATAAATATGAAAGGTTAAACAAAATTATAATTGAATCAGCTAAACAAGCTAATATAGCATATTTGCCAAATCTTGAACTGCCAAAAAAGTTAGAAGAAATATTTAGTGGGCAAGAGAAATGGTTAGTTATTGTATGTTATAAAAATTCAAATTTTGTGTTGGATAATATTTATAACGAGATAAAACAGCAAAACAAGATAAAAATTGTTGTGGGTCCTGAAGGAGATTTTTCAGAAAAAGAAATTGAGTTTTTAAAACAACAAAATGTAAGTTTTGTTTCATTGGGAGAAAATATATTGCGGTCAGAAACAGCGGCTGTTGTTGCAGTAAGTTTTGTTACTCAACTTAAATTAGCTTATTTGTAGGAGAGGTTTTCTAACCTCGAGTAGTTCACTTTTAGTAGGACCGTTAAAAATCTCGTATTTTTGTAGCTAGGAGTGTTAAGATCTGCTTTAGTATCGTTTAAGTCCGCACTTACGGAATGTGAATACTGGATCGCTTTGCTGCTACTATAAACTATGAACTAATAACTACTAATATGAACTATTTTATACGTACATTCGGTTGTAAAACAAATCAGTACGAAAGTGAGTTAATGAAAGAACTTATTATACAAAACGGTGATACTGTCGCCAATGATTATTGTGATTCGGATATTGTTGTTATAAACAGTTGTGCTGTTACACAAGCTGCTGAACGTGATGTCTACAAATTTATTCGCAGAGTTTATAGAGAAAGCAAAAGAACGAAAGAAATATATCTTGTTGGATGTTATGCTGAGTATATAAAACAACATAATTTAGACAAAAATTTTTTTAGCCGTCTTGTAGTGGACATTCCAGTAAAATTTTTTGGTAATAAAGAAAAATATGTTTTTTTAAATTGTACTTCAGAAGAAAATTGTATAATAAAAAAATTTTTTGGTGCCCAACGTGCTTATGTAAAAATTCAGGATGGATGTAATAATTTTTGTAGTTATTGTGTTGTACCATATTTAAGAAACAAACTTGTAAGTAAACCTGTAGATGTTGTAGTAAAAGAAATAGAAAATCTTGTACAGAACAATTTCGTAGAAATATATTTTGTTGGTACAAACATCGGGAAGTATTGTTATAAAAATGGGAAAAGAATATATGATTTCATAGATCTTTCAGAAGAAGTTTTGATAAATTTTCCAGAAGTTATTCTACTTTATACTTCGTTAGAACCGGTGGATTTAACCGAAAAATTTTTTGAGTTTTTACAAAAATATAAATTTAGAATTTTTCCACATTTTCATATACCACTACAGTCTGCTGATAACAAGGTACTTCAAGATATGAGAAGAAAATACTCTGTTGAAGAATACACTGAAAAAATCGAAAAGTTAAGAAAGATAATGCCAAACTTAATTCTTTCGACTGATATTATAGTTGGATTCCCAACAGAAACACAAAAACAGTTTTTAAATACAGTTAAATATATAGAAAAAATAAATTTCAACTGGATACATGTTTTCCCTTATTCAGCAAGAATGGGGACAGAATGTTATAAAAAATATGGTAATTATGTCCCATATGATGTAAAACAACGGGTTAGGGAAATAAATAAACTTAATAAAATATTATGTGGGGATTATTTTAAACAACTGTGCAAAATCTAATATAAGGAGGTAAAACTTCAATGGGGATGGATTATTTCTTAACAGAAGAACAACAAGCTATGGTAGAATTAGCAAGAGAAATAGCGGAGAAAAAAATCAAACCTGTCCGTGAGTACTATGATGAAACTGAAGAATTTCCTTGGCCAATTGTAGAAGAATTAGCACGGGCGGATCTTATGGGTGTATATATTCCAGAGGAATATGGAGGTACAGGTGGAAAAATTTTGGATTTAGTTTTAGTAGTAGAAGAACTTTCAAAAGTTGATGGTGGTATAGCGTTAGCGTTAGCAGCTACAGCTTTAGGTACACTTCCTATTCTTTTGTTTGGTAATAATTATCAAAAACAAAAATATTTGCCAGATATAGCAGCAGGGAAAAAGCTTGCTGCGTTTGCATTAACAGAACCTGAAGCAGGTTCTGATGCTGCAGCAATTAGAACAACTGCTACAAAAGAAGGAGATTATTATGTTTTAAACGGTACAAAATGTTTTATAACTAATGGTGGTGAGGCAGAAGTATATGTCGTTTTCGCAATGACAGACAGAACTAAAGGAGCAAGAGGTGCTTCAGCTTTTATAGTAGAAAAAGGTACACCTGGATTCACTTTTGGGAAAAAAGAGAAAAAAATGGGAATACGTGCTTCTGCTACAAGAGAATTGATCTTTGACAATTGTAGAGTACCAAAAGAGAATTTGTTAGGTAAAGAAGGACAAGGGTTTATTATTGCAATGAAAACTTTTGATATGTCAAGGCCGGGTGTTGCAGCACAAGCTCTTGGTATTGCAGAAGGAGCTTTAGAAGATGCTATAAAATATGCAAAACAAAGAAAACAGTTTGGCCAACCTATTATTTCTTTCCAAGCAATACAACATATGATTGCTGATATGGCAACACAAATTGAAGCTGCAAAATGTCTTTTGTATCAAGTGGCAAGAACTATTGATGCACATCCTGAAGGAAGACATACAAAAATTTCTGCTATGTGCAAACTTTTCTGTTCTGATGTAGCAATGAGAGTTACAATTGATGCGTTACAAATTTTTGGTGGATACGGATATATGAGAGAATATCCAATGGAAAAACGTGTTCGCGATGCTAAAATTACTCAAATATACGAAGGTACAAATCAAATACAACGTAATGAAATAGCGTTAGCTTTGATGAAAGAATATTAATGTTTTATGATAAAAATATTATTTATAGGCGATATTATTGGTGAACCTGGTAGGAAATGTGTTGATTATGTGTTGAATAACAAAATTGATAAAAAAGAATATGATTTGATAATAGCAAATGGTGAAAACCTTGCTGGAGGGAAAGGTATATCAAAAAGCGTATTTGAAGAAATTGTTAAAAGTGGAGTTGAAGTTATAACCTTAGGGAATCATACCTTCTCACGAAAAGAAGTAGAAGAAATTATTAATCACCCTCAGATCGTACGTCCGTTAAACTATCCCGAAGGTGTACCAGGACAAGGGTATTGTTTTATAAAAACAAAAAATGGGATTGAAATTTGTGTAGTTAATCTTTTAGGACGTGTATTTACTATAGAATGTTTAGATTGTCCTTTTAGAACCATAAATAGTTTATTAGAAAAAATTAAAGAAAAAACAAAGGTTGTTATAGTAGATTTTCATGCAGAAGTGACATCAGAAAAAATTGCGTTGGGATATTTTCTAGATGGGAAAGTTTCTGCTGTGTTAGGTACACATACACATGTGCCCACAGCAGATGCTAAAATTTTGCCTAATGGGACAGCGTATATCACAGATGTTGGTATGTGTGGTCCACAGGTTTCAGTAATTGGTCTTGAGATAGAAACTGTGTTAAAAAGGTTTTTGTATGCAATACCACAAAAATTTAATGTTGCAAAAGGAGTGTGTCAATT
>Ga0078972_1013364_pt1 | contig 13594 bp, 12 predicted proteins | sample YelNatPaOPGAMG01_FD_67568 | JGI IMG/M metagenome (GOLD analysis project Ga0078972, IMG submission 67568) | Hot spring thermophilic microbial communities from Obsidian Pool, Yellowstone National Park, USA - OP-RAMG-01 (SPADES assembly) (version 2) | ecosystem: Environmental > Aquatic > Thermal...
TCCTTTGCCTGTTTTACTATTGCAGCACTTATCTTGTGGTTTATGTCCCGCACTACTCTTCTTTCTTTATCGCTTATCTGCTTTATTTTCTTCAGCAACTTTTTCTTTCCTAAGCTCTGCCTTAGATTTCTGTAGTGCGCCCTAACTGCTCTTATGGTTTCTCTATAAAATACAGGCTTCATTGAGTCACCCTGCAGAATCACAGAGACTGCAGGATTTCTCTCACCCAGATCTATAGAGATGAGTGCAATCTTATCTTTATCAACAGTGATACTATCTTCTACTTCTTTTTCTATAGTAAGATGCAAAAAGAAATTGCCATTGCTATACTCTATTCGGCTGTCTCCTATCTGGCAATCTTCTATGTCTTTTTCCTGGAAATCTTTTACATGTAGTGGGAGTAGGATACCACCTCGTGCGCTCGCTGCTGGAATTTTTGCAAAATATCTGAAGAGCTTGTTCTTTTCTATTTTTCTCAGTTCAAATGTGTCATGCCTAATTGTAAGATGCATTCTCTTGATCTTTGCTCTTTTATTTCTCTTTTTTGCTTTGAGAACTTCGGTATAAGCAGTTTGATAGGTAGCAGAGTAGAGTTGGGCTACTCCTTTTATCGAACCAGATGAATATAGATGCTTTGTTAGCTCTTTAAGAGAATAGATCTTGTTCTGTTCTATAAAATGGTCTGTATATTTTACTGCTTTCTGGAATTCTGAATACTCCTTTAGCAGAATTTGCTTTTTCTTTTTGGATAGCTTGCCTATTTTTATCCTGAGTGTTTTCACTAACCGCATGAAGTAACTTCGAAGAATAAAAATATAAACGTTAGGTGCCTGCCTAGAGGTTTTTCTCAGATAAAAATTTGATTGGATAGGTAGCCAATTCATCCAGACGGCCTAAAGGCCGTGGATTTCTTGGCTGTCATGAGAGAAACGGTAAGAGTATTAAAAAGATAGGGGGTAAATAGTTTATCGAAAATTCAAACAGCGGTGAAAAGATGGAACAGCCAATTGTTGCGATACTTGTCGGCGGGCTTGGTACGAGATTGCGGCCGCTAACCTATAAAGTTCCAAAACCACTTATAAAAATAAACAAAAAACCGTTTCTTTTTTACTTGCTTTCAAAACTTTCGTCTTTAGATGTAAAAGATGTCGTTCTTCTTGTTGGGTATAAAGCTGATAAAGTACGGCGATATTGCGGTGATGGGAAAAGGTTTGGGCTTAGGATATTTTATTCAGAAGAAAAGGAACCTCTCGGAACTGGCGGGGCTCTTCTAAATGCCTTTCCATCGTCAAACAGACCGGTGCTCCTTTTGAATGGCGACAGCTACTTTGATTTGGATTTAAAAAATTTTACCAAATTCCACAAGAAAAAAAGGGCGCTTGCAACCATCTATGCTATAGAAGGCGACCTTGCTGATAGAGGAGCGTTGGTTCTAGAAAAGAACGGTCGAGTAAAGGAATTTCTTGAAAAACAAAAATCAGGGTTTGGCTTATTTAACGCCGGTGCCTATCTTTTTGACCCAAGAGCGATAAGAGAGATGCATTCATTGGTGGCCAAAGGCGAGATTCAAAAGGCGTTCTCAATAGAAAAGGATATTTTTCCAATTTTCGCAGCAAAAAAGAAATTGTTTGCGTATGCTGGCCACGGTTATTTTTTGGATATAGGGACCTTTCAATCGCTTCATCAGGCAAAGGAATTCTTTAAAAACAGAGAAAAAGGAAAACCGGCAATATTTCTTGATCGAGACGGTGTTATTAACAAGCACAGAAGCGATTATGTTAAATCTCCAGAAGAATTTGTTTTTGAGGAGAAGGCGGTTAAAGGACTTAAGGAGCTCTCCAAACTTGGAATGCCCATCTTCATAGTCACCAATCAATCAGTAGTAGGACGCGGAATAATCAGTAAAGAGATGCTTACAAGAATACACAAGAAGATGCTTTCTGCTTTCAAAAAGAATGCAATAAAAATAAGTGGAATTTTTGTCTGTCCGCACAAACCGGAAGATAACTGTTCCTGTAGAAAACCAAAACCAGGCATGCTTTTTACCATCCAAAAAAAATTCGGAATAGACCTCTCGCGTTCTTATCTCATAGGCGATTCTTCTGCTGATATAGCAATGGGAAATAGCGTTGGTTGTGCAACAATACTGCTGAAAAGGGGTTTGAAGGGAGAGGATAGGAAATACCCAGCAACACCTTGTTTTATTGCTGATGACCTTCTTCGTGCCGCCAGGATCATAAATTCAAGGAAATAACTCTTTTTCAACAATCTCGCAAATAGTATGCAATAAAAATTCGTGCATTTCTTGTATTCGCGGTGTTGATTCACTTGGTATTTTGATACAAATATCTGCAATTTCATCCAGCTTGCATTTCTTGGCTCCAACAAGGGCTACGGTAAACCCGCCGTTATCCCTTGCGTATTCTATTGCATTTACTACATTTGGCGAGTTCCCGCTTGTAGAAATCCCTATTACTATGTCTCCTTTTTTGAGCAGCCCTTCTAATTGTCTCCTGAAGACCTCATCATAACCATAGTCGTTTCCTATAGCTGTTAAGGTTGAGGTATTCGTTGTTAATGCAATCGAAGGAAGAGATTTTCTGTCTTTTAGGTATTTTCCCATAAATTCTGCGGCAGCGTGTTGCGCATCGGCAGCAGAGCCTCCATTACCGAAGAATATCGTCTTACCACCATTTCTATAGCATTCAACAATTCTTTTGGCTACTTCATTAACCTGCCCTGCTATACGCCTGTCTCCACCTAAAAGTCGAGCCACAGCAATGTGCTCATCTAATCTTTTTGCTAATAAACTGTTCTCCATGTTATTGCACCGTCAAAATCAAAATCAAAATTTACAAGTGTTGCCCCTTCCCTCTTTAATGCGTTTGCTATCTTTTTCCGGTTTGAGACTTCGGAAATTATGAATAGGAACCCACCGGCGCCAGCCCCGCATAGCTTTCCACCAAATGCCCCATTTTCCCTCGCTATCTCGTATAGCCTATCTATCTGCGGGTTGTCTACCCCTGGAAGCGCTCGTTTTTCCAGCCATGATTGGTGAAGGAGCTCTCCCAAGCCTTGCAAATCCCCAGCTATCAATGCGTCTTTCATTTTATACGCATGATCGCGTATGCTCTTTAAATGGTCTATCGCATCCCCTTCTTTCCTTACTTCCTCCTCCTTTTTCTTTTCTATCTCATGCGCCTGTTCCGCTCTCTGATATGGCGTTTCGAAGAGCATCATTGCTGAGTGGAGCTCTGCCACCAAATCCTTTTGTAATCTTAATGGATATATCCTAGTGCCTTCCTTAGAAAATTCAATAAAGTTAAAACCGCCAAAAACAGAGGCGTACTGATCCTGATGCCCTCCTATTCTTTTTAGGATATTACGCTCTATTTTTATTGCAGTCTCGGCCAATAATTTCCTATCGAGTATAGGTTTTCCCGCAACGTTCGACATGACCAGGAGAAGAGATACTAAAAGTGCTGAAGAACCGGCTAGTCCGCTGTTTTTTGGAGCCATCGAATGAATGAGAATTTCGTATCCGTCTTTTGGGTCAAGCCCGCGATCCTTCATAACAGCCTTTACTACATCAACATTTTCCTTCTTACTTAAATCGAACTCAAGCTCGGTATCTGTTATCTCTCTTATAACATCCCAATCGTGAGAAATTATTTTCGTAGCACCATTGTTATTCTCACACATTTTTGTATAAGAGTAGAGGTCGACTGCCGCATTTAGTACGGCACCTCCATATTTTTCAAAAAAAGCAGGTAGGTCAGAACCGCCCCCGCCAATCCCTATTCTAGATGGGGCGCGTGCCTTGATATAAAGACTCTTCATGTAATGCCTTTTCTATAGAAAACTTTTTAATATAGTTTTGGAACATTTTGATGTATAAAAAGGCGGTAAGATGAACGACTTTGATAATAAAACTGAAAAGAGATTATCTGAGCTTGCTGAGGCTGACACAAGTATTCTAGTTACCGGAGGCTGTGGGTATCTTGGCTCTATATTGGTAGAGATGCTTGTGCAACGAGGATTTAACGTTACGGTCGTTGATAACCTTCTCTACTCTCAAAATACCCTATTCAATCTTTTTTATACCGGTAGGCTTAGGTTTATCTACGGTGATGTAACTAACGAGAGATTCATCGCCGACTTGCTTGCTAAAAACAAATATGATTATATCTTTCCGCTCGCTGCTATTGTGGGCTTTCCGATTTCTGAGATTAAACCTGAACTTACATGGCTGACAAACTATAAGGCGATAGAGTACATATTAAACCATAGAAAAGATTCCAAGATAATATTCCCGACAACGAATAGCGGATATGGGACTACTACTGGGGAGATATACTGCACTGAAGAAAGCCCGTTAAATCCTATTTCAACTTATGGAAAAAGTAAGGTTGCGGCTGAAAAAGCAATAATGGAAAGGGGAAATGCGGTCTGCTTCAGGCTTGCAACCCTCTTTGGTTTCTCGCCAAGGATGCGCCTTGATTTGTTAGTGAACGATTTCACGTACAAGGCGGTTAACGATAAAACACTTGTTCTTTTTGAAAGGAAGTTCAAGCGCAATTTCGCTCATGTTCGCGACGCTGCGCGCGGCTTCCTGTGGGCGATGGTCAATTGGGACAAAATGAAAGACAGGGTTTACAACCTTGGCCACCCTGACTGTAATATTTCAAAAGAAGAACTTGCACTCCTAATAAAAAAACAGGTCCCGGATTTGAATATATTTTATGCAGAAATAGGCTCTGACCCAGATAAAAGAAATTATATTGTTTCGAATGAGCGTTTACTTTCAACCGGCTTTAAATTCAATCATCCGCTAGAAAAGGGGCTTCAAGAACTGATAGAAGGATACAGGGCATTTAAAGATTTTAGATTTAAGAATTACTAGGTGATTCGATGAATATTTTGATAACTGGCGCTACTGGTTTTATTGGCAATAATCTTCGTGGCTCTCTTGTAAAACACGGCTACAAGGATGTTGTCTGCCTTTCAAGCAAGGATTATAACCTTCTAGAGCAAAATGAGATAAGAAAACTCTTTAAGGATCATTCTCCAGATGTTGTTTTTCATTTAGCAGCAAAGGTCGGCGGCATACTTGCAAACAAAACCTACCCGGCAGATTTTATTTATACAAACCTTGCCCTTAACACCTATTTTTTGGAAGAAGCAAGAAAGGCGGGAGTGAAGCGACTTGTATATACTTTCTGCGGCTGTTCCTATCCAAAGAATGCGCCGAATCCGATAAAAGAAGAATATTTGTTTACTGGCCTGCCTGATGAAAACGCGATGTTTTATTCATTGGCAAAGGCAACAAATTATCTTCAGCTGCTCGCATACAGAAGACAGCATAAGGTTGACTGGGTTGCTGCTGTTCCAGGAAACGCATACGGCCCTTATGATAATTTTTCTGAAACGGGTTCTCATGTTATACCTGCTTTGATAAGGAGATTTCATTTTGCAAAAGAAAGAGGGGATAAAGAGGTTGTTGTTTGGGGAAGCGGAAAGCCGGTTCGTGATTTTATATACGTTGAGGATGTTGCAGATGGCTTGGTGCGGATGATGGAAGTTTATCATGGTGATTCTCCTGTGAACATCTCTTCTGGCATTGGCGTCAGCATCAAGGAAACTGTTGAGATTGTGAAAGAGGTTGTCAGATTTGAAGGCAAGATAACCTGGGATAAAACAAAGCCGGATGGGCATCCGGTTAAGATATTTGACGTAAGCAGGATGAAAAAAGAACTCAACTTCGAGCCTAAGACAAAACTAAAAGACGGAATAAAGAAAACTTATGAATGGTTTGTTAAGAACATGGAGAAGGTAAGGCTATGAAAATCGGAATACTTGGTTACAAGGGTTTCGTGGGTTCGGCGATTTATAAGCATTTTTCAGCATCTGGTCAATATGAAGTTATTGGCATCGGCCGTGACAACTATAATTCTTTTATCGGCCATCATTTTGATGTTTTCATAAATGCAAACGGCAATTCGAAAAAACTACTCGCGGCCAAAGAGCCGCAGCTTGATTTTGAAATGAATGTGAAAACAACCTTGGCAACTTTGTTTGATTTTAAAATTGATAAATATGTTTACATCTCTTCGGTAGATGTCTACAACGATGTCTCCAATCCTGCCAACAACCACGAAGATGTAACAATACAGCCAGAGAAGCTTTCCAACTACGGCTTTGACAAATATCTTGGAGAATTGGTGGTAAAAAAATACGCACAAAAATGGCTTATCCTAAGATTGGGTGGGATGGTAGGGGAAGGTCTAAAGAAAAATCCAATTTACGATATGATATACCTAAAGAAACTTTTCGTTCATCCTAAATCGTGTTTTCAGTTTATTAACACTGCGGATGTAGCTAAGATAATAGAAAGTTTGATGGAATACGAAGCCAAGGTCTTCAATCTTTGCGGAAGGGGTGTAGTGGTTTTAGAAGAAATAGCCAAACATTTTTCAATATCTTTAGAAGATTACGGCCAAAAAGTAGAGCATTATGAAGTAAATACGACAAATTTAGAAAAAATCATAACCGTGCCAGAAACAGAAGAAACAGTTTTTTCCTTCGTCAACGAAAGATTAAAGGTGTGATATGGACATCCCGCTTTGTACAGTTCTCTTTGATGGTAGAAAGGAAAAGGCAACCGCGGCACTTTTTTGTCCAGTCGCTGATGAAGACCAACTCAAGGGTTTTGTTACAACGGTAAAGAAATTGGAAGACCATAAAAAAGTAGATTATCTTTTTTTATATAGAAAAGGGTTTATGGTGAACCATAAATCAGGACTATTCAACGGTTTGTCAGCCATACACGCCGTAGAAAACCTCCCCCTTGGAAGTTCAGGAGCTTTTTTCGTAGGTACGTACGCCCTCTTCAGGGAAGGTTACGAGGTTATACTCATAGCAGATACGGACGCAATACCAAGTTCAAAACGAATGTTGCTCGTTCTATTGCAGAAAGCACTTAAGCTACACAAGGTTATCGTCCCGTTTAATATTCCTAAAGAAAGTACCGCCCCAGCAAAAAATTATGTAATCAACCAGTGGGGGGCATTCCCGCGCTCTGTTTTTGAAAAAGCCGGCTTCTACACCCCTTATATGTGGCGCGGCGGAGAGGATTACGATTTTATGACCCGGCTCAACAAAAGCGGCCTTTTGCTCCAGCTTACAAATGTCTTTATCTATCACCCTAGAGCGGGCTATACGATATTCCACAAAATGGTCGAAAAAAAGAAGTTTTACCCATATGTTGCTGGCTTAATGAAAGTTTTTCTATTCCATAGTGAACGCGACCTTTTTGCTGCGCTTAAATTTTTTGCTTGGTTCATGTTTTATGCTTTTTTTGGTGATGCTTTTTCGGATAGGGATATTTTTATGATGCTCTCAAAATGCAATCAGTTTACTACGGAATATAATTTTACTGAGCCAATTTCAAAAGTAGAAATCAAAAGAATAAAAAACAGAGCAGCATTTCAATCGTCTTTTTTTGATAAAATACTAAAAGAGCCCAAACTTTTAATCTCGTTACTTATTTTCAAAAAAGCCTATGTATATACGGATGAAATAAGGCTTAAAATGTCAAGAGTTGGGTTATTTGCAGGAATGCTCAAGGCATTGTTTTTAGTGCCGTTTCGCTTTGCGCAAGCCGTTCTTGCCTTTATGAAGTGGAAAAAAGAGAGAAAGAAAGTTGTTTATCCAGTAACACCCAATAATTCTGAAATGGCGATAAAGATATATACCAAACTTGTAATGGAAGGGCGGCTTTAGCATATTACGCTTTTTAATAGTTGGTAATCTAGACTCATTCTAAATCTCTTTAGTGTAAAATTTATTTAAGATGAAAAAGCGTAAACCACGGCGTTAGAGATTTTAAATACTATGTTTAAGAATAGTTTTGGAATGATCATTTATGACCTTTTACTTTGTGTATTCTGGAAAACGAGGCAGCAATTTAGAATGTGCATTAGCTTTATATGAAATCGCCAGATCACTTAAGATAGATTCGCAATTGATCCTGTCATCTGATAACGAGCGAGCCGAAAAGGTAAAATCACTTTATCCAGAAGCAAGATTTGTTAATTTCTATTCGATTCTAGAGGTGCTAAAACTCAAAAAAGAACTAGACGGCCAGCTCGCTTTTTTCACGATGTATTCACCTAAAATGATCCCGCTCTTCTTGTTACTCAAAACAAAAAAAATATTCTATTTTCATACGACATACGATTATTCATTTTCAAAGAAAAAAATCTCAGATTATTTTTCAGATTTTTTCCAAGACATATTAATTAAAAATTCCACAGCTACCTTCGCAACCCAATGGCCACTTGCTTGGCAAATACGCATTAGACTCGGAAAGGAAGCAGAAGAATTCCCACATCCTTCTTATTCTTCTATACGAAAAGGTTTTTTTGATGAAGAAACCAGAGTAGATTTACCATTCAATGATTACTTTCTTACATTCGGTGGCCTTGGTAGACCATCAAAAGGTACTGAAGTACTTTTGAAAGCTGTTGAGGGTACTAATCTAAACACCGTTTTCGCTGGGAAGTGCCAGCAACTTCCTAAAGATAAAAATATTGTTCATCTGAATCGCTGGGTCTCTGATGGTGAGCTTTATTATCTTATAAAGAATTGCAAGTCTGTTATTTTGCCATATCTTGTTCCATCACAATTCTCTGGCTGCCTTGCATTGGCTTTTTATTTCAGAAAGCCAGTACTTGCTCCATTTTTGTCTACATTTGAACATTTGATAGAAGAAGATAAAACTGGTTGGTTTTTTTCATCAGGTGACTGGAACTCTCTCCGCAACAAAATGGAAAAGATTTGGGCTGGTAAAGCTCAGTTTAACACTCAAATGATAGCAGCAAAAGAAAAAGAAATGAATGAATCGACCGCGAACAAACTAAAAGAATTGGCCGAGCGATTTGGAGAGCTGTGATCATAATGAATGATAGAGAGTGGTTAAAAAAAATAAAAATAAAAATAGTGAAATTGTCCCCTAGAAAGGCTGATGTGTGTGTAGTAGTAGCTAGTTACAATAGTGTGGAGCGCATAACACGATTTATCTCGATAATGAAGACCCAGACATACAAACCAGATATACTTGTCGTGGATAACAGCTCGAACAGAAATGTTATTAATGCGCTTAAGAGCGTTGATATTAACATCTTGTCTGTTGAGGGACTTAATGTTGGGACTGCCGGCGCATTTTTCATTGGCCAAGTATTAGCGATGTATATGGGCTATGAGTGGATAATTAACAGCGATGATGATGCATATCCATCCTCATCACAATTTGTAGAAAAGTTAATCGGAGGGACAAAAAAAGCAAAAGCCCTTGTAGGTTTTGGTTATCAGAAAAAATATGGAGGATTAGTAGAAGATGATTGTCTCGGTTGCACGGCTCAGCTTGCATTAATTAATTGCACTGTCTTTGAGAAAATTGGATTTTTTGAACCGAAGATCTGGAAAATAATGGAAGATATAGAATACCGTATTAGAATAGAGCGGTATGGTATAAAAACTGTCTGCGTGCGTGAAGCAGCGTACAATCATCCTATTAGTGGTCAATGGAGTTATGGTTGGCCAATGAAATTTCTTTATTATTCTTTCAGGAACTTTTTGTTTGTTAAGCAACTTTATTTAAAAAACATGGTTGGTTTGTTTGCATTTATATCAACAGTGATTTATGCGTCCATATCTAATTATAAGTTGCTAAAATGGTATGTTAAAGCATTTGTTGATTTCTTATGTTCAAACTACTATTTTGTAGATTATGATTTTCCAGCAGAGCTAAGATATCCGTCTATATTGGAAAAACGCAAAATTCTTGATGATGAAAGGCTCAATTTTGTAACTCTTATGGGTGAGAAACCACTCTATTTAAAGAATAAACCGCAATTAGTTCCTTCTAGCTTAATAACCTCCATTAATAAGGATGTGGTATTTGCAAGTGGCAATTTTTTTAATAATTTGTTCCTTCTCTTTCGTTCAGTTTATGTATACGATTGCGAAATGGATGAGTTATATTTAATAAGAAAGAGAACATCAACTTTGCGCGATTATGCTGTCTTTATTATAACTGTTGTTATTTCCACATTTGTTTTTGCGCTTTTTTCTGCTTATCTATTGCTTTCACATTTTCTTTTCCGTAAAAACGCGGCAAATCAACAAAAACAAATAAAAGAACTTTCTAGATATGTGCTTGAACAGATAACAACCCGCTCTTTGGTGAGGAGATGAAAAAAGTACTTTTTGTATCGGAACATTTTCCTTCTAAAGTCGGTGGTGTCCGCGGGCTTTATTATGATCTATGCGCATTCTCTAAAAAATTCGAAGTACATTTCATAAGACTCAAGTTATCTAAAACAAAAACTTTGGCTATACTTGAGCTTCCGAAAAATGTTAAATTTTTGGAAGTAGAGTGCAAAGGCTTGAGTTTTTCACCCTCCTTTTTTTTATACCCTATTTATTTTATTTCTTTATCTAAAATGGCTTGGGCAAGGCCCATTGTGCAGGATTATATAAATAAAAACAACATCGATTGTGTGATATTAAACACAAACTCCTGCTCAGTTGCACTACATGACATCAAATCCAGGAGCAAAGTAGCTGAAATAATAGATTCTGTAAATTTATATTATAAAACTAAATACGAGAAATTAAGAACAACCGTGGCACTTATGACCTACTGGTTGAATAGACTATTGTCAAAAATTTTGTTTTGGCAACTTAGCAAAAATTTTGATCTATTCGTATACATATCAAAAGCCGATCGCAATGAAGAGTATACCCCCAAAAACAAAACTATTATCTACTTGCAGGCAAGAGACCCACCACTTAAAAAAATACCGAATAACAAGCGCGATATCGATGTAGTGATTTTTGGAGCGTGGAACCATCCGCCAAACCGTGATGGTATTAAAGAAATTATTTCTAAACTTGGTGAAATTAAAGGCAATATTGTTATCGTCGGGCCGCATTTCTATCAAAAACAAGCTTTTCCTTCAAATGTTAAATATGTTGGTTTTGTAGAAGATATTTCTAATATTCTTCTTCGTTCAAAAATCGCTCTTATACCTGTGTATTACGGGGCGGGAGTGCAAAATAAAGTTTTTGACGCTCTGAGGCATGGTTGCGTTGTTGTCACTACAAAATTTACTAAAAACTCATTTGAAGCAAATGGTCTTAAATCAGAAAGCATAAGTTGCTCAGACGATTTAATTGCAGGAGTAAATCTAGCACTCAAAAATTATACTCCGTGCTCCGTAAAAAAAGCATGCCAATCATATCGTAAATTCTATTTTAAATCGTGGCAGAAGGAATATGAATTTGTAAAAAAAGTTCTTCAATTGATAAAACAAAAAGCCCAATGTTAATTATTTAACTTAACATATGAAACATATGCAATGCATTTAGCTTCTAAGCAGAAATATGTGGTTGGTCATATGGATATTGCTACAAGAGATGGTGAGTCGATTAGATTTATTTTGTATAGTAAAAATGGAGAACCTAGAGTTGTTGAAAATTATGAAGAATTCAATTTTTTAGTAAATCTTTCTCAACGCATTAGACTGTGTATTTGGTATATAATCAAGGAATCCATTAAACATTTGAATTTCAATGCCTTTCTGATTTTGGCTAAATTCCTCGCAAAAAAATTGATTGGTATGGATGTTAATACAGAACGCAATGAACTTTTGATGAGTATTTCTGGAGTAAATTACATAGAACTTCATTTTAAGAAAAAGAAACTTAGACTTTGTTGTACAGCGCAAACGTTAGATCTCATATACCAAGTTTTCATAAAAAATCAGTATAATGTAAGTGAAAAAAATATAAAAGGGAAAACTGTGGTTGATGCTGGTGCAAATATCGGCGACTTTTCCCTTCTTTGTGCATGCTATGGTGCTAAAAAAATATATGCTTTTGAACCGTTGAGCAAGAATTTCGAAATTCTTAAAGGTAATATCGAAAAAAATGGTTTCAAGAATATAATTGTCCCTGTAAAAAAAGGTCTCGGCGCTAAAAACTTTTCAACTGAAGTTAGAGTAGACCAAGATGTTCATTTTAGAGATACTGGAAGAATTGATCAAATCTATAAAACTGAAAAAATAGACATTGTTAAACTAGATGATTTTTTAAATGGAGAAAAAATAGATTTTTTGAAAATGGATGTTGAAGGATATGAAGAAAATGTCTTGCTTGGAGCTGCAAAAACTATAAAAAAATACAAACCCGTACTTTCATTTTCAGCTTACCATAAATCAACTGACAAAACAAGGCTACCCGCGCTTGTCAAACGCATAAGAAACGACTATTCCATAAAATTAAATTCTTTTTGCGAAGAAGATTTCTATTGCGAATAAACCTTAATCATTAGAAGTTTATCGAAAGGATACAAAGCAAAAATGATTTCATGATGGTATTACCATAGAATTCATACAACGCCCATGCCTGTCAGGTAATCTTAAAATTTATTGTTTAAGTTGTGGAAGCTCCTCACGTGCCCAGTTCCAGAATATTCTTTTTATTTTTCCATTAAGGTGTACTTCATCCGCGGCATATTCCTTTTTTATAAAGCCATAATCATCAACGGTAAAAGAGTAAACATCAAAATAGGGGATAGAATTTTTTTTGCAGAAAACTTTAAGTATGGTATTAAATTTTTTGTTTATTTTCACCCTTATTTTACTAGGTGCATAAAACTCCACTCTATATACATTATCCTGCGTGGAAGCAGGAGGAATGCCGTGCACAATTAACTTGAAGTTTTTTCTCTTTAATAAAAGTAATACCTCTCCATAGTTAGAAATTGTTCTTTGCATTAATGCGGGCAATGAAACTCTCTTTTTGTTTTTCATGTAAATATTGTAAAAATGTATACGACAATCTATTTCACCGAAAACAAGCATCACATAATCTCTGTCGCGTTTAATTTTTGAAATAATTTCTAAAAGTTGTTCATTTGAACGCGTGGAACTATTTTTTTTGTTCAAATTATGGGCTGTAGCTGCACCTATCGGGCATACTATAAATCTCCAGTCTCCTCTGAATGCACTGACGTGGCTATTCCCTATAACATAGACTAAATTCTTGCCGGTTGCCATAGCTAATACGCGCGAAAATTCGGCGGATAGACCGTCTTGTACAAAATCAACCCCTCTTATTATATAATTTTTAATTCGTTCAATCAAGAAAAAGAGCATTTCTTTTGCCCCTTTTTGCTGGTAAATATTTTTGATTTCTGAAGCAAACTTGGCTATTTTGTAAGCCACTAATTTTATTCCCATACATTCACGCCCCTAATATCTGAGCAAAATTAAACTGATTATTTATATATAGACGGCTACTCCGCCTCTAAATATATACATACTTACAAATTCATAAAATATCGATTAGTTACTTATTAAACCTGAGTTTCTTGTTAAGTCAACCGACCGTGCTAATGCTTTTCATGTATAGCAGACCAGGAAAATCCTTAACCCCTTGATGATAACGTTTATAATTATACCAGTTCTTGAACTGTACTACGATTTCTTCTAGTGTTGCGCCCAAATGTTTTGCCAGTCGTATAACC
>Ga0078972_1013367_pt1 | contig 13590 bp, 10 predicted proteins | sample YelNatPaOPGAMG01_FD_67568 | JGI IMG/M metagenome (GOLD analysis project Ga0078972, IMG submission 67568) | Hot spring thermophilic microbial communities from Obsidian Pool, Yellowstone National Park, USA - OP-RAMG-01 (SPADES assembly) (version 2) | ecosystem: Environmental > Aquatic > Thermal...
GCCGTGCCGGCCACCACCACCACATCGGGGCCTTCGAGCGCCGCCCCGATGGCCTCGGCCTGATGCACGTAGGGCGCCCGGATGCCGCGGCGCGCCAGCGCCTCCACCAGCCGCCGGTCCACGCCCTCGGGCCAGGGCGCGCAGGTGGCCGGCCGCGCCGGCAGGCGCTGCCAGGCCGTCAGCCCGCTCAGCACCACTGCCTCGCGGCGCAGAGCCTCGACGGCGCGCTCTACCGGTTGCAGCCCGGAGGCCGGCGAAGGGGACTTGTCGCGCGCCAAGGCCTACCTCACGCCTCGCTCAGCCATCTGGCGCAGGCGCGCCTCGTCGATCATCGGCGTCCCCAGCTCGCGGGCGCGCCGCACCTTGGTGCCACCGGGCTCGGCGCCCACCACCAGGTAATTGGTGTTGCGCGACACGGCATCGGTCACCTTGCCACCGTGCGCCTCGATGAACGCCGTGGCCTCCTCACGGCTCATGGTGGGGAGAGTGCCGGTGATCACGAAAGTCAGCCCCTCCAGGGTACGCGGCCCTGCAGCGGCGCCCTCGGCCTGCATGCGCACGCCGGCGCGGCGCATCTTTTCGATCACTTCCCGGTTGCGGGGCTCGGCAAAGAACTCGACCACACTGCGGGCGATGGTGGGGCCGATGCCTTCGATGCCCTGCAACTCCTCCTCGCGGGCCTTGATCAGGGCGTCCATCGAGCGGAAGTGGCGCTCGAGCGCCTGCGCCGCCACGGTGCCCACGTGGCGGATGCTCAGGCCCACCAGCACCCGCCACAGGGGCTGGGCCTTGGCCGACTCGATCGCCTCGAGCAGGTTCTCGGCCCGCTTCTCGGCAAAGCCCGGCAGCTCGAGCAGGTCTTCCTTCTTGAGGTAAAAGACGTCGGCCAGGTCGTGTACCAGGCCGGCCGCCACCAGTTGCTCGGCCACCTTGGCGCCCAGCCCCTGGATGTCCATCGCGCCACGGCCCGCAAACACCTCCAGCCGCCGCACCAGGATGGCCGGGCAGTTCACGTTCACGCAGTAGACGGCCACCTCGTCGGGGCGTTGGATCACCGGCCCGCCACACACCGGGCACTCCCTGGGCACCTCGATGGGCCGCTCCTTGCCGGTACGCAGCGATGCCACCGGCCCCACCACGTAGGGGATCACATCGCCGGCCCGCTGCACATTCACCATGTCGCCGATGCGGATGTCCTTGCGGGCCACATCCTCAAAGTTGTGCAGCGAGGCATGGGTCACCTGCACCCCGCCGATCTGCACCGGCTCGAGCACCGCCACCGGCGTGATGGTGCCCGCGCTGCCCACCTGCATTTCGACGTCGATGAGACGCGTCGTCGCCTCGCGGGGCTCGAACTTGAAGGCGATCATGCCCCGCGGGTCCTTGCCGACCACGCCCAGCGAGCGCTGCACGGCCAAGTCGTTGATCTTGATCACCACGCCGTCGGCCTCATAGTCGAGTGTGCCACGGTGGGCCATCCAATCGCGGGCGTAGGCCACCACGTCGTCAAAGCGCTCAAAGTGGCGGGCGTCGGGCGCGGTGGGAAAGCCCCACTGCCGCAGGCGCTCGAGGAGCTGCCACTGGGTGGGGATGTCGTCGCCCTCCACCACCTCGTAGAAGAAGACGCGGATGGGTCGGCTCGCGGTCACCTTCGGGTCGAGCTGGCGCAGCGAACCCGCCGCCGCATTGCGCGGGTTGGCGAAGGGCCGCTCGCCCCTGTCTTCCAGTTGCCGGTTGAGGGCCCGGAAGAGATGGATGGGGATGTAGGCCTCGCCCGCCACCACCAGGCGCGGCGGCACCTCTCCCCTCGCCCCCGGGGGGAGAGGGGTAGGGTGAGGGGCTGCCTTTTCGTCTCCCCTGGCAGGGAAAGGGCTCACCGGAATGCGGAGGGGCACCCCGCGCACGGTGCGCAGGTTGGCGGTGACGTCTTCGCCGTACTCGCCATCGCCACGGGTGGCGCCCAGCGTCAAGAGGCCGTTCTCATAGGTGAGGACGATGCGGAGGCCGTCGATCTTGGGCTCGACGACGAAATCGAGCTTGGTCCCCTTGGGAAGCAGGTGCTCGGCGCGGTCGAGCCAGGCCCGCAGGCCTTCCTCGTCGGTCACGCTGGCCAGGCTCAGGATCGGCCGCGGGTGCCGAACGCGCCGGAAGCCCGGCTGTGGCTCGCCGCCCACCCGCTGCGTGGGCGAATCGGGGGTCACCCACTCGGGGTGGCGCGCCTCGATGGCCTCCAGCTCGCGGTAGAGGGCGTCAAAGGCCGCGTCGCTGATCTCGGGGCTATTGAGCACATAGTAGCGGTACTGATGGTAGCGGACGAGCCTCCGCAGTTCTTCCAGGCGTTGGCGTTCCTCTTCCATCCCATCCTCCGCTTGTTGCCAGGGCCCTCGGGCCTCTCTGGCGGCCCGCCACCCAACCCGGCGGCCTCGGCTCGGGCTGCCCGCTACTGGGCGAGTTTGAGGAACTGCCCGGCCACCCAGCCCACGGTGCCCGCCTGGTCGTCGACCTTCCACCAGGTGTAGCCATTGGCCTGCTCGGGGCCGCCCACCACCACAAAGCGCGTGCCATCGGGCACGAACTTGATGGTCCCCGCGCTCGTGCCGGCGGCCTGGCGCACCCGGAGCTGCGAGGCGCCGGTGCCCGTCACCTCTACCCTGGCGCCCAGGCCGATGGTCGTCGGCTGAGTGGTGGGGGCCGCCGTCGGCGCCGGCGTGGCGGCAGCCGTCGGCTCACTGGCCAGGGTGGGCACCGAGATCGAGGCCAGAGTGACCGTGGGGCGGGGCGTGGCCGAGTGCATCGGCGTGGCCGTGGCGACAGGCGGCGCGCTCCCGGCCGGCGCAATCACCAGGAACCACAGCGCGGCAATCAGCCCCAGCACGCCGACGGGGAGGGCAATCCACAGCCAGCTCCCCTCCAGGGCGCCCCGTTCGTTGCCGGGCCGCCCGCCGAATCCGGAACTGCTCATGAGTCCTTCCCTCCATGATGGCCCGCCGCAGCCGGCTTACGCTGCAGCCACTGGCGGAACTCGTTCAGCGGTCGGGTGTTGACCACATGGGCAGCCGAAGCCCAGCCGCGCCGCGCAGTGGCCACGCCGTAGAACATGGCCTGGAGGGCGCCTGCGCTGTGGGCATCGCTGTCGACGCTGAGGGTCACCCCCAGCTCCACCGCACGCTTGATATGCACGTCGTCGAGGTCCAGCCGGTTGGGGATGCCGTTCACCTCGATGGCCGTGCCCGTCTTGGCCGCCTCGCGCAGCACGGCCTCCACATCGACGGCACTAGGCTCGCGCTGCCCCAGGATGCGGCCCGTCAGATGGCCGATCACATCGACATGGGGATTGTGTAGGGCAGCCAGCACCCGCGCGGTTACCCGGTCGCGGTCCTGCCGCAGGCCGGTATGCACCGAGGCCACGACCACATCCAGCTCGGCCAGCACTTCGTCGGGCAGGTCCAGGCTGCCGTCGGCCGCAATCTCGACCTCGCACCCCTGCAGGATGCGGAAGCGCGCGTTCCTGGCATTCAGACGGTCGATGAGCTTCCTTTGTTCCCGGAACCGCCCCGCATCGAGGCCGTTGGCCACCGCCAGCGAGTGGGTGTGGTCGGAGATCACCAGGTACTCGTAGCCCAGCCTCTGGGCTTCGGCCGCCAGCTCCTCGATGGGCGCGACCCCGTCGCTCCAATCGGAATGCACGTGCAGGTCGCCGCGGATGTCGCCGATCTCCAGGAGCTTGGGCAGGCGCTTCTTCAGGGCCGCCTCGATCTCGCCCCAGTCCTCGCGCAGCTCGGGCGGGATCCAGGGCAGCCCCAAGGCGTCATAGACGTCGGCCTCTTCGGGGCAGAGGATCTCTTGGTCGCCCCGCTTGTAGCCGTACTCGCTCAGGCTAAGGCCCTTGGATTGGGCCAGGCTGCGCAGGGCGACGTTGTGCTCCTTGCTGCCCGTAAAGTACTGCAAGAGCGACCCCCAGCGCTCGCGCGGCAATACGCGCAGGTCGGCCTGGAGCCCATCTTGCAGGATGACCGTCGCCTTGGTCGGCCCCTGTAGCACGACCTCCGCCACCTGGGGGAAGCGGGCAAAGGCCGCCGTCACCTTCTCGCCGTCCTCTGCCGCTGCCAGGAGGTCCAGATCGCCCACGGTGGCCTTCATGCGCCGCAGGCTGCCCGCGGCCGAGACGACCTGCACCCCCGGCAGGTTCTGGAGCTGCTCCAAGAGCTCCGCAGCCACCGGCCAGGCCACGCCCAACGACACCCGCCCGCTGCGCCGGTTGAGGGCGCGGATGCCCTCGAGGATACGCTGCTCGGAGCGTGCCCCCAGGCCCGGCAGTTTGCGCAGCTCTCCGGCCTCGGCAGCCCGCTCCACATCGGCCACGCTCATGGCGCCCAGGCGCTCCCAGAGCAGTTTGGCCGTCTTGGGGCCCACCTCGGGGATGGCGAGGAGGCTTACGACCCCTGCCGGCACCTCCTCCTGCAGCTCCTCAAAGTACTGCATATGGCCGGTGCTCAGGAGCTCGTCGAGCTTTTTGGCCAACGCCTCGCCCACGCCCGGGATCTCGCGCAGCTTGCCCTCGGCCCACACCTCGTTGATGTCGCGGCCCAGGTCCACGATGTTCTGCGCGGCGCGGCGGTAGGCCAGGCTCTTGTAGACCACCTCGCCCTTGATCTCCAGCATGTCGGCGATCTGCAGGAGGATATCGGCCACCTCGCGGTTGCTCAGGCGGTGGCCCAGCGTGGCGGTGTTGGCTGTTGCCCGGGCCTCTTTCTTCGTTCTTGCCTTGGCCATGGCCCGATTATACTCACTTTGCAGGCGACTGGCAATGCCCCAAGCCCCCGACTTCCGGCCCAACGCGGCGAGGATACTTGTCGCTCCAGAGCCCCGGCAAGTCCGGGCTTGACGCGCTGCGCAGGCCCGGAACCCATCCTCTCCAGTTCGAGGCCGGGCTTGTGCGAAGCTAGCCAGCCGGCCTGCACCCGGACAGCCCTGCCCCCTGGAAGGCTCTCGGGCTCACGCTCCGAACTTGGTCAGGCGCAGCGCGTGGGCCAGGGCCAGGGGCATGATGTCGACGGCCGGGAAGCGCCCCAGGCTGCCCTTGGTGCACGCGCGCTCGCCAAAGCTCTCGGCCAGGTCGGGCCGGCAGGTGCGCGCCCACAGCAGCAGCGGCACGGGGTGCCAGCTATGTCCCTTGAGCATAGCGGGGGTCGAGTGATCGCCGGTGATGACCACCACGTCGGGCTTGAGGGCCATCAGGCGCGGGATCAGGCCATCGACCTCTTCGATCACGTGCACCTTCTGCTCAAAGTTGCCGTCCTCGCCGCTCGAATCGGTCTTTTTCACATGCAGGTAGAAAAAGTCATAGTCGGCCCAGCCACGCTCGAGGGCAGAGAACTCGTCGTCGAGGGTCGAGCCGGCAGGCAGGGCCGTCATGCCCACCAGCTTGGCCAGCCCGCGGTACATGGGATAGGCCGCAATGGCCGCCGCCCGCAGGCCGTAGATATCGCCCATCTGCGGCAGGCTGGGGTACTTGGCAAAACCGCGCAGGAGCACCATGTTCGCCGGATGCGAATCGGCCAGGATGCGGCGCGCCTGCTCGATGAACTGGTTCACCAGCTCCGCCGTGCGCGCTGCCTCGGGCTTGAGCGGATGCACGGGCAGCGGCGGCTTGCCCACCACCTGCGGGTCGGTCTCGCTGAGGGCTGGGTCGAGCCCCTCGCCCCGCAGCACCAGTACGAAGCGGTGCTCCTTCACCGGCGAGACGAACACCTGGACCCCTGGGATCTTGACCTCCGCCTGCAGCCGGGCCGAAAGCTTGGCGTTCAACTCGGTGGGAATCCGCCCTGCGCGCCGGTCGGTGACATTGCCGGCGGCGTCGATGGTGCAAAAGTTGCCGCGCGCCGCCAGGTCCTGCGGGGTGAGCGGAAAGTCGATGCCCACCGCCTCGAGCACCCCACGGCCGATCTCGTAGCGGATGGGGTCATAGCCAAAGAGGGCCAGGTGCGAGGGCCCGCTGCCCGGCGTGATGCCCGGCCCGATGGGCTCATGCAGGCCACAGATGCCCTCGGCGGCCAGGCGGTCCATGTTGGGCGTGCGCGCCTCTTCCAGCTCGGTCTTGCCGCCCGGCTCTTTCGGCAGGCCGCCCAGGCCATCCATCACCAGCAGCACGATCTTGCTCGCATTCTTGACGACGAGGTCTTGGATGAGCGCGAACTCGGCCACGTTTTCCTCCTATAGCAAGGAACTGAAGGAAGCGGGGCTTGCCGATCTGCCCCCCCAGTTCCCCCAGTTCCGCCAGTTCCCTCAGTTCCCTTACTTCGCCAGTACCCCGGCAAGCTGGAACATCTGCACGTCGATGGGCTTGGGCTCGCTGATCACGCGCGTGAAAGGCGTAAAGACGACGCTGTTGCCCACCAGCCCGACCATCTCGCCCCGTCGGCCCTCGATGAGCGCCCGCGCCGCCGCAGCCCCCAGCCGGGTGGCCAGGATGCGATCGAATGCCGACGGTGAGCCCCCGCGCTGGATATGGCCAAGGATGGTGACCCGCACGCTGAACCCGGCCTCTTCGCGCCGGGCGTCGAGGTACTCGGCGATCTGCGTGGCGTCGAAGCGGGCGCCCTCGGCCACCACGATGATGCAGTGCGACTTGCCCTTGATATAGGCCTCGCTGACCGTCCGCTCGACATCCTCGAGCTCGAAGGGCACCTCTGGCACGCAGACCATCTCGGCTCCACCCGCCATGCCGGTCATGAGGGCCAGGTACCCCGAGTTGCGCCCCATCACCTGCACCAGAAAGGCCCGCTGGTGCGAGCTGGCCGTATCCTTGATGCGATCGATGGCATCGAGCGCGGTGTTGAGGGCCGTGTCGACCCCGATCGACATGTCGGTGCCCGAAAGGTCGTTGTCGATGGTGCCCGGCACGCCGATGACCGGGAAGTCGAGTTCGTGCAGGCGCTGGGCCCCGCGCATGGTGCCATCGCCGCCGATGACCACCAGCCCCTCGACCTCGGCTTCGTTCAGGTTGCGCAGCGCCTCGAGCTGGCCCCGCCGGGTGGAGAACTCGAGGGAACGGGCCGTGCCCAGGATGGTGCCGCCCTTGCCCATGATGCCGCTCACTGCCCGGTCGTTCAGCTCCACAAACTCGTGGTCCAGGAGGCCCGCGTAGCCACGCCGGATGCCCGTCACCTCAACGCCCAGGCTCGAGGCCATGCGCACCACCGCCCGTATGCACGGGTTGAAGCCCGGCCCGTCGCCGCCGCTCGTCAAGACGCCGATTCGCTTCATCGGGTGCCCCTTGTCCGTTGTCCGTGCTCAGTGGTCCGTGGTCCGTTGTCAGTTGTGTGCCGGTCTGCGCGCCACAAGGCGACTGACCACCGACAATTGACCACAGACTAGTCACAATCCTGCAGCACCGCCACCCCGGGCAGCACCTTGCCCTCCAGGAACTCGAGCGAGGCGCCGCCGCCGGTGGAGATGTGGGTGATGCGGTTGGCCACCCCCGCTGCCTCGACGGCCGCCACCGAGTCGCCGCCGCCCACGATGGTCGTGGCATCGGGCAGGTCGGCCACGGCATGCGCCAAGGCGATGGTGCCGGCGGCAAAGGGCTCCATCTCGAACACCCCCATCGGCCCGTTCCACACCACCGTGTGCGCCCCCGCCAAGGCCTGGCTGAAGCGCCGCACCGTCTCCGGCCCGATATCCATGATGCGCCACTTGGCGGGCACCCTGTCGGCCGGCACCACCTGGCTGGTCGCCTCGGCGCTGAAGGCATCGGCGATGACCACATCGACCGGCAGGACAATCTTGTCGCCCCCGCGGGCCATGAGGTCGCGGGCCACGTCGGCCTTGTCGGGCTCGACGAGGGAGTCGCCCACATCGTAGCCCTTGGCCAGGAAGAAGGTGTTGGCCATGCCGCCGCCAATCAGCAGCTTGTCGACCTTGGGCAGCAGGTTCTCTATGACGCCGATCTTGTCCGACACCTTGGCCCCGCCCAGGATGGCCACGAACGGCCGGCGCGGGTTGGTCACCGCCTGGCCCAGGAACTTGAGCTCCTTCTCCATGAGCAGCCCCGCCACGGCCGGCAGGTAGTGAGCCACGCCCTCGGTCGAGGCATGCGCGCGGTGGGCCGTGCCAAAGGCATCGTTGACGTAGAGATCGGCCAGGCTGGCCAGCTGCCGGGCAAAGGTCGAGTCGTTGGCCTCCTCTTCGGGGTAGAAGCGCAGGTTCTCGAGCAGGAGCACGTCGCCCGGCCGCATCGCCAGCACGGCCTCGCGCACCTCCGGCCCGATGGCGGCGTTCAACTTGCGCACGGGGATGCCAAGGAGCGCCGACAGGCGCTCGGCCACCGGGTCGAGGCGCATGCTCTCGACCACCTTGCCCTTGGGCCGGCCCAGGTGCGAAGCGAGAATCACGCGAGCCCCGTGCTGCCGCAGATACTCGATCGTCGGCAGGGAGGCGCGGATGCGCGTATCATCGGTGATCTGCCCAGACTTGTCCTGCGGGACGTTGAAATCGACCCGCACCAGGACGCGCTTGCCGTCTACATCCACATCGCGGATCGTCTTTTTGCAGATGGGTTTGGTGTTCATCGGTGTCCTCTCGCTCCTTGCACGGAATTGGTTGCCACGATGCTCGGCCGCAGGCCAACCGGCATTCTAGCACGTTCAACGGTTGCTGTAAACCGCGGCGCGAGCAAGATCCTTCGCAGGGTCAGCGGCGTGCCCTCGGATCACCGGCACCCTGCCCACTGCGGCGACCGTGCCTGGCGCCAGCAACTGCTCGATATCCGGCTGGCTGCCGGCGAAGCATAGCGCCCGGATGGCACGCCTCTTCGCAGAAGCATGCTTGCGGCGCCCTTCAGTTGGGCATGCTGCATGGCCCCCTAGCCTGGGCCAGGGCGATGCGCTCGCCGATGGGCGGGTGCGAGTAGAGCAGCCACACCACCCAGCGGGGCGGGTTGGCCTCGCTCAGGTTCTGGTTGGCCAGGCGAGCCATGGCCCGGGCAAAGGCAGCAGGCTTGCCGGTGGCCTCGATGGAGAAGCGATCGGCCAGGCGCTCGCGCCAGCGCGAGTAGGCGTTCGACAGCGGCATGGTCACCAGCGAGAAGAGGCCCGCCGCGATGAGCAGGAGCGGCAGGGCGGCCACATCCCCGGGTCCGCTGAAGCCAAAGCGGGCCACGCCCCAGCCCAGGAAAAGGTGCGCCAGGTACAGCGAACCTACGAGCAGCGCGGCTTGCAGCGCCAGGCCCTGGTACAGGTCATGGTGCACCTGGTGGCCCAGCTCGTGCGCCACAATCGTCTCGATCTCGTCGGCACTGTACTCGGCGTAGAGGGTGTCGCCCAGGGCGATGCGTTGTGTGCGCCCCAGGCCCATGAAGAGGGCATTGGCCGCTGTGGTGCGCGCGCTGAGATTGATGGTGTACACCCCCGCCACCCGCCGCCCCGTGCGCTCGGCCAGGCCACGGATGCGCTCCACCAGCCCGGCATCGTCGAGCGGCGTCAGCTTGTAGAAGATGGGCAGGATGAGCACCGGCGAGATAAAGCCCAGGAAGACCGTGGCCGCCAGCAGGAATCCGCTGGCCCACACCCACCAGGTGCTCGGGAAAGAGCGTAGCAGCCAATAGATGACCTCGCCGGCCGCCAGCCCGAAGGCCAGCGACAGCACCAGCGACTTGAGCTGGTCGGCCAGCCACGAGCGCGGAGTCTGGGTGCTGAGGCCATAGCGGTGTAGCTCCACATAGCCACCCCACCAGGCCAGGGGCAGGGTGAGCACCGTATAGCCCACCAGGGCCAGAGCCAGGTAGGCGGCCGTCAGCGCCCATGGCGAGCGCAGGCCCGCACCCACCAGCACCGCCTCGAGCCAGGCCGATGCCCCACTGACCAGGAACCCCACGGCCAGCACCGCCGCCGCGCCCAGCTCCACCAGCATCAGGCGGCGCTCCTCGCGGGCGCGCCGCCTGGCCAACGCCTGACGTTCAGGGTCGAGGCCTACGCCGGCCCCGACAGGGGATTCACCCGACACAAGAGACCATCCATCCAGAGAACGGGTACCGTCATCACCACCGACAACGCCTGACCAAACCTCCCGCGCAGGTGATGCTATGCAGTGGAGGTTGCGCCAGTACATCGCGCCTGACAGTTCTGTCAGGCGCTCTTATTATACCTCAACTGCCAGGCACCACGCGCACGGTCATCATGTTCGTGGTGCCGGGCGTGCTGCCGGCTGCCCCACCGGTGAGCACGACCAGCTCACCCGGCTTGACGCAGCCGTGCGCCACCGCCGTCCGCACGGCGTCGGCCGTCATCTCGTCGGTGTTCTCGGTGCGCTTGGCCAAGAGCGGGCACACCCCCCACACCAGTGTCAGGCGGCGTTGGGTCTCCTCGTTGGGGGTCACCGCGACGATGGGTGCCTCGGGGCGGTACTTGGCCACCATAAAGGCGGTATAACCCGACACGGTGGGGGTGATGATCGCAGCCGCACCCAGATCGGCGGCCGTCTCGGTGCTGGCATGGCTCACCGCCTCGGCGATGTTGCAGCACTGCACCGGCATCTGCCGCCGCGCCCGCCAGGCCCCCGTCGCCTCGCGCTCGGCATAGAGCGCGATACGGGCCATCGTCTCTACCGCCTCCACCGGATACTCGCCCGCCGCGGTCTCGCCCGAGAGCATCACCGCGTCGGTGCCATCGAGGATGGCGTTGGCCACATCCGACGCCTCGGCCCGGGTGGGGCGCGGGCTGTGGATCATCGACTCGAGCATCTGGGTGGCGGTGATCACCGGTTTGCCGGCCAGGTTGCACTTGCGGATGATGCGCTTCTGCATGATGGGCACCTCCTCGGGCGAGGTCTCGATGCCCAGGTCGCCCCGCGCCACCATGATGCCATCCGATTCCTCGATCAGGCTGTCGATGTTCTGGATGGCCTCGGGCTTTTCGATCTTGCTGATCACCGGCGTCGGCACGGCGTCGGGCGCGTACTCGCGGATCAGCGACTTGAGCTGGCGCACTTCATCGGCGGTGCGCACGAAAGAGAGCGCCACCCAATCGACGCCCAGGCTGAGGCCCAGGCGCAGGTCGTCGCGGTCCTTGGGCGTAATGGCCGGGATGGCCAGTGAGGCATTGGGCAGGTTCAGGCCTTTGTTCGACTGCAGGATGCCGCCGGTGACCACCCTGGCGCGCACGTCGGTGCCGGCCGCCTCTACCACCTGCACCTCCAGCAGCCCGTCGTCGAGCAGGATGCGCTCGCCGGGCCGCACATGCTCGGGCAGGTGCGCGTACTGCACCGGCACCTCGCCCGCATGCCCGATGATGGGGCGCGTGGTCAGGACGATCTCCTGCCCGGGCACCAGCTCCACGCCCCCTTCCTGCATCTTGCCCACCCGCAGCTTGGGGCCGCTCAGGTCCCACAGAATGCCCACGGGCCGCCCCATGGCAGCGGACAGAGCGCGGATGCGGCCGAGCGCTGCCGTGTGCCAGGCCTGGTCGCTGTGCGAGAGGTTCAGACGCACCACGTCCATGCCGGCGTCGATCAGGCGCCGCAACACCTCCTCGCTTTCACTCGCCGGCCCGATGGTGCAGACGATTTTGGTCCGCCGCATACGCCCTCCAAAGGAGGAACTGAGGGAACGGGCGGAACTGACGGGAATCTGGCCTGTCCCCTCCACCCACAGTTCCTCAGTTCCCTTGACCCGCCCTTACGTTTCACGCATCACGTTTTACGTCAATCAAGCTCCTCAGCCGCGCCAGGTTCTCGACGTCCTCGTGCATGTCGGGCGATTTATCCGTCTCGATGACCATGGGGCGGTCGCGCCAGCGCGGGTCATTGAGCAGCCAGCGGAAGGCATCGAGGCCGAGCTGCCCCTGGCCAATGTGGGCGTGGCGGTCGCGGTGGCCGCCCAGCTTGCCCGCGGAATCGTTCAGGTGGAAGGCCAGCACGCGCTTCAGGCCCACGGCCGCGTCGAGCTCTTGCATCACCGCCTCATAGGCCTCGCGCGTGCGCAGGTCGTACCCTGCCGCAAAAGCGTGGCAGGTGTCGAAGCACACGCCCAGCCGGCCGTGCTCCTTGACCCGCTCGATGATCTGGCGCAGCTCCTCGAAGCGCCCCCCGAGCACGGTGCCCTGGCCGGCCGTGTTCTCGAGCAGGATGCGCACCTTGTAGCCCGGCGTGCGCGCGTGCACGGTGTCGAGCGCCCTGGCGATGCGCGCGATGCCCTCCTCGGCCCCTGCGTCCATGTGGGCGCCCGGGTGCATCACCAGGTAGGGCAGCCCCAATGCCTCCGAGTGCTCCACCTCCTCCATGAGGCTGGAGAGCGATTTGTCCCACAACGCTTCATCGGGCGAGCCCACGTTGTTGAGGTACGAGTCGTGGGCAAAGACGGGGTGGATGCCCGTCTCTTCCATGGCCTGGTGGAAGCGCTCGATCTCGTCGGCGGGCAGGGGCCGCGGCGCCCACCGGTTGGGCGACTTGACAAAGATCTGCACCGTGTCGCACCCCACCGACTGGCCGCGCCATACCGCCTGGTCCACGCCACCCGCAATCGACATATGAGCCCCGAGCCGCACCACGTTGCTCCTTTCACTGCTGCTCAGCGCGCCGGCCACCCCGCGCCCTCCCTCGCTCCGCTCGGCGGCCTCTGGACTTGCGCGGTGACCCCGGCCCGGCGGCGAATCATCGCTCGCCCGCCAGCCCGCGCAGCCGCCGCTGCCTCTGGATCTCGAAGGCCATCACCGCCGTGGCCGCTGCCGTGCCCAGCGAGGCGGCGAAAGGTCGCCCATACGGGATCTGCAGGAGCAAGTCCGCCTGGTCGACGAGCGCCCGGCTGATGCCCCGTTTCTCTCCCCCAATGACCAGAAACAGCGCCCCACTCAGGTCGGCCTCGTAGATCGAGATGGCGCGGCGCTTGACGGCGCAGGCCAGGGCCAGGCCGCGCGCCCTGAAGAAAGCGGCCGCGTCGAGGGCCGTCTCGGCCACCGCCATGGGCATGAGCTCCGACGCCCCCGCCGAGGCCCGGCCGACGATGCCGGCCGCACTCGTCCAGTTGCGCGGGCGCACCACCAGGCCGTCGATGCCCGCCGCGTAGAGCGAGCGCGTGGCATCGCCAAAGTTGAAGGGGTCCTCCACGCCGTCGAGCATCACCACGCAGGGCCGCACCTTGCCGGCCACCAGGTCTTCGAGCGCCAGGAAACGGCGCGGCCCCACCAGGGCGATCACTCCGCCGTGGCTCTGGCCGGTGGCGTGCTCGGCGATCGTCGCCTGGCTCACCCGCTGCACCGGCACCCCCTTCGCGCGGGCCCGCTGCAGCAGGCGGCTCAGCGCCGCGTCTTCGGGCTTGTCGCGCCGGATGAGGATGCGATGGACCTCGCGGCTGCCTGCCTGCAAGGCCGCCTCGATGGAGATCTGCCCCTCGAGCACCGCCGGTGCGCCCGCTACTGCGCCCTCGCCCACTGCGCCAGCCTCTGCCGATTCTCCCATGGGCTGCACTATACCACGGCATGGCCGGCCCGCGCAAGCGCCAATGGCCTGAGGGGGTGTAGTTCATTCTGGGGGCAAGCCAGCGACCAGCGTTCTGGACAGGTATGAGACCCATCCCCCCGGCCCCCTTCCCACTGCGGC
>Ga0078972_1013368_pt1 | contig 13590 bp, 8 predicted proteins | sample YelNatPaOPGAMG01_FD_67568 | JGI IMG/M metagenome (GOLD analysis project Ga0078972, IMG submission 67568) | Hot spring thermophilic microbial communities from Obsidian Pool, Yellowstone National Park, USA - OP-RAMG-01 (SPADES assembly) (version 2) | ecosystem: Environmental > Aquatic > Thermal...
TCTTTTGTACCTTTTGACCTCCGGGGGGGGTGTTCCCTGGCGCCCCGAAGACCCGGGCCCGCATGTCATTACCCCCCCCCCCCCCCCGCCCCCCCCCCCCCGCCAGCCGCCGCACGCAAGCCGATCCGATCAATCCTCCCGCGCCCGTGACTAGTGCGGTTTTCATCAGACCATTATGATACAAGAAACTTTTTCGGATGAGCTCGTTGAGCAGTGCAGGTTGGGTTTAGAGAGCTCCTTTGAAAGGGATGTCTAAAAGGATACAATTGGATCGAAAGCTCGATGCCAAGGCGCTTAAGTTGATGGCTCGTAGGAACGATTCCTGAACTTTAGACGTTGTCGTTTAATAAGGGCTCTTCATCTCGATGAAGGATTTTTATCGGCTACACCACCAAACCGGAGTTTGGGTTCCAAACAACACGAGTACGGATCCACTGACACAAATCGATGGAATCTCGGCTTCAGATCAGGAGATTCTAGAAATCCTCGAAGCCGTTCAGGATCGGTCATTGTTCAGTCCAGAGCTGTTACGAAAGATTCATGACTGGCCCACGGAATGCCATCTAGGTTCCGATCGCGCAAACCTCCTCCGCCCATTTGAAAGTCATCTGAGAGGGAGGCGAGTTTTGGAGGTGGGGTGCGGGTGTGGAGCTCTTACGCGTTATCTGGGCGAGGCTGGAGCCGACGTGACAGCCGTGGACGCTAACGCCACTCGCTGCCGAATTGCAGCTACCCGTTGTCGGGACTTGACGAATGTAAGAGTTTATTGGGAGACGATCGAAGGTTTGCGGATTCGGCGCCTGTTCGACGTGGTGGTATTAGTGGGCGTGCTAGAACACTCTCCGACATTTGGCGTTTCAAAAGATCCCGTTGGTGTAGTGCTACGACGTTGTGCCGAGCTGCTCCGCCCAAATGGCTTGTTGCTGATCGCCATCGAGAACCAGCTGGGGCTAAAGTACTTTGCTGGCGGTGCGGAGGACCATGTGATGAAGCCCTTTTATGGTCTTCAAGATCTCTACCGCGAGCGAGAAGCAATTACGTTCGGGCGTTTGGAGCTTGAACGCCGGGTCCAAGCTGCGGGATTCTCAGTAGTCGAGTTCTATTTCCCATTCCCCGACTACAAACGGGCGAAAGTCATCGTCCACGAAGCCGCTCTTCGAGAAAGTTGGCTGGATGTTGGTGAGATTGTGCGTCGCTATCCTGCATATGACCAAGGCTTGCCTTATGAACGTTTGTTTTCTGAGGAAGCGGCGTGGGGCGTCATATCTCGCAATGGTCTTATAGGGGACTTGAGCAACTCTTTTCTAGTGGCTGCACGAAAACGATCGGGCACATCATTGGTGAATACGACAGGACTGGTCAGTATCTACTCCACGCATCGGGCAAAAAGTTTTGCTAAAGTCTCAATAATTAATTCAAGCGAAGAAGGCCCCCGGGTGCTTTCTAAGAAGTTGTACCCCGAGCAACCGGATCCACCGGGTCCAGTTCGCCAGCAACTGGGCTGTGAAGAGTACGTGGAGGGCGCCTTATACATCAGCGAGTTATATCGCATTGTGAACCGCTCCGAATGGAGCGTCGACACCATTCACCCATGGGCCAATCCCTGGGTAAGTTTCGTTGAGTCAGTAGCGAAGATCGAGGGCGGCGATTTTGGGGGTCACACGAAGCGGCTGGTTCCGGCAAGCTTTCTGGACTGCACCCCAGCTAACACTATCATAAGCAGAGATGGAAGTTTTCGCACGATCGATCTGGAGTGGGTTTGGGAAGCTGATCTGCCGCTCGAATTTGTTTTGTTCCGTGGCCTATTTTGGTCTCTGGCGGATGCTACCCGCACTTGTGCGCAACCCCGATTCGGCACGCCGCTGCGAATACTTGATCTGACAATATCAGTTTTGGCTGCTTGTGGTTGGTCGGTGAACGACACACTAGCAGAGAAATTTCTGACACAGGAAGCCATTTTTCAAGCCATAGCGACCGGACGGGACAGAGCATCAATAATGAGAAGCTTGCAGAATCAAGCCGCTTGTCCCAGAGGATTTAACAATTTCCTTAGCTACCGTATCGGTCGCGAACTCACCGAACTGGAGCATGAAGTCTCCAGGAAGGACGAACTGATTCGGTCTCAGAGCCGGATGGTGGAGGAGAGGGACGCGCTCATCAGAAAGCTGGAGGAAACGATTCGGGAGCAACAGGGGGTGATTGAAGAGAAGGATCGGCTCATCGCCAGCCAGGCGCGGATGGTGGAGGAGAGGGACGCGCTCATCAGAAAGCTGGAGGAAACGATTCGGGAGCAACAGGGGGTGATTGAAGAGAAGGATCAGCTCATCGCCAGCCAGGCGCGGATGGTGGAGGAGAGGGACGCACTGATCCAGCGGCATGAATCCATGCTCGCTGAAGACCGCCGGTTGATAGAGGAAAAGTGCGAGCTAATCGCGAAACAAGATAGGATGATCATCGAAAGAGACCTTGTCATTGCAAATCAGGATCATCTCATCGAAGAGCGGGATCGCTATATTCAGGCGTTGGAAATGCGAGTTTCTCGTCAGTTTGCTAAGACAAGCGAAGGCTGAAATCCTCACCCGCTCGAGTTAAGTTGGGGTTGTACCAAGGGTCATCGTCTATCCACTTTGCCCATTTAGTCTTAACAAACTCGTCTTCAGCAACTGGCGGCTCCTTGTGTATTTTAGATATCGATTCATAGTGGTACAGACGAGCGTATGGAACATACACGTTCCGGTAACCCCTTTCAACCAACTTGAGACAAAAATCCAGATCTTGAAAACTCACTGGGAGATTTACTTCGTCGAATCCATCCACCTCCAAAAACTTCGTGCGCTCCACTAACATACAGGCAGCCGTGACTGCAGCACAGTTTCTAGCGAGGTTGGGTAGATCAAAGTAATGTGGCAAGTGAGCAGGCAAGCGCTTGAAAGCGTGGCTGCTGTTGCCGTAAATACCGAGTACGACACCCGCATGTTGGATCGTACCATCCGGATACAAGAGTTGGGCACCCACAGCCCCAACCTTTGGGAGGCATGCGTATTCGAGTAGAATCGATAGCCAGCTTTCTGTAATGATTGCCACGTCGTCATTTAAGAACAGCACGAATGGTGCACTAGATTCTTGTACGGCACGGTTGTTCATACGGGAATAGTTAAAGGGATGACCTCGCCAATCAGAATAATGAACCGGCACTCCCCGGCGAATGAGGTCCTGAGCGAATGCTTGCACTGCTCCGCTCTCCGAGTTATCAAGTAGGCGGATCTCATAGGGACTATAGTCGGTTTTCTGGATTAGATTCTCAACAGCCGCTCGCAATAGGCTCATATTTCCAGCTGTTGGGATGATCACTGAAACCAAAGGATGGCTCTTAAGTGGACGATTCACACGATATCGGCAGGGTCCAACCTCCTCCACCGTGGCTCCCGGTTCGTTTCGAGCCAAGTACTCTCTGAGCGCTCTGACCCCAGCCGCACTAGCATTCGGCTTTTCTGAGGAGCTGCGTGCGGTGGAGCCCTCAACTGCGCGCCAGTGATACAACACCTTTGGGATACGTCTTATCCTGGTTGTGCGTTCTATAACGCGCAGGAGAAACTCATAGTCTTGGCTGCCGTGTCGATAAGTTTCGTTCATGCCACCGAGGCTTTCCCACAACCAGCGCTTGACCACAATGAAGTGGCACAGGTAGTTGCAACACAGGAAAAGTTCCGGTGACCAGCCAGGTTTAAAAAAAAAGTCATAGCGACGTCCCTGTGCATCCAGTTTGTCTTCATCGCTATAATACAAATCCGTCGTATCATCCTCATTAATTGCGCGCACGACTTCGAAAAGAGCGAAATCAGCCAGTTCGTCGTCACTGTCAAGGAACGAAATATACTGGCCGGTGGAAAGCTTGACCGCCTCGTTTGTTGCTGAGGAAATGCCGCGGTTTGCACTGAGCATGGTGAACTTGATGCGGCCATCCTGTTGCGCTGCCGTTTCTAAAAATGTGCGAATCTCATCCGAATTCGAACCGTCGTCGGCTATGCACAATTCCCAATGAGGATAGATCTGAGCACGCACAGATCGCACGCAGCGTTCCAAGAGATCGAGTGGCGTCTTGTAAACAGGTACGACCACACTGATTTTGGGTTTTATGGGGAACTGCGCCGCAACCTCAGCTAATCGGCGTTTCTCTTGGGCTGTGGGCTCGTTGCGCGCAATCCAGTAACTGTAGTGCATCCATGCTTCCTGGTCCACAATAACCTGGCAGCTCTCCCTTTTCTGGAAGCCCAGATTGTCCTCGGCCACAATATCAATGGTATGGTAACCAGGACTTGAGGATAAGGTATCCCAAAAAAACCTGAATCCACTCTTTTCTGTGTCCGGGTAGGCAAAATGGATCGCGGCGACATCAGGGCGCGGAAGCCCGTAAGCTACGGGTATTGGATCAGCGTTGTCAATTCGGATGCTCACTTTGCGGATTCCCGAACGTGCTAGTGCCCAACCTCTAATTGCCACAACATCCTTAACGCTCACGGGCGCCCGGGTTCCTGGGAAATCGACGGTGAGTAAGATCTCTGCCGTTTGCCAGCCCACCGAAATCTTCGTCCTCAGCGCTGAAAGAATCCCACCGCTGGAACCCGGGCTTGACTCAAAAGGGCGTTTCGGTTCTTCCATGTCGCCTCTAACAACAAAGGGGAATCTGCCACCGCCACTTTTGGGGATGAGAAAACTTCCCAGCCAGCACAATGTGCGCCAGATGCGGCTTTCATAAATGGCCCGGAGTTCCCGGTTCGTTGTCTGCAACCCCTCTTGAAGTGCGGCAAGCCTCACTTCTATCTGCTCAGTACGCTGCCGAATCTCTTGCACCGCATCCTGATGCGCCTGTCGCTTGGTCCTTTCGTCGTCCGCGACTTTCGGCGACTCCGAATATGCTAGGCGACACGACATATGGAAAAAGCGCGCAAATTGTTCTAGCTCAGATGGATCCGTTCGAGATCTCTCTGCAGCTTTCGTCACAGCCTGCCAGAAGACTCGCGAGCTTTGTTCCCAGGATGGCCAGGTCGCCGCAGTCTCTTTAGCCCCTTTCTTAAGTGCCGCCAGCAACTGCGGCCATCTTTTCAAGTCCCTCAAATACTGGACAACCCTCTTCCTGTCCAGCGTCCGCGCAACCAACGCATTTCTGCCATGGAATACATAGTGTTCATGGCCTGTCACGTCATAGGTCACCGCGGTCCCGCCGCAGTGAAACATCTCCAGAGGCGGCCCGAACATCCCTTCCACCCGGCTAAGTTTAACTAGCACATCGCAGGAGCGATAAATGGGGGGGGTTGCCTCTATAGCCACATTCGAAAACACACGATCAACACCCGGGTAGCTGTCGATAGGACTCAAGGTCAATAGCCAAATCTCATCCACGCCAGCTTCCCGGCTGACTTCGATCGCTTCCACCGTACCCTTGCGCTCCGGCTCGAGAGATCCTTCAACCAGCACACGCAAACGCCCCGCTTCACATCTCGCATGGCGATCCCCATCCGGCCGGAAGATCTCTTTGCGAATACCATTGATCGCAAGCCCCGCCTCTTGCCCGTGCAACCGCTTTAAATATCGCTGTATGTAAGACGCCTCGGTTACGAAGCCCAGCGGAAGCCGATAAGTCGATTCTGCGCCGAGACGCCCAAGCAGGTCTGCGCGGGAAGGAAACCGGGATTCGACAGATTGGACAAAATAAACAAACTGGTCAGCGTTGGCGCGCCATAGTTCGTAGCAGGTCGGCCAGTATGTAGCCATCGCGACGTCATATTTGCGCCTCCCTACCTCTTCAAACGAAAGCCAGTCGAACTCCTTCATCTTCCCGATTCGGTGCCAAGCAATATCACGTTCGGGATCTATCTTCTCACGCATCACGAAGGTAACTTCATAACCGTTGCTGCGCGCGTTGATCGCGTGTTCAAAGATGACATTACTACCCCCAGACAAGCCAGGGCCACCCATAAAAATCAAGCATCGCTTCACTGTTGCGATCTCCCAACGCCACCATCAGAGCGCCACGTGGAAGTAGTCCAGCAAGTGATCGAATTCCTGGTTAGGATATGTGGCGCATAATTCCAGGATCTCTAAGTATTCATCCCTCACACGGCTAGAAGGCTTTTCAAACTTGTCATCTAGCACGTTCCGGATCAAGTCATCGAAACACCGGTCGGCACTGAGGCATTCCAGCGTGCGCGCCCGCCCCGCTTCGGCAATGCGTGCTCGCTCCTCCTCATGCTGTAAGTAATATTTAGCCTTTTCAAAAAGATCCGGCTCTCCCTCAAATTGGACATAGTGTATTCCCGGATCAAAAAAGGGATTTTCTGATATTTCTTCGGACAAAACAAAAGCTCCGCAAGCTAGATAGAGCTGTATTCTTGGTTCAAAAGAAATTTCATTCTCAACGTGTGCGTTCAGCAGGATTCGGGACTGATGGATATACGGCATCAGATCTCTACCGAATATCCCATGTACGATGTGAAGAAATTCGTAGTGGTGCTTAAGTCGCCCAAAAAGTTGTTCGCGATGTTCAGTAGACCGTCCCGTGAACAAGAAATCGAACTTCTTGCCAGAAGCTGCGCTCGGTTTGTATACCTTGGTCGCGATCGGAAAGTAAAAAGCGCCGCTGAGGTGAACCCCAATCTTCTCCAGGACCGGTAGTGAGGCAGCGTCGTAGTGAAAAATGTAGTCGAAACCCTTGTCTAGGCACCCCAAAAACGATCGCAATCGATTCAGCGAGTCAAGCGAATAGTTCAAGCGGCCCTTATGGAAACTCGGAAACGGCTCGCTGGAGAGGTTGATGCACTTACCGCGGAGTTTCTCCCGCAGACCATTTGGCACAAATTCTCCGCGAAAAAAGATGTTCAGATCTGCTGCATAGTCGACAAGAGGCTGGTAGTCCTCCACCGACATTGAGTAAACCATGCGGAAAGTGCGGACTTCATATAATTCATCCAAGTCTGTCTCATACAGCCACGCGAAATACTCTGGCTGGCAAATAATAGCGATTCTTGGTTTGGAATCGCTTAATGTTGAGCTGGTAATCACGTTCATGGTTTTACTGGTATCGTGGACAACCGGGGAGGGCTGGTGGGTAAGCGGTGCAACCCCGTCCCGATGCGGATGTGGCCTTGAGTACCCTCCACAAGCAGCGAAGAGGGCGGACCTGACGCGGCTCCATAAGAGCATAAGCCGCAGAATCCCACCGCCCACCCATCGCAGCACCTGCCAGATGCGGCTGCGATAAAGGTCTCGAAGCCCCTGCTGGACATTGGCAAGCTCGGCCTCCAGCGCCTCCAATGATCTCTCTATGCGGCATAGCTCCGCATTTAGGTCAGCAGTTTCGTGGCTCCACAGCTCCGGGTGCATGAAAGCTTCCGGGTTCCATTCAGCAGCAAAAACGTACACCTAGGTGCGGCCTGCAGCACTACGCCCGTCCAGATACCGTTTCAAGGCGTCACGCCACTCCGGCATATCCTTGAGCCCGACTTCCCGCAAGCGCGCATTATCCAAGACCGAATAATTCGGTCGTTTTGCCTTAGTAGGAAAGGCGTCAGATGTCACCGGAATCAGCTCCGGCTTCAGCCCCGCATAATCAAAAATAGCAGCGGCGAATTCGAACCAGCTGCACTGCCCAGCGTTTGTGAGATGGTACAAGCCGTAACGCCCGGTACCCACTAGCTCACGCACCTTTGAAGCCACATCTTGTGTGCTAGTGGGGGTTAGGATCTGGTCAACCACCACCTGGATGGTCCGCTTCTGTTTTGCCAGCTGGAGCATCATTTCCACAAAGTTCGTTCCCTTTTCCCGGCTTCCTGCGTATCCATACAGTCCACTCACCCGGCAAATGTAATGCCGCTCCCAAGTGGACGCCAGCATGAGCTCCCCAGCAGCCTTCGACACTCCATAAATACATCGCGGACACACTGGGTCTGTCTCGACGTATGGAGTCCGCTTCGCACTATCAAACACGTAGTCCGTGCTGAAGTGCACCAAGTCCGCACCCACTGACTTTGCTGCGAGCGCCAAATTACGAACGCCGAATACATTCACGTCGAAAGCAAGCTGGACATGGTCCTCACAATCGTCCACACGGTGGAAGGCAGCGCAGTTCAGAATCAGGTCGGGCCGGGACGATTGTACGACAGCCTGCACTTGCGTCTCGTTTTGCACCAGCAACTCATCCTGATCCTTCAGAATCAGTTCTTCACAGGCAAACTCTTTTTTTAGGTCCGTGCCCAGTTGCCCAAGGTGACCAACTATAAGTACTTTCATAGGTTACGCGTTCGATGCCATTCTGGGCGGCATTTCGACCACCGTCTTCTGTGCAGGCGTTTCAAAAATCGTACCTGTTATGTCAATCGTCTTCTTAGCCTGCTCCAGCAGCTTCATCCAGCGAATATTGTAATACCGGTCGTGGTCAAAGTCCGAATATCCGTATTCCCGGATCCGGTCCACCATGTGCTTCACCGATTCCTGGACCGTGATTTCCGGTTTGAAGTTCAGTACGCGGAACGCCTTCTTCCCCGAAACCCGGTAGTTGCGAATGCCTGCATACTCAAAGGTGCTGCGAATGTCCGCTACAATGCCCTTCTCCGCCAAGCCCTCGCGGACCCGCAGCGCAAGCTCTGAGATGCGGTAATTGCCGGCCACAATGTTAAAGATCTCACCTTTGACCTGTGCCTCGTCAGCCTCCAAGGCCATGACATATGCCCTTGCGGCGTCACGAACCTCGCACAATGGGCGCCACATCTGACCACCGTAATGCAGCGTGATATACCCCTTAACAAACGCATCCTTGACGAACGTGTTAACCACCAAGTCATAGCGCATCCTGGGCGAAAAACCAAACAACGTGCCCATCCTCAAGATGACTGGAGAGAAACTCTCATCCATGAGAGATAACAACTCCCGCTCGCCAGCCAACTTGGATGTTGCATAGGCAGCGCGGGGCTGGACCACAGACTCTTCATTGAGCAAGATATCCCGCTCCTCGTCTATAATCCCCACATCGTAGACCGAACACGAGGACGCATAGACATAACGCCGCACGCCATAACGCTTGGCCAGTTCCCCTAGCGTTCGTGTCGCCACGGTGTTCATTTGGTGGTTAGCCTCCGGATTGTACTCCGCTGTCGGGTCATTGGAGAGTCCGCTCAGGTTAATAACAGCGCTTACGTCTTCCATCACCTTTGGGGTTGCACAGCGGACGTCTCCACTGAATAGCCGAATCCTGTCACGAACTCGCTCCAGCCCGAAGTCGCCAAAGAACAATCGGTCGAAAACTGTTACTGCATAGCCTCGACTCAATAGTTCCTCCACCAACACACAGCCTAGATACCCGGCACCACCGACCACGAGTATTGATTTGCCTTGCATACGTGTTCTTGAACCCACCAATCTCAAAGATTCTATTTTCGGCACCAGAGCGCTTCCAGGTATACTCTGCGATTCTTCGCTCGCCATTGCTCCGGCCTATTGTGCCTAAACTGACAGCCTATCGCATGACTCCACGCACTGATTCGAAAGCCGCGTTTCTGCCTCTAAATTTATGTCACACTGCCTCAACTTCAGAGTCGCTACTCTTTTCCTACTATAATATGGTTTATGCAACTCCGCATTGAGTCCGAACACCTGAATGGCGCTGCCGTCATTGTGCCCGAAGTGTATGAAGACAATCGCGGCTTCTTCATGGAAACATTCCGCACTGATCAATTCGCCGCGCTTGGTCTCCCGACAAACTTCGTTCAGGACAACCACTCGCGATCCTCCAAGAACGTCCTTCGAGGGCTTCACTTTCAATGGGCTCCCCCGATGGGCAAATTGATGCGCGTGACATTCGGTACGGCGTTTCTCGTCGCCGTCGACATTCGCAAAGGCTCTCCTACCCTCGGCAAATGGTTTGGTATCGTCTGCTCTGCCGAAAACAAAAAACAGGTGTGGGCGCCAGCCGGCTTTGCCCGTGGCTTCTGCGTTCTTTCGGATTTCGCCGAAATTCAGTACAAATGCACAGCGCTTTATAACCCTAACGGTGAGTCTGGAATATTGTGGAACGATCCCGATATAGGCATCGCGTGGCCCGTTATAAGCCCCATCCTCTCTGCCAAAGATGCCAACGCCCAGACGCTTGCACAATGGCTGGCTTCACCCCACTCCGAAAGCTTCCGTTACGGCTCGTCCTGAGCCCCGCCCCCCCAGAACCCGCTAGGTTTTTTTCGCGACGCCTAGATATGTTTCCAAGACCTCGCAAGTTTTGCCGTCCATCTTAATCTGTCCCTTCTCAAGCCAAATCGCTCGATCGCACAACTGTCGAATCATTCCTGCCGAATGCGAGACAATCAGGAGAGTTTTTCCCGCTTTGTGCAGTTCCAATATTCTTCCAAAACTCTTCTCCTGATATGCAGCATCTCCGACCGCCAGAATCTCATCTATCACCAAGATGTCCGGATCCATGTTGATCGCGATGGAGAAAGCGAGGCGCATAACCATACCCGCCGAGTAAGTGCGAAGAGGCCTGTGTATAAAATCCCCAATCCCTGCAAACTCAACAATTTCAGTGTACATTTCTTTTACGCGCCGCTTCGAAAACCCAAGCAGGGATGCGTTCAACTGGAGATTCTCCACTCCAGTCAGATCCGGATGAAACCCGGAACCGAGCTCCAAAAGCGGCGCCACGGTCCCTGACACCACAACCCGGCCGGAATCTGGTTCCGCGATCCCAGACACCAAGCTCAACAAAGTACTCTTTCCTGCTCCATTCGGTCCGACAATCCCCACAGCTTCGCCTTTGGCAACTTGAAATGTGACGCCCTTTAGCGCAACGAAACGGCAGTCGCTGTGCGGTTCCCCTAGCCACGATGCGATGCGGTTGCTCAGAACGGTTCGGCCCTGATTCAAAAAAAAATATTTACTGACGTTGGTGAATTGAATTGCGGGAGATTGACGAGTCATAAGTAATCGTAAAAACGTCGCTTCAGAACCCGAAACACTAACAAGCCGATGCTGAGAGAAAGGAGAGCCAATACAGCCAAGCGGATGAAGATAAAGCCTTCGGGAAGGATATGATCAATTAAAACATTCCGAGTGGCTACAACGGTTAAAGTGATCGGATTCATCAGATAAAGATCTCTCCATTGCGATGGCACCTCCGTTACCCGGTAAAAGACAGGTACTGTCCAGAAGACCACAGTCATTACCGACTCAATAATGTATCGCGTGTCTCGGACGTAAACGTTGAGGGCTGCAAACCCAAGAGCAAGCCCGCACACGAACACAATTTCACACAGCCAAAGAAACGGTAGCACGAGCCAGTATTTGTGTACTCCTAACCCATAATAAAGAACAAATCCCATTAACAGCAGCACTTGAATGCCAATGTGAATACACTGGGACAGCACACCTGCAATTGGGATTAATTCTCTGGGAACTGGCTGACGCTTGATTAGCCCCGCGTTATCGAACAAACTTGACGCTCCGGTCAACCAGCAGAGATTAAAAAGATTGTAAGGTACGAGCCCGCACAGCAAATACAGCGGGAAGTATGGGATCGTCAGGTTAGGGAATGCTGTGGAAAATACAACTGTGAGGACGGTCATCATCACCAGCGGGTTCAGTAGGCTCCAGAACACGCCTAGTGACATGTTCCGGTATCGTACCTTGAAGTCCTTTAAAATCAGGTTGGTGAGCAGATAGCCGTAGTCCCCGTTCCATGTGATGCTCACGCTTCCTCTTGCTCCGGGTGCGGTTGCTGACGCCAATGCTTTACTCCTGAGGCTCGCTGCTAGAGCTTAGCCTTCCAGTATACCGTATGTCTGGAAAGCCCCACATTTCCAAAACCCAGCTGGGGCTGACGGAGTTGCGTCCTAAAGAACCACAGTTTCGCCCCTCCTTATTAGCGCCCAAACACCTTTAGGGCCGCTCCCCCCAAAAGCCGGAGCGGGCGCGAGAGCCTCCAGGACCAAGAGTGCTCGAGCTCCGCGATGCGTGCCAGTGCCTGCGTTAGTTCGCGCGTCAGATACCCTATCCGGTCTCCGAGTTGAAATAGCGCCAAGCCATCTGCTACGCTACTCCCCTTATCGATTTGCTGAGCAAGCGCCGCAATATGCGCTGGCGGTACCTCTAACCCGTTCCGCCGTAGAAACACATCCACCAATACCGAGATGCACTCATACCAACCCGGCCAGGAAAACTCCATCTCCAGCACCCCTCCTCCGGTAAGCCGCGCTAGCCCTGCTTCACCCAGCGGAATAATTACCTGCGGATCGTCCCCCGTTAACGCCAGAAGAACCCCCGCTTCACCCACTGGGCCCACTACAGCTACCTGGTGGCTTGGCCACTCCGCAAATGTGCGCACCGTTCCATCCCAGCTCCACGCGCTCTGAAAAGCCTCGTCATAGGCGCGCAAGCTGCTCAACAAGAAAAATCCAGGCTGATTGGAAAAATCCAGCCGCACCTCTGCGAGTTGTTTTTCGGATGCCGGCACGGGCAACCGAATTCGCTGAGATTTGGAACTGAACGCATACGACACGGACACGCTGCGGACTTCATCAAACGCCTCCCCGTCTTTCCGCCAATAGAGCTGTGCGGTTCCCACTCGCGTCACCTTCGTCTCCAGTGGTCGCATGTCACCGCAAAAGTACGCTATCGCCGACGGTCCAGCGCTCCCCACGAGTTTTTCGTAATCCGCCACCATCTGCCCGACTGTTCGGCGGTCCTGCTTCACCAAAGCCGCGTGCACGCGCTTCAGGGTCTCCCTATCTCCAGCTAGGGCGCGCAAACGGCGTAGGATTTCCTCGGGCTCAGGATCGCACAGGAACCCGTTCACACCGTCCTGGATACGGTCCTGGAAGCTTCCCCTCCGCGTGGCTACAGGGGGAATGCCAAAATCGAATAGCTCCTGTAGGCTGTAACTAAAGGTCTCCGGAACAACCGATAAGAGCAAACCCACATCCGGGCGCACTTCGCCAAGAATTCGTGGAAGCTGCTCCCAGTCGTATTCCCGCAGCACCGTAATTCTGTCCCCGGCATAGCGCTCCCCGTAAACGCCGCAACCGATTAGATAGACTTCCGCAAACTCGACCAGCCGTTGCCAGATCTGCTCAAACAGCGCTAAACCTTTGTGTGGAGCCAAACTTCCCAGCACCACCACTCGCAACGGATCTCCTGCGTTTGTCGAGGGCGTCAGTGGCTCCACGCCGCACGACGGTGTGCCGTGTGGAATCACCTGAAAGCGCGGGCCCAGTTCCGGCAGCAGGCGCGTGTAATTCGCTTTCACGGATGGAGTCGGCGCAACCATATGTACGTGGTTTTCCTGGACCCGCCGGACGAACGCGCGCCTCAGCTCGATCCAGTAAGAGGGCGGAAGATTCTTGAAAAAGCGGTGGTGGGGGTTCTCCGCCGTGCACCGGATCAGGTCGTGCCTCGTGCATACTGTGCAAGTGGTCTCGAAAAAAATATTCAAGGCCGGACAGAATGGATAGTAGTCGTGGCACACCATCAGGGTGGGCGGGTTCGCTCGCAACGCCTCCAGAGAATGACCCACCAGCGAGGAAACCACAATCGCTTCGATCCCAAAGTCGT
>Ga0078972_1013369_pt1 | contig 13587 bp, 29 predicted proteins | sample YelNatPaOPGAMG01_FD_67568 | JGI IMG/M metagenome (GOLD analysis project Ga0078972, IMG submission 67568) | Hot spring thermophilic microbial communities from Obsidian Pool, Yellowstone National Park, USA - OP-RAMG-01 (SPADES assembly) (version 2) | ecosystem: Environmental > Aquatic > Thermal...
AACAGTAGTAAGTGATTCCATAACATATCAGAATTTAAACTTTGTATTGGAAGGTGGGGTAACCGCACCTATTGATTATCTACATCTATCAACATCCATCTTTAGCTTAGAGGGAAATGCATCCGCACCCATAGATTATTTGACCCTTGAATCTACACCCCCCGCACCCGCACCATCACCATCATGGATTGAGCAAATCCTAAATGTATTCCGAATGATATACCCAATATTGCTATTACTATTAATCGTATTCTTCATTGCATTGCTCATTAAGACTTTAAAAGACTTCCTAAAGGAAAAAGAGAGACGGAAGCATATATCTGAGACCCATGCGGTTGCATAAGCAATAAACTTATAACCCTATTTATCCTTTTTTTATTTGGGGATTGAGGTTTGGTCGCACAAATAAATGTTGTTATACCATTGGTTGATAGGAATGATGGAGTATATCCGCAATATGCTGATTTAAGCTTCAATGTTGATATATCAACAATTTCGGGGATAGACCACTTCCGCTTAAGAATACCTAACCCACAAATATGGGGGGTAAACAAGACCATTGTTCTATCAAGGTTTAAAGTGTTATTCATACAATTGGATTCGGGAATGAATGAGCTTAGTAGAGCCGAGTATAATGTTACCAATACCGCTGATACCATTATACCCGCTCAAAGTGGTGTAGCATATTTAACCATTGCGATAGAGGAATGGGAATACACTGTTAGCGGTTCAACGGGTTTATACTATTATAATAGACATGACCCGTTGGGTGTGGTCATATTCCAAATTAAAGCTGAGGATTCCGCTAACACTGAGCTTACCCGTGTGGATATTGTTGGCTCAGATATTGTTTGGTCTTATCATGCACCAACCACATATAAAGTGAAACCCCCCGAGAATTATGTGGTCTTTACCCCCGATATAAGCAATATAACAAGCTATTTACAAGCATGGTATGTATTCTTTAGGAAGCTTGTAGGAAACCCCGCACCAACTGATAGCATTGGAATACATTTACTTGATGCTAATAATGTTGTTCTAAGTGAAATGAGCGGGGGAATAGCGGGTGAAGGAAACATATCAACATCCCATGACCCCGCAACCGCAAAGGTGAAAATCGATTTTAGCGTATCCAATAAAATACTATTTAATGGGGATATTGGGATACAAGGTAACGCATCCATCTATACGGGGGGAAGTGTTGGAAGCTTTGATTTTGATGCGGGTTCAATAGACATTGACCCCAATTATAGTTTAATGAGTGGAAGCGATTTTTTTCGAATCCTTAGATGATACACTTGATTCCGAGTATGAAGTGAAACCATACGATACTTACCCATTGGATATTGATTTAACTTATGATGCAACTTTAGGGGAAAAGGTTGATTCCGAACCTATAATGGATTTAACCCTCGATTATAGCGTGATGGGGGGAAATGATTCTTTAATATCATTAGATGATACCATTGCTTATGAATATGAGCTTAAAGGGAATACCGTTAAAGAGTTAATACTTGATTTGCTATATAATGCGAGTTTAGGGGGATATGCGGATTCCAATTTAACGATGGATTTAACATTTGATAGTTCGGTTGGAAGTAAAAGCGAGGCTGAGCTATCAATGGATTTAACCTATGAATATGAATTAACACCACCATCCTAAACCATGTAAACCATAAATATATATCCCTTTTTATTATAATATATTTGGGTGTAAACTCTATGTCTAAGATTGGATTATGGTATGAAGTTGAATTAAGGGATAGGAATGGGAAGGTTGTTAAGCGGTTTAAACGTAAAAGTGATAGTTGGTTAGTTGGATTTGTAAAACTACTTAAATCCCTATTCTATCAAAGATATAATGCAAGCGTGGTATATGGAAGCGTTACCGCTGAAGATGGTTCAACCGCAAACCCCCCATCCGATTACGTTCCCACGGGTTACACATGGTCAGTTCTATATCCATGTTGCCGTGCAGATGCGGGTGATGTAAATCATGGGATTGCGGTAGGAAGTAGTGATGTAGCTAATACTCTTACCACTTATGCATTGGGTTCAAAGATAAATCATGGGAATGCGAGCGGTCAATTATTGTATGGTGCGGTAACCATTGAGGATGTAACCAACCCATCTGGTAACATTCTACAATTCCGTATCATTAGGGTGTTCACAAATAGCTCGGGGGCTGATGTAACCGTTAAAGAGTTTGGATTACTATGTAGGATATTCAGCCCTAACGGTCATAAGAATATTCTACTCGCACGTGATGTTCTTTCAACCGCTATAACCATACCCGATGGTTATTCATTGACATTAAGGTATATAGTGAAGATTACGGTTGTATAAGGGGATAGCTATGGAAGACTATGGAATCATCGCAACCATAATCGCTTTACTTATAACCCAACTTTTTTATGTAAACCGAGCCATCGGAAGATTAGAATCAAAAATAAGGTATTGCATAAAAGAGATTAACAAATTAAACAAGCAACTCGAAACACTTATAAAGAACCGTTACGCTACATTAAATGATGATGGAAATGCTTGACCTATTTAGTTTAAGTATAGGGGGAATAATTGGAGTAGTTTCCTCTATAATTGGGTTCTACCTCAAATACCGCAATTATATGGATAAATTCATAGAGGATTTATCAACCGCAATAAAGGATGGTCGCATAGATTTCAAAGAATTCTTGTTCATGGTCTTAGACGCATACGCATGGAAAACCCAAAAGAGGTTTATCGATGTAGTTGCGGAAGTAAAACAATGGATGGATGAATGGGTAAAGCAATAAAACCCTCAGCATTTATATACATGTAAAACGATAAAAAATATGGGTGTGATTATGGTTGTGAAAGATATTCCAAAAGATAGAGTGGAAGCGATTGCTCTACAAATAGGTTCTATCGTTACCGAATTAATGAGATGTTATGGATATGCGGAAGCGGGTCAATTGGATACCATACTCGTAAGATTCCCCTTAGAGGTTAAAAGGAAACTTGAGAGATTAGAGCGGGAAGTAGGTGCGAGATTAGATAAATGTTGGGAAATGTATGATACCGTATTAAAATGGTGTAGAGAACAAGGTTATGTTCCTACACAATTCGCATTGTCAAATTTTGCGATAGTCGTATGTGTTGAACCATACGAAAAACTAAAGTAATGGTCAAACAATAAATATAGTGGTGATATTATGAGCGAGTTACCCCCATTCATGCGAACAAAAGAGGAAGCAATCGCTTATACGATTGCTGAGATAGTAGCGGATATACTTAGAGTAATCGATTTAATTTATAACGAAAAATATGATACAATCCCCATTTATCTCAGAACATACACAAAACGGGATATGGAAACAATTGAGAGACTTATCGGTAAACCTTTAGAGCAATGTAGAAAACAATTAGAGGATGTTTTAAGAGCATGTAGAGAAAGGAATGTTAGCATGATGAAAGAGGAATTAACATTATTAGCAAAATACGTATGCATTGAACCCTATCAAATATTAGCGGGTTCTAAATAAACCCCATCCTTTTTTTCTTTGACCAAAAAAATAAGGGGATTTATGGGTATTTCACTCATTAACATTCCACTCGAAACACCCTTATTTCCAATGGAAACGCTGCTAACCATCAGCTTTTTCCCATTTACATCCATAGCTTTGCTTTAGGTGTTTACCCATTGGGGTTTCACAATATGGAAACATTTTTGCTATTTTTTGTGGAATCCATTGCTTCCACTCGTAATTATAGTAACATCCGAAATGAATGTTTTGGAATCTTCCCCACTTACAATTAAAGCATGACCTATATTTTGTTTCCTCGACCATCATACTTATCCCCCTCTTATTTTATGTTCACCCATTTACCGCTATCTTTTGGGGTTATATAAAAGGTTTGCACGTTACCCAAAAATTTCTTTGCTTTATTTGTGAATATCGCTATTGCGTCATCTATTGTTTGAGCCTCTATAACCCATACAAAGAACCCCGTGTTATGGTATTGCTTATAGAACACCATATATAACATGGTTTCCCCCAAAGTTTTAGAGGTTAGTAGATATTTAAATCCTTTAAAAAATAAAAAATGGTTTACCATCAAAAACCCATGGTTACCATAAACCCATGTAAAGTTAGTTTGAAAAAGTAAAAACTGATTTAAGTCCACTTTTATCAGTAGTTAGTTGAATGGAGATTATACTAACCACGATTAGCGAGAGCTAAAGGAAACCCGCTAAGACATCCATAAGTAGGTCTATCAGCAAAATCATGGTAAACAATAACACTAAAAAGATTGGAATCGTGTTTATTTGACTGATATAATAGAGGTTATCTATTTGACTCATTTTAACCCCAAAAAGATATAGAAAAAAAGGATGTATTTATGTTTATTCCGTTTTATATCCTACACGCTTAAGCAATTCCTTAAACTCGCTAACCGTCCTAACAATCTTTGCATCCTCAAAGCATTGGTTGAAATAGTCTTTAGGTAAAAGGATATCCACATGTTCGCTTCCTTCCATTTTTGCTAAGGTTTGAAAACCCCCTATGATTATGAATCCCGTTCGTTTCCATACCCGTATCAGCTTAGCGGTAAATGTTGATTTATCTAAGACCAATATTAATGACATTTCCGCTTGACTTAACATAGGTTCATACTTTAAGCATATCTCTATTACCTCAGCTTCCCCCTTATCATTATATTTGGTCTTCCTTGTCAATGACTCAGCCCCACGAATACTTAAGGTCTCTAATCTTTCCATTTAATCCCCCATATTAATAGGGATAAAGGTATATAAATCCTCGAAACCATAATGTAATTGGTGAATATGGTAACTCAAAGTTTATTCACAAATTACGAATTGGTATTACCGCATTTTTGGAGTCAAAACGTGGTATACCGTGATATAAACTTCCCAACAAGACCAACAAGGGTAACCCTTAGATACATTATTCAATCAGTTGGAAGATATCATTTCGGGGTTAGACGGGAAGAAACCAACCTTTATTTAGCATTCAGCATAAAGGTGAATGGTTACGATGCAAAAGTTCTTAACCCCGTTAGACCATCCGATTGGGAAACGGTTGATATAACATCGCTAATAGTGGAAGGGTCTAATCGTATATCATGTGTGATATGGAGAAGCGTGGTGGATTGGGTTGATGATTGGTTTGTTGATTTCAGCATAGACATGGATAGCGATGTAGAGGGAAGCTTACAACCACTTCCATCTCCAACACCATCGGGAAGCGTATTCGATTTCTTTACCAATCTAATCAATGGATTCATTCAATTCATGGGGATATTCTTTATAATATACATATTCATACAATTCCTTCCAATGATAACATCCTTCCTAAGCGAAACCTTTGAGGAAAAACGAGAAAGAAAGAGAAAAAAGGAAGCTGAGGAATAAAGTGATATAGGGATTAACGGATGAAGCGAGTGAACATAATAATACCCCAAAACCGCTTTAGCAGTTTCACATATTGCGGGAAAATTTTACTTCAGCTTATACTATCATTGATGGATAATGATACCCCAATAAACGATGTAACCATATCAAACACGTATATACATGGTTCACTGAATATTTTGATAGATGATGCATATTTAACCGTGAACATCCCAAAAGCTTCCGATATTGCATGGATAGATACTGCATTGGTCATCCCACATCATAGGGTAACAAAGCAATGCATAATATACACATGCTCGGAAAGGGATAAACAACAATTGGAAAAGGTTGGGTTAAAGGTAAGCGGGGTATATCCGAGACCATTCAACTTGTTAGCATATTCCCTTAGGAATATTCCTACAAGTAAAGAGTTCGATGTCTTTATTTGTGGATGGCATAGAGAACCCGATAGAAAAAATTTTGCTGAGACCAAAACAATAATAGACCAATTAAAGCTTAAATGCGTAAGCATAACGAATTACCCGCTTCCAAACCGCTATGATTTCGCTAAGGTTGATGATTACACCAAATACATGTTGTTAAAGAAAAGTAAATATGTATTACAATTAAGCGGGATAGAGGGGTTCGGTTTACCCCCCTTTGAGGGTATGAGCGTGGGGATACCCGTGATTTACTTAGATGCACCCGCAATAAACGAGTTTTGCATAGGGTTTAAGATACCCATAGAGGGATGGATAGAGCGACCACTTCCAATCTTAGGATTCAATTCAATCGTAAGATACGCTAAACCCAACATGAAGGAAGCAATAGAGATAATTAAGTATGCGATGGAATTGGATAGGGAAAGCTATTTAGACCTATCAGCTAAAGCAATTGAACGAGCTGACCAAATGCAAAAGCGGGTAATCCAACTTATACGTAATATAATAATATAATGTATATAGATACCAATTTTCGAGGGTTTAAATACCCTTTTTTACCATTAGATTTTGGGGGGTTTAATGAGCGAGGAAGCAATAAAAGAGCTAAAAGAGAGACTCGAACGGTTAGAGAAAAAAGCGGAAGCAATCGAAAATCAAGACCTAAGGAAAATCCATAAGGATATATGCGACATCTTAGACCACATACAACAAGTATATGAGAGCCTAATCACACATTGGAAAACGATAGAAGCAATCGAGAAATACATCAAACAATTAAAGCAAAACATTATAGACCTACACAAAGACGAATTAACCATAGAGGATATAGAAAACATGTTTCCGAGTGATGACCAATTAGAACCCGAGAGCTAAACCCAAATTTAACCCTATTTTTTTAGGATTTATATACCTTTTTACCACTTTATATGTTGGGGATAAAAACATGAAAGTAGAGGTTGATGATTGGGAAAAAATGACGGGAATATTCCGAGTGTGCAGAAGGTGTAAATATCGTAAGGGTTTGGATTGCATGTATGAAGGGGAATGCGAAGCGGTTTTGGAGCGATGTGAATTTTACCCGCTTCCCGAATAAACCAAACTTTTTTTCTCCATTTTTTAGGGTTTATATACCTTTTAGAACCCATATAAATTGGGAATCAAAAATGAGTATACGGGTATTCGCTAAGTTAGAGTGCGGTCATGTGCGAGAAATAGGGGAAGATAGACTACAAGATATGTATTATTGTGTGAGATGCAAAACCTATCAAGAAACCCTATTCCGTTTTAGAGTAAAACACCCGCTGAAAGCATACGCATACGAGGAATTAGTGATGCAAAGCGAGTTTATTGGAAGCTTACCCGATGTGGATGGTAACCGAATGGAATGCTATGCAACCCCGAGCATCGGGGAAGCAAAACTTTTAACCATAGTGGAATTCATGGATGAAGACATAGAGATGTATACCAAATTACACCCAACCAAAGAGGAAGTGGAAGCATGTGTATCGCTTTTCCGAGACCAAAAGGATGGTGAAAGCCCCGCAATGGTAGGGATAAACCCCGAGTATCTTAGTCGTTACCTAAGGAAACACACCTAAACCCAAACCCTAATTTTTTTATGTCTATTTTTCTGAGACCATAACGTTAAGCTTATATACCCCCCACCCTATCATCAACTTTATCATCACGAGTTAGTGTTTTTGATTAGAAAACCTTGGTTCTATCATGCAAAAATGGGGGGGTGTAGAATATAGTAAAAACAAAATTTTTTTTAGGGGGGTAAAGCGTTTTTATAGGGTTTTCAAACTCTAAATAGTGATGACCACACCAGAAAATCAGAAAGCTGAGGAAAAACCCAAAGAGGAAACCAAACCAAAGAAACGGAAAACAATTGACCTATGGGAAGTTAAAGCGATAGAGAAACGTTTAGACATGCGGATAGGGATGATGGAGAAAGACATCCAAACAATCTATACGGAAATCGAAAACCTTAATCAAAGAGTGCGGGGGTTAGAATTAACCATAAGACTGCTGAAAGCTGATTTGGAAACCCTAAAAACAAAGAGTGGGGGATTGAAATATGGGTATTGAGGATTACGATAAATGGGAAACAAGTGTAGAAATGGGTTACGAGACGGTTAGAGACCTAACCGTTAGGATAATTAAGGAAATGCTTTTCTACATGGTTCAATTACCCCCGCACATCGTGGTTCAAAGCTTTATGATGGTCATATACTCATATTTAGACGCATACGACTTAACCATAGAGGAAAAAAAGAAAATCGTGGATGTTGCATTTGAATACGCTAAACGCAACATTGACCGCATAAGGGAAGACTTAGCAACTAAGGGGATAACCATCTAAAATCAAACCCTTTTTTTTCCATTCATATAGGGTTTAAATATGCTGATACGCCTATAATGTTGGGGATAAAATGAAAAAACCAATCGATATCGTCTTCCCAAAATTCGCTGAAAATACTGATAGCTATGGATTCATATACCGAGCATACGCATACGCTAATGTTGGGGCGGTTGAGGGATATAGCGAGATAGCATTAATACATGTATGGTTTGATGCGGATGCATTTGTAAATGGTAAACCAATGTTACGAGTAAAGATATACGAGAATGGTAAAATGGAGATAACCCGCATCGAGGGATATGAGGATTTAAGCAAAAAGGAAAAAGATATAGTCGAGGAATACATCGAAAAACTGAAAAACATAAAAGTGTAACCCCAAAAAATCATAACCTTTTTTCATTGTAGGATTTAAATATCCGTTTTCCCCTTAAAATATTGGGGATTATAATGAGTTTACCCGTAAAGAGACCATATCCATACATGGGTAAAATTCCCCCCGAGTTCGAGTTATTAGCTGAGACGTGTTGGAAGGTATTGAAAAACAAAAAGATAATTGATTTCCTATGGACTCATACGTATAGCGATGCTGATTTCCGCATGTTAGTGGATGCGATAAGTAAGTTAGCGAACATCAAGGTTTACTTATGTGAATGGAAGGAGGTAAGCGTATGAGCGAGCCCGAACCATACTTTGGGGAAATCCCCAAAGATTTGGAAAAGCTAAAGAAAATATGCAAAATGATAATGGATAACAAAGACCTTATACATTTCCTTTGGACGCATACCTATACTGAGGAAGATTATGAGGGATTAGTTAAAGCAATATGCACGATAGCGGGTATTGAGGGTTACCTTTACGAGTGGAAGCGTATCCCAACCTATAAACCTAAACCCTAAACCCTTTTTTTCTATAGGATTTAAATACCATTTATTACCCTTAGATTTTGAGGGGATATGAGTTTAATAGTTCACTTTAAAGGGGAAAGCGAGAGCCATCCCGCAATGCTGATTTTTGAAAAGAGTGTAGGGGAAGAGTGGATGTGGAATACAAACTTTATCATCGTAATAAGGACGCATAACGGTAAATTCGTGGAGAGAATAGTTATACCAATGACCGCAATAGACTACTTTATCGAGAGACCAAAAAACATAATGGAGAAAAAGGAAGGGGGTGATAATAACGATGGTTGAAATAATAGACGACTTTAACGCATTAATAGAGCATGGAAAATACTGTAGGGAAATCCTATTCAAAGTGAACCAAACCCCTGAGGGGGTAAGGTTAAGGGTAAGAGTGGGAAGATTCGGATATGACAAAACATTAACACAAAGGGAAGCTGAGGAAAAAGTAAAGCGTCTAAAAAACATTGGTGCAATAGAGGTTAAGGAAAGCATACCCGATAACTGGTTTTTCGTGGGATAGCGAGGGATAAGCGAATGCTAACCCTACTATTGCTTATCATTGCATTGATGTTTTTCTTGATAGCTCCATTGACATTTTTCGCTATCGTGGTTTTCATAGTTTTACCCTTAGCGATATTGTTACTGATAGCGAAAGCTATCGCAATGCTTGTAAGGGAAATTGTTGGGAAGCGAGACCCCAAAATCTAACCCTTTTTTTCTTTTTTATCTAATATTAAATAAATGAATTTTCCCCATTTTATGCTATATATATGGAATCGTTATTTTTACGGGGGGGTTGATACCCCTTTTCCCCCTAATATAATTAATTATAAATATATAGAGGGTCGCTAAATTAATTAATTAAGTTATAAACGTAAAAAATAGGTAAATAGACCCCCCCGATAAACGTTGAATCCTATATATATGAACGAAAGGTTTAAATTTCAGTTTATATAATATTACATAATGATTACGATGGGTATTGAAATCAAACCCCAAAAAAAGAGTCCAAAGTTTCCACAACATATATGGGTTGATGCAGATGTTTACCAATGGCTGATAAGTCTCAGTGCTGAGAAGGGATTAGCACCAAACGTTATCATTGCTCAGCTTTTGCGTGCATTATATGATGGCCAACAAACGGGGAAAATCCAACCCGTCTTAACACTTGAAAGGAAAGTCAAAATATACAAGTGTATCTTTTGCGATTTTGAAACGGAAAAGCTGAGCGACATCATAGACCACATTGCGGATAAGCATAAGGATAAGCTGAGGGAATTAGCAGTATGACCACAAAGACATCTAAAACCAATTCCAAATCTTTTTTTGCTGAAAACCTACATAAATTTCTATTGACATCTATGGAAGTTCTGAATATATTCCCATGCGAGTATCGTGGAAAAACTAAGATAGATTTTATGGATTGCTATTGCTTATACTATGACCGATGGGTGCGTCTAAAGTATTGTATGATATGTCAAAAAAGAAAGTGGTCGCAATGTCAATAAAAAATACCCAATGTCTATATCTCGAACGATTTGAACATTTCCATCCCCCCCGATATTATTGTAGGTTAAAGGGATTATGGATAAAACCATCTGATTGCGATAAATGTAATGTTGGTGTATTGAAATCGGGGGATGGTAAAATTATTGTTGGTCAAAAGAGATTAATCGATTTCCTTAACCCTAAAAGTAACTATAACATTTCAAAGAGACCACTCGGGGAAAACGGTTTATCCGAACCTAAATAACAATATTTTTTTATCATCAATCATGATGATAAATCCATAGTAACTATACAATGTTTATTGTTCAGAAAACCTTATAAAATTGTATTGTTCAAATTATAATGGGTGATACATATACCCGCAAACGTAAGCTATGTTAAAAGATTGGTTTCCACATTCAGCTCTACATTACTATCCGCACTCGCACCTTTCAGAATGCAAATGGAAACGGTTGGGATGAATGTAACCGAGTATGCTAAGGAAGACGATGAAAAATTAGAAGTCATAATAGGGATAAAAATAATCTTTGCTAACCCCGAAGTCTATGAGAAATTTATAGGTCGCAAAAGAAAAATCGCTGAGGGGGGTAAGCAATGAGCGAAAAAAATATAAGTGTTGCTAAGGATGACATGGAAACCGTAAAAAGTGTCGGTCGTGCATTAGCATGGTTGAAAAGGAAGGATAAAACATTATATGAGACTCTTTTAAGAAAAGCTCGGGAAGAGGGTATAAAAGCGAGTGATTTGCTTTATGAGGCTCTTAGATGGAAATATATCGACTCGGAATTAAGCTTAGACCAAATAAGTGCGAGAGACTTCCTAAACTTGATGGAGCGATGGAATGAAATGCAAACGAATTTCATGCGGAATTGGTTGGATATGTTGCGTATCTTTTGGGTCGAGGGAATCAATAAGTGGAATGAGGTTATTTCAGCCGTTTCTGAGCAGATAGAGGCTGAAAAGAGACAAGAAAAAGAACAAGAAAAACCGAGAGCTGAACCCGAAACAATACTTCAATTAATGTCAGCTTTACCGAGCATGATAATGAATATGATGACCAATATCCCTCAAATGATGCAAAGCTTTAATGAGTTTATGAGAACCTCTCAAATGCAAACCCCTATAGCTAAAGCGGTAACCCCAACTGCACCAACAACATAACATATATATCCCTCTTTTTCTACATATATATCTCGGTGAAAACCCTCTATGTCATTAAGTAAGGTAACCCGTGTATTAAGAAAGAAGACGGGGAAGGGAAGGATAGGTAATTATGGTGCTGAGCAATCAGCCCGTGATGTTGTAGGTCAATGGAAGCTTAAGAGAGATACGGAAGGGGATAAGTGGTCAAGCAATTACCATAAGGGTATCATGGATGCTGATACTGAGGAAATGGCGACCAATTTGGGTAGTTGGTATAATGTATTGCATACTAAGATTGCACCTAAACTTAGCGAGGTTGTTAAGCCCGTATATTCTGAGGTTGTAAGAGAGTATAGACAATCAAAGAAACCTAAAGCGTTAAAGAAAATTCCCGTTATCGCATAACTGAGAAATAATGTAAAGGTATATATATGACCGCTCAGTTATATGTTAATATCGAGGAATAAGGTGGTTTAAATGTCCACTCCAACCACAATAGACATAACCGCAATATTCAATCAGTTGATGCCACTGATATCCCTTGTTCTAAGCGTCTTTGTAGTGATACTTTTCGTTAAGATGTTCGGCGGATTCTTCAAAGAGTTAGTGTAAACATGCGGTTGCATAGCTGATTCCCCCCAAAAACCTATTTTCCTTTTTTTGTTTATGCGATAACTATATTTAGGTGCATATTCCATTTTATTTTGGGGATAATTCTATGAGCGTATATGAGCTTTATTTATCGAGACCTATAGTTGATAGGAATGATGGAAGCTATGCGGATTTCTGCAATTTAAGAGTTACCTATGATATTCCATCGGGTTTAACTTTTGCGAGCATTAAGCTAAGTTTCCCCTCAGCTCGTTTTTGGTCATTGAATAAGAATATGGATTTAACTCATGTTAAAGGTCAATTAATCCAATTGGATGCGGAAAACCATGCTTTAAAGACATCGAATTTCGATGTAACCATTGATACCCCGTTTACCGATACACCCGAAACGGGTATAGCGAAGATTAGAGTCATAATCAATGAAATCGATTATACGGTAAGCGGTTCAACGGGAATCTATTACCATGATGCGAGATATGAAAGCAATTTCGTATTATTGAATATTGAGCTTTTAGATAGTGGTGGAAGCACTCTTTTAGCGGTTAAAATCATCCAAAAATACTTGTTATTCACATTCAAAGACCCCGAAACCGTTAATATAAGTGGTGCAACCCCTGAGTATATTTTAACCCTTAATTGCCCAAATACAAGCGATTATATTGGGGGATGGGGATTCCATATAACCAATGTTGCGGGTTCACCCGATGAGACTGATAACATTACAATTCAATCTTTAGCTGAGGATAATAGTGTAATTGAAACTAAAACCATAGGTGTAGCGATTGGGAATTATGAAGTGGTTACACATGCATCCTATGTTATAAAGCTTAGGATAGTTTTGAATTCCACTAAACATCTTGTTGTTAATGGTGATGTCTTAGAGGTTGGTAAGTGGTTATAGAGCGGTTTGGGGTGGTTTAGCTAATGAGCGTATATAATCTTTCGGGGGGTTTAACAGTAGTAAGTGATTCCATAACATATCAGAATTTAAACTTTGTTTTGGAAGGCGGGGTAACCGCACCAATCGATTATCTACATCTATCAACATCCATCTTTAGCTTAGAGGGAAATGCATCCGCACCCATAGATTATTTGACCCTTGAATCCACACCAACCGCACCCGCACCATCACCATCATGGATTGAGCAAATCCTAAACGTATTCCGAATGATATACCCAATATTGCTATTACTATTAATCGTATTCTTCATTGCA
>Ga0078972_1013372_pt1 | contig 13582 bp, 14 predicted proteins | sample YelNatPaOPGAMG01_FD_67568 | JGI IMG/M metagenome (GOLD analysis project Ga0078972, IMG submission 67568) | Hot spring thermophilic microbial communities from Obsidian Pool, Yellowstone National Park, USA - OP-RAMG-01 (SPADES assembly) (version 2) | ecosystem: Environmental > Aquatic > Thermal...
TATTGAATTAGCGTTAGCATCTGTAGATGAACGACTACGGAAAGAAGGAATAAGGCATCGTGCTTCAATTGTTATTGCTGGTGGTATCAGAAATTCTGCTGATGTAGTTAAAGCGATTGCTTTGGGTGCAGATGCAGTATATATTGCTACATCCGCACTTATTGCCTGTGGATGTCACTTATGTCAGAAATGTTATACTGGGAAATGCAATTGGGGTATTGCTACTCAGGACCCTTATCTTATGAAAAGAATAAATCCTGATATTGCTACGGAAAGATTGGTTAATTTAATACACGCATGGAGTTTAGAAATTAAAGAGATGCTTGGTGGTATGGGTATAAATGCTATTGAGTCATTAAGAGGTAATAGACTAAGATTACGTGGGATCGGTCTTACTGATACAGAACTTAAATTACTGGGAGTGAAACCAGCAGGAGAATCGTTATGAAAAGAATCTATATAAAAGAAGAATATTGTATGGGATGTCGTTTGTGTGAGATTCATTGTTTAGTAGCACACTCAAAATCAAAAAAAATTATTAAGGCATACAAGGAAGAATTTCCTCGTGCTTTACCTCGTTTAATTGTAGAGCAGAAGGGACCATTTTCTTTTGCATTACAGTGTCGTCATTGTGAAGATGCGCCCTGTATTAAGGCATGCTTAACAGGAGCAATGCATCGTGAAAAGAAGACAGGAATAGTAAGTTGTAACCAGGACAAATGTATCGGATGCTGGATGTGTATAATGGTTTGTCCATTTGGGGTTATCTTAAGAGATATTAAAGAAAAGAAAGTAGCTACCAAATGTGACCTTTGTCCAGATGAAGATATCCCTGTATGTGTAGCGAAATGTCCAAATGAGGCATTAGTTTATGAAGAGAAATAATAAAGGAAAACTTGTTCCAAATTTTACCGAGAAATATGTGATTATAGGTAATTCAGTAGCAGCAATTTCTGCTATTGAATCGATTAGAGAAAGAGATAAAATATCTTTGCTCACTGTGGTTAGTAAAGAGCCTTATTTTGCTTATTCTCGGCCACTTATTTCATATTATTTAGAAGGTAAAGTAAAACCAGAAAAAATGTATTACAGAGATAAACAATTCTATCAAGAAAATAATGTTGAACTGATTTTAGGTCAGGAAGTAGTAAAAATTTTGCCCGAAGAAAAAAATATAATCTTATCAAATAAGAAAAAAATTAATTATACAAAACTTTTAATCGCTTGTGGTGGAAAACCAATAGTTCCTCAAATTAAAGGTGTAGATAAAGAAAATGTTTTCACTTTTACTACTTGGGATGAAATTAAACATTTAGAAAATGTTATAAAGAAAAAGAAAGAAGTAGTTGTTATTGGTGCTGGAATGATTGGTTTAAAGGCTGCTGAAAGTTTGACAAATGCAGGATTAAAGGTAACAATTATTGAATTAGCCGATAGAGTATTATCAACTGTTCTGGATAAAAAATCTGCTTCTATTCTACATCAACATCTGAAAGAAAATAAAGTTGAGTTAATTACTGAAAATACAGTAGAGGAAATAACAGGAAAAGGCATGATGGTTGATGGTGTAATTCTCAAAAATGGTAAGAGAGTAAAAACAGACATAGTTGTTATAGCAATTGGCATTATTCCAAATTTAGATTTAGTAAAATCAGCAGGGATCAAGACCAATAAAGGAATTTTAGTTAATGAATTTATGCAAACTAATATTGAAAATATTTATGCTGCTGGTGATGTTACCGAAACATGGGATTTTCTATATAAACAGAATAGACCTATCCCTATCTGGCCTTTAGCATATGAGCAAGGGAAGATAGCCGGAACAAATATGGCTGGAGAAAAAATATCATATCATGGTGGATTGTCCCTAAATTCTATTGAGGTATTCAATTTACCATTGATCACAGCTGGGATTACTACTGTTGAGAAAGATACATATGAAATTTTAGTAAAGTTTCAGCCAGAAAGAAAAATGTATAAAAAGATTATTATTGAAAATGGGAAAATAATTGGTTCTATCTTGATAAATAACATAGAAAGAGCAGGAATTATTACAGGTTTAATTAAAGACCAACTTGATGTAAGCAATTTCAAAAATGAAATATTAGAGGATACTTTTGGTTATATTTATGTCCCCAAAGAATATCGTTCTAAAGAAATTATGCCATTAGAAGTATAATATGAACTGAAAATGAAAAATACAAAAATTGAAATTGATGCTAAAGGATTAAATTATAAAGAATTAAATGAAAAGATTCGTCAATCAATAGATAATAATAGCAAAGAAATTATTCTGATTAATGTTAATGGTCAGAGATACATTTCTTCAGGACTTAAGTCAGATGTAAAAATTATTATCAGAGGAACACCAGGTAACGATTTGGGGTCCTTCATGAATGGTCCTGAAATTATAGTTTATGGTAATGGACAGGATGCTATTGCTAATACAATGAATAAAGGTAAAATTGTTATCCACGGAGATGCTGGTGATATTTTAGGTTATGCAATGTGTGGAGGAAAATTATATATTAAAGGAAATGTAGGATATCGAGCAGGAATTCATATGAAAGCGTATAAGGATTTGTTACCTGTTATTATTATTGGAGGGACTGCTCGTGACTTTTTAGGTGAATATATGGCAGGTGGCATCCTGATAGTTCTTGGACTTAAAGATGAAAAAGAACCTATTGTCGGTAATTATGTTGGGACAGGTATGCACGGTGGAATTATTTATGTCCGTGCGGAAGTTAAAAATTATCAACTCGGTAAAGAATTAGGTATAGAAAAATGGAATAAAGAAGATGACATAACTATAAAAAAATATTTGACAGAATATTGTCAGGAATTTGGTTTGAATTATGATTATTTAATACAAAAAAAATTCACTAAACTCATTCCAACTACACATCGTCCGTATGGCAAACTATATACTTACTAAAGGTTAATTTGTATTCACTTCTTTTATTATGGATCAATTCACAGAAAATATGTCAGAAGGGCTTCAAAAGAAACTTGCCAAGTTTGTTTCTTAACTGTTCGCGATCATTATACACAAATACACTTTTTTTATTGATTTAAGGATATTAATTATGTAAAATTAGAATGTTAACTTTCAATTGAGATATATGGATACTGTGGATAGAAATAAATGAAACAGTAACAAAATATTGTCAATAAAGGAGGAAAAAAACAATATGTTCGGATTGGGATTTCAGGAAATATTGTTGTTGTTATTGATAGCACTGTTGCTATTCGGTGCATCAAGGTTACCTGAAATAGGTAGAGCATTAGGTAAAACTATTAAAGAATTCAAAAAAGCAGTTAAAGAAGAAGATAATGATGATAATACTGAAAAGAAAGATAAAAATAAATTAGTTTAATTCCGTGAATAATACTAATCCTGATAAATTAACTGTAATTGGACACCTTGAAGAACTGAGGAAACGAATTATTATATCGCTGGTTTATCTTTCCTGTGGAACATTAATAAGTTTTATTTTTGCAAAAGATATAATACTGTTCTTGAAACTTCCAGCAGAAAATATTATAAAGAATTTAGTTTTCACCAGACCGACTGAACCATTTATAATTTATTTCAAAGTAGCATTATATACAGGAGCAATTATTTCCAGTCCAGCAATTTTTTATCAGATCTGGCAATTTATTAAACCAGCAATAAGTCAGCAAACAAAAATATCTTTATTTAACTGGGTTATAAGTGTTGTTGTTATGTTCATAATCGGAACGGTCTTCTCGTATAAGATTGTTATATCATCAGGACTGAATTTTCTTATCAAGTTTGCTGATAGTATTGCTACACCAATGATAACTGTTGATAGTTATATTTCATTTGTTTTGATGATACTTGTGCTGGGCGGAATTGTCTTTGAGATGCCTGTTATTTCAGGTCTGTTAACAAAACTCGGTATAATTACTCCGTATATGATGAGAAAGAGACGCAAAGAAGCAATATTCGGATTATGTGTTTTTGTAGCAATTATTACACCAACAGTTGATGCATTCAATATGGTCATTTTTGTGTTACCGATGATTGTATTATATGAAGCAAGTATTTTTGTCTCAAATTTAATATATAATCACTCTAAAAAGTATGTCCATAAATCAGTTTATGAAAATCAATCTTAGATATCAAAGGAGGTAACAGGTAAAATGTCAGCAAAATTGATAGATAGAATTTTTTATACAAAGTTTACAAGAAAAGGGTTCCTGAAATTTTTAGGGATATTATTTGGTATGATACTGTTTTCAAAAAATAAGACCACAACTATTTACTCTGCAACAAAGATACTTGAGCCACGACCAAGAAAAGTTATTAAAACAGAATATGATATGGTTGTTGCTAAAGGTAAAGACCCATCCGCTATAACACGGAAAGCAATAGAAACATTAGGTGGAATTAACAGGTTTGTTAAAAAAGGAGATATTGTTGTAATTAAACCTAATATCGCCTGGGATAGGAGCCCCGAACTGGCTGCTACTACTAATCCTGAAATAGTGGCAACATTAGTGAAAATGTGTATTTCTACTGGTGCAAAAAAAGTTAATGTATTTGATAGAACATGTCATAATGAACGTCATTGTTATAAAAATAGTGGTATATACGATGCTGTAAAAAATGCTGGTGGCTCAATCTATTTCGTTAGTGACTGGAAATTTATTCGTGCTAAATTTCCTGAGAACAGTTTGATGTTTGATTGGCCAATTTATCTTGATGCTGTTAAATGTGATTGTTTTATTAATGTGCCGATTGCAAAACATCATGAATTAACCGGTTTTTCTTTATCAATGAAAAACTTGATGGGTGTCTGTGGCGCTAATCGCGGTAAAATGCATTCCGGAATTGATATAAATCTTGTTGATTTGACAGAATTTATTAAACCTGACTTAACTATAATTGATGCATACAGGATACTTGTTAGAAATGGGCCTACAGGCGGTAATCTGAGCGATGTTGAACTAAAAGAAACTGTTATTGCAAGTACTGACCCTGTCCTGTCAGATGCGTATGCAGTAACACTGTTTGGACATAAACCACAGGAATACCGATGGATTGAATTAGGAGCAGAATCTAAATTAGGTAGAATGGACATCAAGAAAGCAAATATTAAGTTACTGGAAATCTGAAATATTGGTTACAATGAATAAAAGTAAATATTATCTGGTTGTTTTACGACGGTTAGTTCAAACATTATTTGTTCTATTACTTATCTGTATTGTCTGGGCTACAAAATATCCGCTTAAAGATTATATTAATCCCGAATACTATTTTTATATTGACCCGTTAGTGATGATTGTGTCATCTGTAGCAGGAAAAGTATTAATCTATGGATTAGTATTTTCTATATTCGTCCTGATTCTGAGTTTTCTACTGGGAAGAGTGTTCTGTGGCTGGGTCTGTCCGTTGGGCGCAATCAGTGATTTATGGGTTTTTCTCATCCGAACGGTTCTCAAATTAAGAACCAGAAATTCGGAACCAAGTAAAATAAGAAATTTTAAATATGGTCTGTTAATTGTAATATTTATGTTCGCTATTTTAGGACTACAAATTGCGTGGATATTTGACCCGATTACAATCTTTGTGCGCACATTCGTATTTAATATTCATCCTGCTATTAATAACACTGTTGATAAAATGTTTATTTTTATGTTGCAGAAAACTAATTATTTTGAGCCAGTTGAAACTATATATTCTGCACTTAAAAATAATGTATTATGTGTTTCTCAACCTGTATTCAGGAACACTACATTTGTGGCTATTATATTTGTTCTTATACTCAGTTCAGGACTGATAAAAAAACGGTTCTGGTGCAGATATATATGTCCATTAGGTGCACTTTTATCTATACCAGCAAAATTTACAATATTCAGAAGAGCCGTTTACTCGTGTAAAGATGGGTGCTCATTATGTAAAAATATTTGTCGGATGAATGCTATCAGAAGTGATAACAGTTATTTAACTGATGAATGTATCCTGTGTCTTGATTGTATCAGTTTTTGTCCGCAGCAGAATACAATATTCAAGTTTACAGGGTTAATTAAACATAATGATTCAAAACAGGTCAATGAACCAGACACAACTGTAAAAAATACTGATACTGAAAATACTGGGATTACAAGAGCACAGTTTTTATTATATGTTGTAGGAAGCATAAGTTTATTTGTCGGATTCAAAAATAAGAAAAATATTTATAAAAGAGTTGTAATAAGGCCTCCAGGTAGTTTACCTGAACAGGAATTTGTCCAGCGATGTATCAGATGCGGAAACTGTATGAAAGTATGTCCGACTAATGTGTTACAACCAGCTCTGTTTGAGACAGGGTTACAGGGGCTCTGGACACCAAGATTTGATACTGAAATAGGGTATTGTGAATATAAATGTAATCTATGTGGTGAAGTATGTCCAACAGCAGCAATTGAAAAATTGACAGTTGAAGAAAAAATGCAGACAAGAACAGGAGTAGCAGAAATAAATACTGAGATATGTATTCCGTGGACAACAGGTGAACAGTGTATCGTATGCGAAGAGCATTGTCCTGTTAGCGGTAAAGCAATAAAAACAATAGAGAAAATAAATAAAAAAGGTAAATTGGTGAAATTACCGTATGTAGATGATACATTATGTGTAGGTTGTGCATTATGTGAACATAAATGTCCGACACGACCATATCGTGCTATAAAAGTCAAACCATGATTTTTATCCCAGGGTCAGATTAAGATATATCTTTTTTTTTAAATATGAAAAAAACAGTAATATATCTGATGTTAGTTTTATCTTTTCTATTATCTATATCAGTTATTTATGCAGAAAATAGTATCTCAACACCAACATTGGTTCTCGATTATAATTTTGATGATGGTAACTGGACAGATATTTTTAAGAAGAAAGAAGGAAAATGGGAAATTATAGATGGACAGTTATGTCTGACAAAACTATCAGGGTCAATATATCAGGTGGATAACCTTAAAAAAGAAGATTTGAAAAATCTTAATTATGTGTATATACCGAATGTAGGCAAAGATTTAATGGTAAGAGCAAAAGTTACACCATTGGAAATAGGTGATAATAGATGGAGTGGAATGGGAATATTTGTTCATGGTAGCCCTGAAGGTGTTGAACAGTATCATAAATGGGCACTCTGTTTCAGATTTAAAAAAGAGAAAGGTAAATATAAAGTCAGTCTTCTTGAAGAATGGACAGGTGTTGGCTGGCCAGGTGATACCGGTCAGTTTAATGCTGAATATGCGTTTAATATTAGTACCGGTGTCTCGTATTTTATGAAAATGGAAGTAATCGGAAAAGTTGCCTGGGGTAAGGTCTGGAAAGCAGATGAACCTGAACCGGAAAAATGGCTTGTTGTTGCTGTATTCTCTGATAATAATGTTGATGATACTGCTGTCGGATTATTCAGTCATGATTTTAAAGTAAAATTTGATGATATCAGAATAGAAGCGTTACCCAAAGGATATACACATAAAGGGAAAAAACTTGATAGAAATATTTCTGATTATGCATCTTCAATAGGATTTTCAGCAAATAATCTGACAGTAGGTAATTTCTCTACTTATATCTCGGAATACACACTGAACGAAAATTTAGTTGGTGTCGCTTATGACCAGAAATCTGTTTCCAGGAAAAATGTTTCTTTTAAAATCATTAGTGCTGCTACACCGTCAATATTTAATAGTGTTTATAATAGTAAATTTAAACCTAAATATGTTACTGCATCAAGAATAACTAAATCACTAAAAGGTGGCTCTGTAATCGGTTTATCAGGTGTTTATATATCGTTTCCAGATAGTACTGATACAGTAAAAAATAATTTTGTTATTGAAAGTGACTACAATTTCAGAATTACTCAGAATTTAAATTTTTTTGGTGAAATGGCGTTCAACAGAACAAATTGTCAGAATAATAATAATCTTATTGAACCTGATATATCGGCATATAAATCAGGTATTAAATACAGGTTCCGACAGGCAGTATTTGAAATCAATCAATCAAGAATAAATCCTGGTTATACTCTGTTACTGGGAACTATTATACCTGATATAGAACAATGGAATTATTCATGGACACAGAATTATAAGAATATAACACAAAATATTAGTTGTAATTTAACACGGAATAATCTTGAAAACCAAATTACTACAACAACAAGAACAAAAAGAATATTATTTGAATGGTACTGGAATATTATTGATAAATTCGGACTGAATTTTGCTTTAGAACAGAGTGGATTACGGAAAGATGACTGTTCAATTGATAGTTTGACAAATTCGTATTTTATACGTCCATACTGGAATTTTAGAACAATAAATTTTGCGTTCAGTTATAAATATGATATTCAAAACACAAATATTGTCCAGAACCATTATTTTCATGGTTTAGGAACAGACCTCCAGTATAATTTCCAATTATTTGGGTTTCCATCTTACTGTATGGTTGATTATAAACATACTGATGATTATACAATAACGGGTGAAAAGGTTAGCAGTTATCAATCACTGAAATTCGGGCTGAAAATGTCATTTTATAAAAGTTTATCAATTGATTATACATACAGATTAAATATTTTTGATTCGTTTATACCCGGAATAGTCAGTTCAGAAAAAGGAGAATTCTGTTTAAAAGTAAATTACTTCGTTCCATTAAGAAAAGGTCTTGACCTCGCTGGTAATTTTGAAATAAATTGAATGTTTGACAATCAACTTCTCTTTTTAGTATTATATTTTACAGAAATTCAAAATAGGAAGTTTTGGTTTAAATAACTATATTGGAAAGGAACTACTGTGAATAAAATGACATTATTAAAATTAATAGGAAGTATTATTGTATGTCAGGTAGCAGGGATTATTGGCGCTTTGTTTACAAGTCCTGCAATTAAAGGTTGGTATAGTAATCTGAATAAACCTTCTTTTAATCCACCTAACTGGATTTTTGGTCCAGTGTGGACAGCTTTGTATTTGTTAATGGGAATATCTTTGTTCCTTGTATGGAAAAAGTATAACGGAGATAGTAATATTAAAATAGCATTGACTATCTTCTTTTTTCAACTTGTTCTCAATACATTATGGTCTATAATGTTTTTCGGTTTGAGGAATCCTATGGCAGGTTTTATTGTAATTGTGGTTCTGTGGATAGCAATATTACTTACAATAATAAGTTTCTATAAATATTCAATAACAGCAAGTATGCTTTTAATCCCCTATATTCTATGGGTAAGTTTTGCTACCGTCCTTAATTATTATTTATGGAAACTTAATTGAAAAAAACATTGGAACAGTTAAATTTTGGATTTTAACTGATTTCTCAAAGTTTAAATAAAGAATAGTTAATTAAGTTAGTCGGGTCCAAGAAACCGTTTTTTAAATAGATAATAAAAGATACATATAAAATGAAACAAAAATCATTTAAATTTCCTCCAATAAAATTACATCCTGAAAATCCTCACTATTTATTATTCAGAGGTAAACCGACAGTACTTATAACTTCAGGTGAACATTATGGTGCAGTTTTGAACCTTGATTTTGATTATATACAATATCTTAATGAATTGAAATCAAAAGGACTTAATCTCACACGCACATTCAGTGGATTCTATCACGAAGTAGTTGGTGCATTCAATATTAAAAATAACACTCTTGCACCAGTGAGTGCTGATAAATATATATGTCCTTGGAATAGGACAGATTCTCCAGGTGCAGAAGATGGGATGAATAAATTTGATCTTACAGATTGGAACCAACAATATTTTACAAGATTAAAGGATTTTGTCAGCCAGGCATCAAAGAGAGGAATCGTTGTTGAATTTGTACTGTTCTGTGTATTTTATGATGATTCCATGTGGAATATTTGTCCGATGAAATACACAAATAACATTAATAATGTTGAGAAAATAGAAAGAAAAGATTTCTTCTCATTGAAAAATAAAAGATTATTAAGATATATAGATAATTTTGTCAGAAAAGTAGTAACAGAATTAAATGAATTTGATAACCTGTACTATGAAATTATCAATGAACCCTATACTTCAGAACGCCCTACACAGGAATGGCAGAACCATATTATTTCACAAATAATTAAAACTGAATCAAAACTGAAATATAAACACCTTATAGCCCAGAATATCGCCAACTACTCTGCTCGGATAATTAAACCAAATCGTAATGTTTCTATTTTTAATTTCCACTATGCACGACCACCGACAGTAGTTGGGCTGAATTATCACCTTAATAGGGTAATAGCATACGATGAGACAGGATTCGACGGTTATAAGGATTCTGTATACCGTAAACAGGCATGGGATTTTATTATTGCAGGTGGAGGTGTATTCAGCAACCTTGATTATTCATTCACTTCTGATAGAGAAAACGGTACAGCAAAAGTTGATGCACCTGGTGGTGGCAGTCCGGAATTGCGAAAACAAATGAAAATTTTAAAAAAATTTATCCACAGTTTTAATTTTATCAAAATGAAGCCCGACGAACCAGTAATAAATTTTTATTTACCTTTAGGGACAACTGCTCGTGCTTTGGTTGATGAAGGTAAACAATATGCTGTTTATATAAACGGAGAAAATGTCAAATATCTGCTGTTTGTTTTACCAAAAGGGAACTATATCGCAGAATGGGTCAACACGAAAACAGGTAATATAGTAAGAAAAGAAAAATTTAAACATACAGGTGGCGAAAAGAAATTGGAGCTTCCGAAATACACTGAAGATATTGCTCTGCGTATTTTAGGAAAATAGTGGAATTGAGGAACGCTTCTAACTGATTAACAGACCTTTCTAATTTGTTTAGCAATAATTTGAGAAACAGTATCATTGCAAATTAATTTGAAGAATTTTTATTTATTTGTTAATATATTTAGAAAGTGCTTCAAGAAACTTAACTTAAAAAAATAAAATAGTATACTCAATTAAGATATCTGACAAAATAACTGTTTTATTGTATTCCTACTGAGATTTGATAAATATTTGTTAGCAGGATTAGAATAGATTGGTAGAAATAGATAGACAAGAAAACAATTAAATTCACGACGGTATCTGGAGAGGTGGCCGAGCTGGCTTAAGGCAGACGCCTGCTAAGCGTTTGTAGTGCCAAAAGCGCTACCCTGGGTTCGAATCCCAGCCTCTCCGTTTTTTTATTATGTTCTGATAATGAGTGTGTAAAAATTATTTACTCTGATTATGGATTTAAATTTTTCAGATAATAAGAATAGAACTCAGGACCAAAAAAATAAATTGAGTGATATGAAAGGAGTTATATGTGGTTAGGACTAAAATAGTATGCACTCTCGGTCCAGTATCATCAAGTGAAACTGTATTACGGAAGATGATGTTTGCTGGTATGGATGTTGCTCGTTTAAATTTTTCACATGGTAACCACCAGGAACTGTTTCATAGAATAGAACTTATCCGACTTCTGAATAAGAAATACCGAAGACACATAAAGATTCTTGGGGATCTTCAAGGGCATCGTATCAGAATAGGTGCACTCAGGAACCCGATTTTACTTAAAAAAAATCAGGTAGTATGGGTTACTCAGGAAAATATAATAGGAACGAATGAAATAATACCTTTTGATTATAAAGGACCACTAAGTAGTATTAAAAATGGTCACCAGATATTTATAGATGACGGAAATATCGCATTAAATGTAGTCGGCAGAACAAAAAACAAACTCAAGACAAAAGTAATTATCGGTGGGATACTAAAAGAACATAAGGGTGTAAATATTCCTGAGTCAAGGTTGGAATTCGGCAGAATAAGTCAGAAAGATATAGATGATATATCTTTTTGTGAACAGCACGGTATAGAATATATTGCACAGTCATTTGTGCGCACAGGCAATGATATTCTGGATGTGAGAAAATTACTTAAACCGTATTCAAGATGTAAGGTTATAGCTAAAATAGAAAACAGGGAAGGTATAAAAAATATTGATGAAATAATTAAAGTTTCAGATGGGATTATGATTGCCCGTGGAGATATGGGTATCTCTTTACCTATCTATGAAATTCCTATTATTCAGAAGATGATTATTAAGAAATGTAATCGTGCAGGTAAATTTGTTGTTACTGCTACACAGATGCTTGAAAGTATGATTGAAAACCCACGACCTACACGTGCAGAAGTAACTGATGTAGCAAACGCGATCATAGACGGGACTAATTTTGTTATGCTGTCTGCGGAGACAGCAGTAGGTAAATATCCGGTTGAGACAGTAGTTATGATGAACAATATTATAAAATTCACAGAAAGAAATTTATATTCTTTATTGAAGTATCAATAATCTTTGGTGTTGTTCTCGTTAATGGTATCGTCGGACTTCTATAAGTGAGTTATAACAAACAGGAGTTATGAAGAATATTCCTACCCAAATGTTGCAGCAATCAAATCACCAATATAATGTGTTAAAATTATAACCAATAACGCAATAATCAAATGTTCAGACACTATTTTCCAGGATTTTGTCTTCTGTTCTTTAGCAATACGTAAACTAAAAATAAATAAAAGAGATAAACCCAATATCACGCTCAGTATAATTGCTGCTGATAGTTTAAAGAACAGAAAAGGGATAATGAATATCAATGTAAAAATAAATTTGGATAAAAAAGTGGAGATTGTTGATTCCCAGATTTCTTTCATAGTATGTTTATTTTCTGATTCTTCTGATATATGTATACCTAAAGCATCTGAAAATGCATCTGCTATTGCTATTACCAGTATACCTCCAATAACAGCAGCCCTTGAGTGTGTCCCAGAATGTAAACCTACTATTAATCCAAGTGTTGTTATTATCCCCGATGTCGAACCGAAACTAAATCCTACTTTTAATGAGTGTTTCATCATAATAATTTGTTTCTTTAGATTTTATTTTAGAAAAGATTTTAAATATCTTTTAAAGGATATTAGAATCTTTCTACTTAAACCCGTGCCTCCTTTTCTTTAAGATTTCCTAATTTTAATATCAGGGATTTTATATAATCTAAATCCTTTATGATGTCCCTATAACCGTATGCCCTCTTTTTTATCCTACTAATTTTATTATTCAATCCTTCTGAAAGTGCACTCGTCACTTTCTGAACGAAATATGCTAATATACCATTTTGCCATCTCTCTAATCTCTTTGTAAATTTTATTTTCTTGCCAATTTTCATTATTTGAAACCTTTGATTTCAAAATAACTTCTTTTGAAATTTAGAAATCCTGATTCTTAACATTTAACATTTATAACAATATTTGAACTTTCATCAAAGGCATCTATACTTGGTAATGCAAAATACAGATTTGTATAAGCTTGAGTTCGTTCCCAATGTATATGCTTATTAGTTAGTTTACTAATGTCTTTGAATAAATAATACATATTTAAATTGTATAAAAAAATAATATAAATATCAATTAAATCTCACTCTTAGAAAAAATATACAGAGAAAGGTCCTGTTATTAAAATACAAAATTTAAATAAATATTTCTGTTTTCGTTAAAGATTAAGTAATCTCAAATATAATTATTATTGATTTTGTTTTTTGTTTAAAAATTTGGTATCATATTTT
>Ga0078972_1013374_pt1 | contig 13581 bp, 13 predicted proteins | sample YelNatPaOPGAMG01_FD_67568 | JGI IMG/M metagenome (GOLD analysis project Ga0078972, IMG submission 67568) | Hot spring thermophilic microbial communities from Obsidian Pool, Yellowstone National Park, USA - OP-RAMG-01 (SPADES assembly) (version 2) | ecosystem: Environmental > Aquatic > Thermal...
ACTGATATTATTAACAACATTTTCTAATAGATAATTTTCAAGTTGTTCATCTGTATCAATATATATTTCTTTTTTATCTTTTGTTACTTTATATAATGGTGGTTGCGCTATATAAACATATCCTTTCTCAATCAGTTGTTCCATTTGCCGATAAAAAAATGTCAATAGTAATGTTCTTATATGTGCACCATCAACATCAGCATCAGTCATAATAATAATTTTACCGTATCTTACTTTATTTATATCAAATTCTTCTTTTCCTATTCCGGCACCAATAGCAGTAACAAGTACTCTTATTTCTTCATTAGATAGGACTTTTATTATCTGTGATTTTTCAACATTTATAATTTTACCTTTAAGTGGCAATACTGCTTGGAATGTTCTATCTCGTGCTTGTTTTGCGGATCCGCCTGCTGATTCTCCTTCAACAATATACAATTCAGATTTTTTGGGGTCACGTTCTGAACAATCAGCAAGTTTACCTGGTAATGATGCAGTATCAAGAGCCCCTTTACGCCGTGTTAATTCTCTTGCTTTTCGTGCTGCTTCTCTTGATTCAGCAGCATTCAGAACTTTCTGACATATTTTTGTTGCTATAGATGGATTTTCTTCAAAAAAAGAGCTCAATACTTCACCTACTGCTGATTTAACAATACCTTCTATTTCCGAATTACCTAATTTTGTTTTTGTCTGTCCTTCAAACTGTGGATTGGGTAACTTAACAGAAATAACTGCTGTTAATCCTTCACGAACATCATCTCCATAGATTGTTATTTCATTTTTTGATAACTCATTTTTCTTAATATAATCATTAATAACTCTTGTCAATGCGGATCTGAACCCTGTTACATGTGTTCCTCCTTCAACAGTATTGATATTATTTGCGAACGCATACAATTGTTCACTATAACCATCATTATATTGGAGTGCACCTTCAAGTATTATTTCTGCTTTTGTTTCTTCAGATAATTTTGTTTTAGTAAAATATATCGGTTCAGGATGTATAACATTTTTATTTGTATTTAAAAATTTCACAAAAGATATCAAGCCACCTTCATAATTAAAACTGTGTTCTTTATCTTCTCGCTCATCAATTATTGTTATTGTTGTTCCTGGATTTAGAAAAGCCAGTTCCCGTAATCTATTTGAAAGTATATCAAACGAAAATTTCTGGTCAGAAAATATTTTTGGATCAGGTAAAAATGTTACTTTAGTTCCTTTATCTTCTGTCTTACCTATAATTTTTACATCTTCAACAGGTTTACCACGTTCGTATCTCTGAAAATATATGTTATTATCCCGATAAACTTCTACTTCCATCCATTCTGATAACGCATTAACTACTGAGATACCGACCCCATGTAATCCACCAGAAATCTTATATGTTTTCTGGTCAAATTTACCACCAGCGTGTAATGTAACCATAACTACTTCAAGTGCAGATTTACCTTTAAGTTTAGGGTCTTTTACATCTTTCATAGGGTCAACAGGTATCCCTCTGCCGTCATCACGAACAGTGATAGAATTATCATTATGAATTGTCACATCAATATTTTTACAATATCCAGCCAATACTTCATCAATTGCGTTATCAACAGCTTCATATACAAGGTGATGTAATCCTGTTACACCAGTTGACCCAATATACATTGCTGGACGTCTTCTTACTGCTTCAAGTCCTTCTAAAACTTGAATTTTTGATGCATCATAGTTTGTATCCTTATTTTTTTGTTGCTCATTATTTAAAACAGTAGGTTGCTTAACCATAACTATCTACTCCCTGACTACTTTTATATCATTAATAATTTTCTTACCAAAATGACCGTTTATTTTATTAATTATTTCTGTTTTTCTCGCTAATAATTCTTGTTTATATATAGAGTTATTTACTTTTACTAATAAATTTTGCCCTTTTTTACCAATAATTTGTATATTTTTAACTAACTTACCGAACTCTTTTTCAGAAATAACTAACAAGGAATATGTGTCACTATCTAACCCATAATTTATAAGAACATCTTTAACAATATTCCTTATATCAATAAAATTATTATCCATAGTTTAAGTTAATCTCATAGGCATAATTACACATAAATAATTCTTGTTATCAACAGGTTTTATTACTGCTGCATCAAGTGGCCCTTTTAACTCAAATATAACTTCTTTTTCATCTATATTTTTCAGAACATCAATTATATATCCTGGATTAAATGCAGTATCAAGACCGGGTCCATCATATTCTATATCTATATCAACTTCACCACTACCAATACCTTGAGAAGTTGCAGATAACTGAAGCAAATTTTTTTTCAATAAGAATCTGACTGCACCACCTTTTTCTGATGTAATAAGCGACATCTGTTTTGTTGCTGATAATAATTCTTGTGCATCCACTTTGATTATTGTAGGATTATTTTTTGGTATAACATGTTCATAATTAGGAAATTTACCTTCTGAAAGACGTGAAAAAAGTGTAGCATTACCAATTTGAAATGTAACCTGGTTTTCAGTCATATAAAATCTTACATTTTCTGATGATTCTGATTCTTCTAAATTAATTATTTTAATAAGTTCATTGATTGATTTTATTGGAATAATTCCTCGTATCTGTGTATTAGGACCTTCTAATGCTGTGTTATTAAATACATAGGCTAATCTACGTCCATCTGTTGCAACAACTTGCAATGATTTGTTATCAATAACAAAATAAACACCACTGAGATTATATTTTGTTTCTTCTGTTGATACAGCAAACGATGTTTTTCTTAGCATATCATATAAGATTTTTTTATTAATGGAAACAGATTTTTTTTCATCAAATTCTGGTAATGAAGGATATTCATCTTTGGGGGTTCCTAAAAGTAAAAAATTAGATTTTCCTGATTTAATATTAACCTTTGATTCGTCATCTATAACTATTTCAATATCATCTTTATTAAGTTCAGATATTATGTCACCGAACTTTTTTGCTGGTATAGTTAATCCAGCGGCTGATTTAACTTGTGCTTCAATAAAATATCTTAAACCTATCTCTAAATCTGTTGATTCCAGATTCAATTTTCCTGGTTGTTTATTGGTTTCTGGTTCTAATTCGAACAAGAAATTGCTTAAAATAGGTAATGTTGCTTTTGTTGATATTGCTGTTTCAATAATTCTCATTGCTCTTAATAGTTTGTCTTTTTTACATATTATTTGCATTTTATACCTCCATAGAAAATTGAAACAATTAACATTTTTAAATTTTTAAAGTTTTAGATATAATAATTTTAATAATAAATTAAGTTAATATGTTTATAACTCAATTTAGTGAATTAATAAATATACATAAAATAGTAAAATTAATAAGAAATTGAAACAATCACTTTAATTGTTAATAGATAGAAAATTTATCTACAATATTAACTATCACAATAGAAAATTAAGAATATTATTAGATAGCGACATTGAATTCACAGATTTATGTTAGTAACTTAAACTTAATAATCTATGTTTCTGATTGTTTTATTTTTTTAATAATTTTATTTATTTCAGTATTAAAAAAAATATCTGTTTTTATTTTATTTTTTATTTTATTATAAGCATGAATAACAGTTGTATGATCTTTACCACCGAATGCCTCTCCAATCTCAATAGTAGACTGTTTAGTTAAAGTTCGTGCTAAATACATAGCTATTTGTCTTGGTAATGCAACATCATCTGTGCGCTTCTTTGATTTCATATCCTTTAAATCAATATGAAAATGTTTTGCAACAACTTCTTGTATTTTTTCAATAAGTATAGGTTCACTTGACTCCTGTCTTTGAATAACATCTTCTAAAATTTCTTTTACATTATCTATTGTTAATGGTGTCCCAGTAAGTGAAGAAAATGCTACGACGCGTATAAAAGTACCTTCTAATTCTCGTATATTTGTTTTGGTTTTTTCTGCCAGAAAATTTATCACATCATCAGGAACAAATACTTTTTCTGATTCTGACTTTTTCCGTAAAATTGCGACCCGTGTCTCATAATCAGGTGGCTTTATATCTGCTACTATACCCCATTCAAATCTACTAATAAGCCGTTCTTGTATATTTGATAAATCTTTAGGATGACGGTCAGAAGTAATTATAATTTGTTTATTCGAATCGAATAAAGTATTAAAAGTATAAAAAAATTCTTCTTGCGAACGTTCTTTATCAATAAGAAATTGTATATCATCAATTAATAAACAATCAAGTGTCCTGAATTTATTTTTAAAAGAAGCGGGTGTCCCATATTTAAGGGAATCAATGAATTCGTTAATAAATTTTTCTGAAGGGATATATAGCACTTTCAATTTTGGGTTTGTTTGAACCATTTTATTACCAGTAGCATGTAATAAATGTGTCTTACCTAATCCTACTCCACCATAGATGAATATCGGATTATATTCCTTACCAGGATTATTTGCTGCTGCTAGACATGCAGATGCAGCAAATTTATTTGATGAACCAATAACAAATGTATCAAAAGTATATTTCGGATTAAACTCTGATTCAATATGTGTTTCAAATTCTTGTTCTGGTAGAGGAGGCAATGGCTCAAGTTGTGTCCCTTTTGTAATTGTATCAATATCTTGTTCAATGGTGAAATCTACTTCAAGTTGTTTCCCTGTTATTTCTTGTAACAGTTTCTCAATATTCATTTTCTGATTTTTCTTTAACCATTCAACATAAAATTTGTTTGGAACCTGTAGTATAAATACATTTTCTATCATTTCTTTGGGCTTTATCGGTTTTATCCACAAATCAAAAGTTTCTTGCTGGACCTCATTTTTCAAAATATCAAAAATTTTTTGCCAGATTATTTCATTATCCATATTTTTTTATTATCCACAGAGTTATTAACAGATGTTAATAACTTATATGTTAATTGTTATGGTAGTTATTAAATTATAGTTTTTAATTGTTTTATTTTACCAAATTTTACCAATAATTTATTTTTACACAATGCCTTGATATCTTTAATATTATTCAAAATTTGGTAATAAATTATATAAAATTATTGTTTATTAGTCAAGTTATCGCATCAAATCAAGTAAAATGTTTCCGAAATTAAATTTAGTTAAAATATAATGTAAACACATTAAGGGCATTAAGAATGTGTTTGTTACATCTCCTTTTGGATAAGAATATTATGATGAAAATGAATATTTTTATATAACTATGAATTTCTTAATTAGGTTATTTCCTGTGGAATTTATCAAAAACAACAATAGCAACCTTTTATAATTTTCTAAGAAAAATCTATGGTTATATTAATACTGGTTTCAGTGACTTACAGGCTCTAAAAGATGATAATATTCTTGTTGATTTTTAGGATCAAATTTTATATAATCATTTAAGATTATGAACATATATCTTATAATCATCTTTGTAATACTCATAGGTGAATATTTACTGAACCTTGTTGTTGAGATACTTAATTTAAGACATATTTCTTTTAGTTTACCAGAAGAATTCAACGGCTATTATTCACCTGAGAAATATAAAAAGTCACAAGAATATCTTAAAGAGACAACTATATTCGGTATTATTAAAGATACAGTATTTTTCCTGATAGTTATATTATTTATAATATTTGGTGGATTCAATTTTGTTGACAGGATAGCAAGAAGTTTCAATTTAGGATATATTCCGACAGGACTGATCTTTGCTGGTATTATTCTATTAGGGAACAGTATTTTAGAGATACCTTTTTCAATATACCATAATTTCGTTATTGAAGAGAAGTATGGGTTTAATAGAACAACGCCAAAGACATTCATTACGGATATAATTAAGACATGGATACTTGTTGCTGTTATAGGCGGAATTATTTTTTCGTTTATATTATGGTTTTTTGATAAAGCAGGTTCTTTATCGTGGATTTATTGCTGGATAACAGTTACTTTGATTGAACTATTTTTATTATTTGTGTATCCTGTTGTCATCTTACCACTTTTTAATAAATTTATTCCACTGGAAGAAGGAGAATTAAAGACCGCAATAGAAGGGTATGCTAATGCTGAAAAATTCAAACTGAAAGGTATTTTTAAGATGGATGCATCACGAAGAACAACAAAATCAAATGCATTCTTTATTGGGTTCGGTAAATATAAAAGAATTGTTTTATTTGATACATTGATTAATAAACATACTACTGATGAAATTGTTTCTGTTCTTGCACATGAGATGGGTCATTACAAGAAACATCATTTTATTAAAAATATGATATTTTCTTTTATTACAGCAGGTATTATGTTTTATATTCTTTCGTTATTCATCAATAATAGAGGATTATTTGATGCATTTAAAATGGAATATGTATCAATTTATGCAAGTATATTCTTTTTCGGGTTCCTGTATACACCAGTAAATATGTTCTTTTCTATTATAGGTAATATTATTTCAAGGAAACATGAGTATGAAGCAGATATATATGCAGTAAAAACATATAAAAAACCCGATTCAATGATAAACGCATTAAAAAAACTTTCTGTTGATAATTTATCTAATCTTACTCCGCATCCATTGAAAGTATTTTTAGAATACAGTCATCCACCTGTCCTTGCACGAATCAATAATATAAGAAACAGTGTAAGTGAACTTTAATCTATAAGTTCTTAGGTTGGTTAGTTAAAATTTGCTTGTGTATACTGTCTTTTATCCTGATTTGTTATCAACCTTATATCTTTTAATATTTATAATATTACTTATTCAATTTTTTTATTATTAAACTATTTTTTAAGTCAGAGAGTTTACTTAAATGTCCCTGCTCTTGTTCTATCAACTTATCTATTGTTTTAGATGTATCTTTTTTGACTAACTTTTTCATTTCATAATAAAACAGGATAGAGTCCTTTTCAAAACCAATTGCTAATTCAATTGCTTCCGTATCATTTTTAACTTTTTTTGCAATCTCTTTCCCTTTATTTTTTTGTGTAAATACATGTTGTTCTGATAACGCTTTTAAATAAGAAAAATATTCTCCTGGATATGCTTCAGGTGGCTCATATTTTTCAACAGTAGAAAGTATCTCTTCAAATGTCTTTATATGTTGTTCTTCTTCATTAGCAAGATATTCCCACATTTTTTTAACTTCTTTGTTTTTTGAAGAACTTGCAACTGTATTGTAGAAATCTTGACCATTTTTTTCTATTTCAATACCTATCTGAACTACTTCGCTGACAGAGAAAAAATTTGACATAGAAAAACCTCCTTGAAATAAATATTTAAAATTCAGTGATATTATGCTAAAAAATGGAGTAATTGTCAAGTAATGTTTTTATATAAAGGTAGATTGTATGCAAATATTTTACTTGAAAATAAATTTATAGATATATTGAGAAAGTTTGATTAACAGAAAGTAAAATTATATAATACAACCAATAGAAGGATAAAAAAATGAGAATACAGAGATACAGGTTTGGTGAGATTATTATTGATAATAAAAAATATAATTCTGACCTGATAATTTATCCGGATAGGGTTAAATCAGACTGGTGGCGTAAAACAGGACATGAACTATGTTTATCTGATATAAAGGAAGTAATTGAATTTAATCCTGAAATAATTGTTATTGGGACAGGTGCTAACGGTATAATGAGAGTTCTGGATGAGACAGAAAAAGTTATTAAAGAAAAGAAAATTGAACTTATTATTCTTAAGACAGACCAGGCATGTAATATTTTTAATGAACTAATGATGAAAAATAAGAAGATTGTTGCGTGTCTTCATTTAACATGTTAAGTAAAGAGAAAAATATTTTACAGATGAATAGAGTTACTTGGATAGAAATTATATTAATTGTTTTAGTTGTTTTTGTTATATATAGAAATTCAGTAAATGCGCCTTTTGTATACGATGATATACCGAATATTGTTGAAAATAGTGATATAAAGCAACTAAGTAATATCAAGACAAAGATTATAACCAATAACAGAATGTTCACATTTCTAACATTCTGTTTAAATTATCATTTCAGTAAACTCAACACTTATGGATATCACTTATTTAATGTTATCATTCATATAATAACAACAATACTGCTTTTTTTTCTGGTAAAAAAGATGATTTATTTCAGTTATAATAAAGTATCTAATTTTTTCCCATTTTTTGTATCAATTATATTTGCTGTTCATCCTGTTAATACTGAAGTGGTATCATATATTTATAACAGGTCCTCAAGTTTATCAACAATGTTTTATATTTTATCAATTTTATTATTTATAAAAAAAGTGATTAGTAATAATCAGTCATCAAATTTATATCTATTATTTTCAATTATCTCATTTATATGTTCACTTTTATCAAAACAGTCAGCAGTAACTTTACCGTTGATTCTATTAATTTTTGATTATATATTTTTAAGCGATTTCAAAATAGGAAAAGTTATAGAAAAGAAATGTTATCATATTCAATACTGGATTGTATTATTTATATTTTTAGTATTACAGATATTTTATTTTGAGAAGACACCGGAATCAGCAGTAATTACTGAGAGAACGGCAACAGGGATACAATATATTCTTACTCAACCTTGGATAATAATCAAATATTTACAATTATTATTTCTACCGACAGGACTTTGTATTGACCATCAAATAAAAGCAGTGAAGACAATATTTCAGATAAAAGCAATAATTCCTATTTTAGTTTTGTTAGGTATATTCGTAATAACATGGATAATCTATAAAAGAAAGACAGGTAACTCAAAAATAGTTTTGTTTTCAATTTTATGGTTTTTTATTACATTAATACCTACAAATATTTTTATTGTCCATGTTGGTGAACGTCATTTATATCTTTCTGGAATAGGATTTTATTTAATTTTAGTTACTGTGTTATTTATAGTATTAAGAAAAGAGTTATTTATTACTCATAACTGGGTTTTAGTATTTATAATGGTTATATATGGACTTATTCTTGGTATATTGGCTGTGAACAGGAATAAACTTTACAATAACCCTGTTTTATTATGGAGTGATGTTATATCAAAATATCCTGATAATTTAATGGCATATAATAATCGTGCAACATTATACGGTATGAATGGAGAATATGATAAAGTTATTTCTGATTGTGAGACAGCAATAAAAATCAACCCTAATTATCTTAAGTCATATATTAACCGCGGGAACGCATATTTTATGAAAAAGGAATTTGGAAAAGCGATTAGTGATTATACAAAAGTGATTGAAATTAATCCGAACCTGACTGATGCATATTTTAATCGTGCTGTTGTTTATTTCAATATTGGAGAATATAATAAATCAATACAGGATTATACTCAGGTAATAAAAATTAATCCCGAATATATAAAAGCATATATTAATCGTGGATACGCTTATTACAATAACAGGCAGTATAAAGAAGCATTACAAGATTTTATTAAGTTGGAGAGTATGGGTTATAAAATTGATAGCCAGTTTATGGATAATTTACATAAACATGTGAATAGAAATTAGATGGACCAGAAAACTGTATATATAAGAAACGAGCGTATAAAAAATATTATCAGGAACAAACATCCGTATATTTTTTCTGGAGCTGTATCTGATGTTAGAGGTAATCCTGAACAAGGTGATATTGTATCTGTTGCAGATAGCACAGATAAAATTGTTGCTTATGGAACTTATAATCCTGCAAGTGATATAAGAGTAAGAATAATTAGTTGGAATACAGATGAAAAAATAGACGAGAACTGGTTCAAAAATAAAATAAAATCCGTTTCAGAATCGAAAGAGTTATTACTTGGAATAAATTCGTTTTCTGGAAATAAAAAAAACTATCGTGTTATTTATTCTGAATCGGATAGTATCCCGGGATTGATTATAGATAGATACGGTAATGTGTTCGTTATCCAGTTACAAACATTTTTTGCTGATAGGAACCGTGATATATGGATAAAGATAATCAAGGATTTATGGACACCAAAATTAATTTATGAGCGCAGTGATATAGAAGTCCGTAAGAAAGAAGGATTAAATAATTTTCCGACTGGTATCTTGTATGGAGAACTACCAGAAAAAGTTATTATTGAAGAAGATGGATTTAAAATCATTGTTGATATTGTTAATGGTCAGAAAACAGGTTATTATCTTGATTTAAGACAGACACGACGGAAGATTGAATATTGGTGTAATAGATTACATATAAAATATTTACAGAATTGTTTTGGGTACACAGGTAGTTTTAATCTATACTGTGCACGTGCCGGTGTAACAAGAATAGAGCATATTGATTGCTCACAATCAGCAAATGATTTAGCGAAAGAAAATGCTATTAATAATGGATATGAAAAGAACATACATATTTTTACTATGGATGTATTCAAATTTTTAACACCAGTAAAAGATAATAGTGTTGATGCGATTATTCTTGACCCACCAGCATTTGTTAAACACAAAGATAAACTAAAGAATGCTATTGAGGGTTATGAACGACTGAATACAATTGCAATGAAGAAACTTAAAAAAGGTGGTATTTTGTTTACTTTATGTTGCAGTAATTTTGTTGATGAGAAACTATTTCAAGAAATACTTTACAGAGCAGGTTCTATTGCAAATTGTAATATGAAGGTATTAGAAAAACTTGGACATGATTTTGACCATACTTTGATTTTGAATTTTCCTGAAGCGCGGTATTTACAATCCTGGATATTGATAAAAACTTAGTATATTGAATTAAAATTGATTATTTATTATAATAATCCTGATAGAGAAATTGGTTAATAATATATGACTAAATTCATATTTATTTTATTCGTTTTCGTTTTAGGTGCTACTATTATTTCAGTATATTTTTATCATAAAGGACCCACTATTATTACAGGTTCAGTAACAGATATGAGAAAAAGACCTATTCCGGGAACAATAATTACTGTTACGCCAGGCAATTACATAGAGGCAGTTGATGATAGTGGTCACTATAAGATAGATAAAATACAGGTAGGTAACTATATTATTACAGCGACGACAGGTAATTATAATAAATCAATTGAAGTATCAGTTAGAAATAGGAGTTATATCCATCTAAAAACAATATTTATAGAATTTGTTCCTGAAATAACGGTTGATATTCAATTAGATGTAAGTATTAGTAGTAATACAAATACATATACAAATACATATAATGAGGCAATTGACAGAATATTTTATTATAGTTTTAATGAAAATAGAGGCGATATTATCTACGATAGTATAGGTAAAAAAAGGGGAGTGATATATGGTGCAGAATGGGTTAGAGGTATATCAGGGTCAGCACTGGAATTTGATGGAATTGATGACTATATTATGGTTATGGATGGAAAAGAATTGGATACTGATGAGTTTACAATAAGTGTATGGGTTTATCCATATAAATATGGTGGTCAGATAATAAACAAAGGGACCTGGAACTATCATCGTGGTAGTTGGCAACTATTTATGATGAATGATGGTAGATTAAAATTAAGTATAAGTGATGGAAAAGAACCGTCTTGGCCCGGTGTTTTAGGGTATAGAATTCTTAAATTGAATACTTGGAACCATATAGTAGGTATTTATAAAAAATTAGATAATTATTCGCTATTAAGTATATATATTGATGGTATACTTGATATTTCTGCTACTATTTTAAGGTATCCGCAGCACAGTTCCGAAAGAATGAATATAGGTGCATATTATCATTATGAGAACAAAAAAGTATTTAATAATTTTACTGGTATAATTGATGAAATTTCTATATATAATCGTGCATTATCAGAAGATGAGATAAAGCAGATATATAAGAAGTATAAACATTCAATAAATTGAGATTAGGAAGGATAGATAGCTAAAAATCTGGATTTAGAACTCAATATTTTCTTTATTTTCTTTAATTAATTCACGTACTTTTTTAAGTAGTTGTTTAAAATCGTATGGTTTAGTAATATAATAATCAGCTCTTTTATCAAATGCTTTTTCAATATCATCACCTCTACTTTTAACAGTTAACATTATAACCGGTATCCTATCTGTGTACATCCCAGTTTTAATTTTTTCAAGCACCTGATAGCCATCCATTCCCGGCATGATTATATCAAGAATAATCAAGTCAGGTAATTCTGATTGTGCTTTTTTTAGTCCAGTTTCGCCGTCATTAGCAGTAATAACTTTATAATTATTTTTTTCTAATCTTATTTTTAGTGCTTTAACAACTTCTGGTTCATCATCAATAACTAATATTTTTTCATTAGCCATTGAATTCTTTCTCCTTCCCCAATTATTTCTGTTTCTTAGTTTTATTCTGATAATAATTTAATGCTTGTTCTATTTTCATTTTAAGTTCATTATCATCAATTGGTTTGGTAATATACTCAAATGCACCGAATAAACTTGCGTCATGAATAGTTGTTGAATCTTTGAGGACAGTTACCATAATTATAGGTATATCATAATCTTTTTTAATTCTTGAACAGGTTGTGATACCATCTATTTTTGGCATCAAAATATCAAGTAAGATAAGGTCAGGTTTTTCTTTTTCAATCATTTTAAAACAATCATCACTATTATATGCTTTACAGGTATCATAACCCCAGTGTTTCAATCTTATTTCTAGTCCTTTAACAAATTCCGGTTCATCGTCTACAATAAGAATTTTTTTTGGCATTAAATTACACCTCCTTAAATTTTAGAAAGATAGGAATATATCACACATTTTTTCTCTATAGTTTTTCTCCGTTTTTGTTTTAGTTATTTTCATTAAGATGCTTTCGGTAAAGTGAAAGTAAATTTTGAGCCCTTACCATCTTTTACAGGGCTTTCAGCCCATATTTTTCCGCCACTTAATTCAACTATTTTTTTTGAAATAGATAATCCTAATCCTGCACTTTTTGTAACAGTTCTCGGGCTTTGTCCGAGTTGTTCAAATCTATCAAAGATTTTATCCAGATCTTCAGGAGGTATTCCTGGTCCCGTATCAGTTACACTTATTTCAATGAAACTATTTGGCATAGCTCGTTGAATGGCTTCTTCTTCAATTTTGGAGTTCAATATCAAATCAGTGAAAGTGGTTTGACATTTGGTGCATCAGTTTCTAATTACGGAACTCATGGAAAATATGACGGGACTGACCTTTATATTAATTATGACTTTGATCCAAAGAAATTCGGTGATAACGATAGATTACCAGCCGAACTTCGTACAGATGAATTTACTTTACCAACAACATTTAGAGCTGGCATCTCGCTTCCATTTAGATTTACAGAAAATTATAAACTAATATTATCCGTTGATGCATTACATCCAAATGATAATTATGAAAGTCTTGCTCTCGGTGGTGAATTAAAATTTTTTGATACATTCAGCATTCGTGGAGGATTCAGAAATTTATTCATTCCTGATAGTGAAGGTGGATTAACTTTGGGTGCCGGTGCAGATGTAAATGTTTTAAACTCTTATCATATTCGTTTTGATTATAGCTGGGTTGATTATGGAAGATTGAGATCTGTACATCGTGTAACTTTTGGAATTAACATTTAGGATTTTGTCAGTACGGACTTATTGTAGAATAAAGACACTTTATAATTGAATTAAGTGAATTCAAATTTCTAAAAATG
>Ga0078972_1013375_pt1 | contig 13580 bp, 16 predicted proteins | sample YelNatPaOPGAMG01_FD_67568 | JGI IMG/M metagenome (GOLD analysis project Ga0078972, IMG submission 67568) | Hot spring thermophilic microbial communities from Obsidian Pool, Yellowstone National Park, USA - OP-RAMG-01 (SPADES assembly) (version 2) | ecosystem: Environmental > Aquatic > Thermal...
TTTCGGATAATAATTTCTCATCTTGGTCAGGAGAACGCTGCGGCTCTTGCAGATTCATTTCCTGAATGCGATTTAATTGTCAATGGACATAGAAAGTCTGATGCGCAGCCGCTTGTGAGTAATTTAAAAGTTCCGGTTCTTCAGTTCGGTTTTCAGGGAAAAAGTGTTTCCTTTGCAGCGTTCCGATCTAAAGGAAAAGCTTGCCTTGTACGCGGAGAAGATCGAGGAAGCCTTCGCTACTATTTTCCGCCAGGCGTCTATGTATCGGTTCGAACAAGAGCTTCATCGCGCTCGTCGAGAGCGGGGAGAACTGACGCGCGAGGAAATTAACGAAATCTGGCAGCGCAATATCCAGGCGATGTTCGGAGATTCCGTCGAATTAGGCGAAGAACACGCTAACTGGTGGATGTATGTCAATCACTTTGTCAGTTCGCCATTCTACGTATATGCGTATTCTTTTGGCGAGTTGTTGGTTATGGCTCTTTATTCGACGTATAGGCGCGAAGGCGAATCATTCGTGCCGAAGTATCTGGACTTGCTGCGTGCAGGCGGGTCTCTTGCCCCTGGCGAGCTTCTGGCTCAGATTGGAATAGATATCAAAAACCCTGATTTCTGGCGCTCCGGCATGAGCGTGGTCGAAGGGCTGATTGATGACTTCGAAAAGCTTTACAGGGAGTGGCGTAGTCAGTCGGGCAATTGATTCTGCTCGATTTAGTGAATTCCCAAATAGGCAGTTGCAATTTGTGCTAGGTGCAGAAGCGGGGTAGGGTAGATGCCCAAAAATACCACAGTTGCAATTGAGACTGCTAAGCAGATTGCACTTGCTGGCGGCGTGCTCAGAAGTTGCCCAGTGTTAGCCTTGGGTATATGTCCTGAGTCCGCCGCCGGACGCGAATAAATGGCAAATATCACCCGCAGGTAATAGAATGCCGAAATGCCGCTGTTTATTAATCCGATGATTAGCAGCGACCACAGTCCCGATTGTGCGGCTGCGGAGAATATGTAAAACTTGCCGAAAAAGCCGCTTGTTAGAGGCATTCCCAAGAGTGAAAGCAGAGCAGCACTCAGCACCGCTGCAAGAACCGGATGAGATATCGCCAATCCATGGTAGTCGTCAATTTTCTCGACATCGCCGGTCTGCTTCGCTAATGATACGACCGATACTACGCCGAAGGCTGCAATAGTGGTTGCTGCGTATGATACAAGATAGAAAGCAATCGACGCCGCGCCGCTCTTGCCGCCTGCTAATAGCGGAATCAACAAGTAGCCGATCTGGGCAACCGACGAATATGCCAGCAGTCTTTTTATGTTGTCTTGCATCAAGGCCAGAAAGTTACCGCCAAACATCGTAACTGCAGCGAGGGTAGAGAGCAAAGTATAAACGATTTCGTTTGCCTGCAAGCCGGACGTCGATACCAATCGCAGAAACAGGGCTAATATAGCCGCTTTTGAGCCTGAGGCGATCAGAGCGGTTACTGGAGCGGGTGCTCCTTGATATACGTCAGGCGACCACGTGTGGAACGGCACCAATGCGAGCTTGTAGCCAAATCCGACCAGCAAGAGTGCGATTCCAAAATAGATGAGCTTGGAAAATCCGCAGGTTTTCAACATCGTAGCCAAACGAGCAAATTCAATTGTGCCGAGTTCGAAATAGATAAAAGCTGTCCCCAAGACCAAAAAAGCAGAAGCGGTTGCCGAGAGAATCAGATACTTAATCGCGGCTTCGGAAGATTGCTTGTGTTGCCGTGTGTATCCGATCAAGCCTACAAGCGAGATGCTAATGGTTTCATAGGCAAGGAAAAACGAGACAAAATGAGAGCTACAGGCTGCAGCCATCATTCCCAATGAAAAGAACAAAGATATCGCAAGACTGTTCAAAGTTTCGACAAATGAAGACGGCTATTTCCTCGAGGCGCATATGAAACTGCGACCAGTGGATTTTTCCACGGACGGGGTTTTTTTGGCTGGCTTGGCCCACTATCCCAAACCTTTGGACGAGACCATTGCCCAGGCCGAAGCAGCGGGCTCTCATGCTGCACAGGTGCTTGCGAGGGGGTACATAGACGCCCCCGGCATGGTGTCGGTGGTAGATGCATTTTTGTGCCGCGGTTGCGGCCGTTGCGTCGAGGTGTGTCCGTTCCACGCGCCGGAACTTCGAGAAGTAGCGCGAGGCGTCATGAAGTCAGAAATAAATCCCGCTCTGTGCAAGGGATGCGGAGCGTGTGGCGTGGCCTGCCCCACGGGCGCGGCGCAAGTGAGACACTTCAAGGATGAGCAGATAGGAGACATGATCGAAGTTGCCATAGCTTCATAAAGCCCTTGAAAAGGCTAGAAAGCAGGTTCTTTGAGGTTTTGAAAACTCCACTCTTTTGAATTTGATTTCATCCGGAGATGCCATGAATGAAGAATTCAGTCCTAAAATCATAGCATTTGCCTGCAACTGGTGTTCTTACGCAGGGGCAGATTTGGCGGGCGTGGGCCGTATGCAATATCCGCCGAGCATCAGGCTTATTCGCCTCATGTGTTCGGGTATGTTGACGCCGTCATACATACTCAAGGCCTTCGAAAGGGGCGCTGACGGCGTCCTCGTAACGGGTTGACACCTTGGGGAATGCCATTACCTGGAAGGTAATGAAAAGGCAATCAAGATTATCGAGAAGACTCGGAAGGTAATGAAGCTCCTCGGTATAGAAGACGGTCGATTACGGAGAGAATGGATTTCTGCGTCTGAGGGTTCCAAGTTTGCCCAAACGGTGCGAGAGTTCACAGAGGAGATCAAGAAGCTTGGCCCCAATCCTCTCCTGAAGAAAGAGAACGCGGCATGACTCTGCAAGAGATTGTGAATTATACCCAAGCTTACTACTGTCTTGACTGCGGGATTTGCACTGGGAGTTGCCCGGTGTCTCGGGTGAGTCAAGATTTTTCCCCTCGTCTTATGGTGGAAAAGGTATTGATGGATCAGGAGGAAAATCCGCTCGAGGACATTAACATCTGGTCGTGCTTGTCGTGCGGCCAGTGCAGCAGGCGGTGCCCTTCACGAATCGATTATCCTGAATTCGTCCGCATGGTGAGGGAAGAGGCGGTGCGTCAGGGCATAGGAGGAACGCCGGCGCACAGAGGGTTGTTTCAGGCTATCATGCGTCTTCAGACCTTGGACGTCAGGCAAAACAAGACAGACTGGGCCAGAGAGGCTGGTCAGATTGCAGAATCCGGGGACACCTACTTTTTTGTGGGGTGTTCGCCGTTTTTTGATGTTGAGTTTCGAGACGATTGGAACCTGGATGTCATGGCCGGCCCCAGGGGAGTCTTGCGTCTCCTCAACGTGGTGGGCATCACGCCAGTGATTCACGACGACGAACGGTGCTGCGGACACGACCTCCTGTGGAACGGCGACAGAGAGCATTTTGCGCACTTGGCCGAGCGCAACGTCCGACTCATTCGAGGCCTGGGATGCAAAAGGGTCGTGTTTCATTGTCCAGAGGGGTACATGACGTTCAAGAAATACTATCCTGAAGTGGTCGGAGACCTTGGTTTCGAAATCGTGCATTTCTATGAGTTGCTTGACGATTACTTGCGCGAAGGGAGATTGTCTTTATCCGGCGCTGAAAGCGGGGTAGTCACGTATCATGATCCTTGCAGGTTGGGACGTCAAGCGGGGATCTACGATCCACCGCGTCATCTCATTAGCTCCATACCCGGCATAGAACTTCGTGAGATGGAGCATAGTCGAGAAAATGGTCTGTGCTGCGGAACAAGCGCGTGGATGAACTGTTCGTCATGTTCTAAGGAGATTCAGAAGACCAGATTGATGGAGGCGGTTGCTGCCGGCGCCGGACGAGTCATTACGGCTTGTCCTAAGTGTCGCGTTCATCTCAACTGCGCGCTGCGGGATACGGAGCTCGATTTGCAGATTACCGACATTAACGAGTTGTTGGCTCAGGCGTTGACTGCGTGAACCCAGATGGTGCACGCGTATGCATTCGGAGAAAGATCACTAAACGGATCCATGAGAGTGGAGATTAGTTATCACTAAAGGGCGGTGACACATGGCGTCACGAGAAGTGTTGATCATCGGCGGGGGTATTGCAGGGATGCAAGCGGCCCTCGACCTGGGAGAGATGGGAATCCAGGTGCATCTTGTGGAAAAAAACCCCAGCATCGGGGGAAAGATGGCGCAACTGGACAAAACCTTTCCCACGAACGATTGCACGATATGAATTCTCTCGCCCAAGCTGCTGGATGTCGGTCGGCATCCGAAGATTAATGTGTTGGCTTATAGCGAGATAACTGACTTCTCCGGACACGTCGGAGATTTCCGGGTGAAGGTGCGACAAAAGGCCAGGTATGTGGACGCGAGCCGTTGTACGGCATGCGGCGCGTGCGCGGAGAAATGTCCCACGAAAGTGCCCAATGAATTCAATTTTGGGCTCGATATGCGCAAGGCGATTTATAAGGACTACGCCCAAGGAATTCCTTCTGTGTACACCATAGACCCGCAGCATTGCAAAGTGCTCACTGGCGGAAAATGCGGCGTATGCGCAAAGGTCTGCCAGGCGAAGGCCATTGACTACGAGCAGAAGGATTCGGAAGTGGAACTGAACGTGGCGTCAGTGATCGTGTCCACCGGTTATGAGTTGTTTGACGCAACTCAGATCTCGGAATACGGCTACGGGAGACTTCCTAACGTCATATCTTCGTTGGAGATGGAACGGCTCCTGAGCGCTGGCGGTCCGACCAAGGGACATTTGACGAGGCCTTCCGTCATACACGGGGAAGCCAGACTCAAGGAATTGCAGAAGTTAATCAAAAAAGCTGAAAAGGCCGAAAACGCTGACGAGTTGGCTGCGCTCAAGAAGGAACAAGAGTGGCTGGTGGATCATGTGCAGCGTTATCATACGGCCAAAAAACTCGGATTTATCCAATGCGTCGGGTCCCGAGACTTTCGCTTTCACAAGTATTGCTCGAGTTACTGCTGCATGCATTCCATCAAGGAAGCCATCATCGCAAGAGAACACGAGCCAGAGACCGTGTCCTACATCTTTTACATGGACCTGCGAACCGTGGGAAAAGGTTTTGAAGAATACAAAGTACGCGGAGCAAAGGTATCTGGATTGCGATACATTCGGGGTCGGGTTGCTGAGATTCTTCAAGACAAAGATTTGAATCCCGTCGTGTATTATGAAGACACTGAACAGAGAAAGGTCGTCAGCCTCACCTTAGACATGGTAATTCTTGCAAATGCCTGCTCCGCTCCGAAAGGGATTGTCAACCTTGCGAGCATGCTGGGGCTCGAGCTCGACGAAAATCACTTTGTGAAGACGCATCCGAATAGACCCTTGGACACGAGTGTGCCCGGCATATTTACCTGCGGATGCGCCCAAGGTCCTTTGGACATTCCTGAGTCCGTGGCGCAGGCAAGCAGCGCTGCTGCGAAGGCCGCCGAAGTGGTCATGACCGGCGGCAGGGCAGTGGCCGTATAATGGAGCGATAATCTTGGAAGATAGAGGAACATCAGAGGTTCGTGTAGGCGTTTTCATCTGCGATTGTGGATCGAATATCGCGGGTTACTTGAACATGAAAGAGCTCGTGGAACACGCCAAAACCCTTCCCAACGTGGTCTTTGTGCAAGAAAACCTTTACACCTGCTCAGAAGGCGGCATCAACGAAATCAAGCAGGCCATCCCAAGAGAGAAATTGACAAGAGTCGTCGTGGCGTCATGCACGCCTCGGACCCACGAACCGTTATTCATGAGCGCCTGTGAGGAGGCGGGATTGAATCCTTATCTGTTCGAGATGGCCAACATCAGGGATCAGTGTTCCTGGGTGCACATGGGAGCGAGGGAACAGGGCACCGAAAGGGCCAAGGCCCAGATAGGTATGGCCGTGGCAAAGGCGGCCAGGCTGAGGGAGTTGAGCCGGATCAAGCTTGGTTTGACCCACCGAGCCGTCATTATCGGCGGAGGCGTCAGCGGCATGTCAGCAGCCATGGCCCTGGGAAACATGGGCTACGAAGTCGATTTAGTCGAAAAGACGGATCGGCTGGGTGGACTGCTCAATGAACTTAACCTCATTTTACCTGCCCACGAACCGCCGCAGCATCTCATATCCGATCTAACCGAGAGGCTGCAGGCCAACCCGAATATCAAAATTCACTTAAATGCAACGCTGAAAGCAGTCGAAGGGTACGTAGGCAATTACGTCGCAACGATCGCAGAGAATGGCAGCGAAACAAAGATCAAGACGGGCGTCATTGTCGTTGCCATAGGCGCCAAGGTGCTCATACCGGAAGGACTGTACGGATATGACGGGAAATCAGTGATCACCCATTTGGAGCTCGAGCGTATGCTGGGTCAAGGCTCCGTATCGGCCCGCAATGTAGTGATGATCCAGTGCGTCGGGTCTCGATGCGACGAACGGACTTACTGCTCGAGAATCTGCTGCATGACTTCTGTCAAGAATGCAGTGCTCCTCAAAGAGGCGGACCCGTCGGTTAACGTCACCATATTGTATCGAGACATACAGATGTACGGCGTCGAGAATGAGGAGCTCTTTCGGAAATCCAAAGAGATGGGGGTTCGTTACGTCACCTATGATCCGACGAGGGCGCCTGTGGTTTCAGAGGGCGTGGTAAGCGTGTACCACCTTCGCATGGGCAAAGAGATTGCCTTGCCATCGGACCTGACGGTGCTGTCCACGCCTTTGGTGGCAAATGAAGACGCCGTGCAACTCTCCAGTTTGCTTAAAGTGCCGGTGAATGAGAACGGCTTCTTCCTGGAGGGTCATGTGAAGCTCAAGCCGTTGGATTTTGCCACGGATGGGGTCTATCTCTGCGGCAACGCCCGCTTTCCGTCAACCATAAGGGAAGCCATTGCCCAAGGGCTCGGAGTTGCGGCCAGAGCCGCCGGCGTGCTTTCCAAAGAGGCCCTTTACACCAGCGGGATCGTGGCGGACATCAATCCAGAGACCTGCTGCGGCTGCTTGGGATGCGTACAGGTGTGCCCTTATGGGGCAATCAACTATTTCGAGGACAGGGGAATATGTCAGGTCAACAAGGTGCTTTGCAAAGGCTGCGGCGGCTGCGCCGCGACATGTCCTTCAGGCAGCGCCCGGCTTGACGGATTCTCCAGCGAACAGATCTACGCGCAAATCGAACAGGCTCTCGCTGGATGAATTGCGCGATTTCATCAGGTCGTTACTGCGCGACCATGTGATGCATGATCCCGCGCATGTGTGAAACCTAGGTTTTAAGGAAACGACATGGCTGCTGAACAATTTGAACCCACGATAATAGGTTTTTTGTGCAACTGGTGCGCCTACGCCGGGGCTGACCTCGCTGGCGTCAGTCGGCTGCAGTATCCCCCGAATATGAGGACCATCAGGACCTTGTGCTCGGCGACCGTCGGTCCTCACCAGATATTGAAAGCCTTTCAGAAAGGCGCAGACGGCGTCTTTGTGGGCGGCTGACACATCGGCGATTGTCATTACCTGTATGGTAATTATATGACGGTCAAGCGTGTGGAATTCATGAAGAAGCTGCTCGAGTTTTCAGGAATAGACAGCGAGAGGCTTTGTCTGAAATGGGTCTCGTCGGCGGAAGGGCCCCGTTTTGCCCAGGTGGTGACCGAGTTCGTTGAAAAGATTAAGAAGCTCGGCCCTTCACCTCTCGCTCGAGAAAAAGATCACCCCATGACCTCGGCAGGAATCGAGAATAACTAGCAAAGCTGAGGCCCTGAGGTGTTTGAAGACATGGATGGATCGATGATTGATGTAGTGAAAAATCACGTCAAGACGCTCTTCGACGAAGGGAAAATCAAAGGTTTTCTCGCTTTGCGGAGCTGGGAAGGCAATATTGTCCCGCATCTGTATAACGGTCCGGAAGAATTGAACAATGGTTTCAGCCTAGGGGATGCCCAGGCGGCCGGGGATTCACGATACCCGTTGGCGTCCGTGATGATGAACATCCTCGCTGAAGATCCTGAATCCGCATACGGCATGCTGGTTCGGGGATGCGACGACCGTGCATTGAATGAGCTTTTGCGGTGGAACCAAATCAGGTCCCCTGAACGACTGATTCGGGTTGGCATCGCGTGTCCTTCCGAGCTGGCCATGTCCCACGAGTGTCGCAGGCCGTTTCCGGCTGAATACATCGCCGGAGAAAAGGCTGAACCTGCTTCGTATCTGTCAGTTCAGGAAATTCAAGCAAAGGACCTGGCCAGTCGTCTCGAGTACTGGCTCAAGGAATTCGATCGCTGCATCAAGTGTTATGGCTGTAGAAACGTATGCCCAGTGTGTTTTTGCAACGTCTGCACGTTGGAGCAAGACGCCTTGATCCCCACAGGCGAGCTGCCCCCAGAAAATCCCATGTTTCATCTTACGCGCGCCGTGCACATGGCAGGTCGCTGCATTGATTGCAATCTGTGTACCGAGGTGTGCCCGGCAGAGATCCCTCTCAGGACTCTGTACAAAGGCGTGGCAAAGATCATCGAGGAAGAATTCGGATACGTCACAGGCGTGGAAGGCGAGGTAAAATCGCCGCTGAACTTCCTAGGGCCTGAGCCGGGGCATACTTCCGCAAACGACTAAAACTCCTGATCCTGAGATTTTTTCTGGACATTTCTTGAACGCCGTGTTAATGGATGCCGCGGTCTGTGTATCGTCGCCGCCTTTCTCCTGCACTTACCAGGGGTTGTCCTTTCGATTGTTCCATTGCACAATCCCGTCCGTGGCGCCCCAAAAAGGAGTGGAAAGCATCCCACATGACGAGACGCATCAAGGAGAAGCCTTTGCAAAAGACTCCTGAGACGACGTTTCTGATTTTGATAGATGTACAGGAAAAGCTCGTGGCGGCCATGCATCACAAGGCCTCCCTTGTAGAGAATGTCATTCGCTTGGTAAAGGGTCTTCGCATTCTAGGCGTGCCGATCCTTTTTACTGAACAGAATCCAGCAGGATTGGGCCCCACCATACCCCCCTTACGTCTTTTACTGGCCGATAATCGTCCAATCACCAAACTCAGCTTCAGTTGCTGCGGTGAAAAGGCATTTCTCGATGCATTAAAGGTATTGCGCCGACAGCATGCCTTGGTGTGTGGCATCGAATGCCATGTCTGTGTGTATCAGTCCGTCGCTGATCTTGTCGCCCAAGGCTACGAGGTCCAAGTGGTCTCCGATGCAGTGGCTTCAAGGACGTTAGAGAACAAAGAGATTGGGCTTCAAAGATGCAGAGAGATGGGCGCTTCGATTACGAGCGTCGAAACCATCTTGTTTGAACTCCTCAGGAGAGCGGAGGGACCTGCTTTCAAGGAGATTCTCGGGGTGGTGAAATAAAGATTTGCTTGGAGATTGACGAACTACCCAGTTTCTAAAGAGTTTTTAGCAGACTAGGGTTTACAGGTTCAACAGCGACGATCGCAGTCTCGAGAAAGGAGTCAGCCAATGAGGTATTGGAGTAGGTGTGTCTTTTTTGCCATCGTGATGATGACGGTCCTGTGTGGGGCGGGCGGCGCGCTCTTGGCCCAGAAGCCCATCATTATTGGAGCGCCCCTCGCGACGGCTTTTCTTTATGGGTGGGATGCGGAGAGAGGCATCAAACTAGCAGTGGATGAGATAAACGCTGCAGGCGGCGTCAAGGTTGGCAATGAGAAGAGACCATTTCAGGTGGAAGTCATTGACACCCGCGATTTAGAACCCGGCGTTCCGGTAAGCGAGGCCCTGCTGGCTCTGGAAAAGCTGATACTAGAGAAGAAGGCCGACTTTATCATCGGCGGTCCGGTCAGGTCAGAGGCTGCATTGGCTGCCATGCCTCTCCTTTCCAAGCACAAGAAGGTTTCTATTCTCACCACGGGATCGCTCACCCCTAAGTACAACGATATGGTGGCCCAAAACCCCGATAAGTTTAAGTACTGTTTCAGAATTTCCGGCGAGGCGAAGTGGATGGTGACGGGCGAGTTGGTGCCATGCCTTGAGGAGATCGGCAAGAATTTTGGTCTCAACAAGCTGGTCATCATGGTCCAAGATGTGGCGCATGCAAGGGCTGGCGGCGAACTCCTGGCTAAGATTATGGCGAAAAAAGGATGGAACGTCCTGGGCGATCCAATTGTGTTCCCCACTGGGACCACTGATTTTTCCATGGGTCTTTTGGATGCCAAGAAAAAGGAAGCCCAAGTTATCATTATATGGATGGATATGCCGGAGTCAGCGATACTCCTCAAACAGTGGCACGACATGAAGGTCCCCGCATTGCCTTTTGGCGTCATCATTGCAGCGGCGGAACAGCCCGGTTTTTGGCAGGCGACAGAGGGCAAAGGCGAATATTGCTTAGCAAATGTGGTGAATGCAGGGAACGTTCCGAGTGAAGCGACGCCGTGGACGATGAAGTTTTACGACGCCTACACCAAGAAATACGGCATTGAACCAGAGGGATACGGGACTTCGTCCAGCTATATGGCGGTCTATGCCCTCAAAGACGCCATAGAGCGGGCAGGCACGATTGACCCGGACAAGGTCGTCGACGCGTTAAAGACCATCGACATGCAGGGCGTGTATGGGAGGATTCGATTCGACCCGAAGACGAACCAGGTGATTCCAAGTTTGGATCCAGCCGAAGGAGCGGTGGGGTCGGTGTTCCAGTGGCAAGATGGCAAACGAGTGGTGGTCTTCCCGCCAAAAATAGCCACGGGCAAAATTCTGCTGCCTCCGTGGATGAAGAAATAGGCGTCATTGTCGTTCGCGCAGCCGTGTGTATGCACTGACTCGAGCAACACCTTGTACACCGGCTGCTTAAGAAACCGATGGTTGCAGATTGCTGCAGCGATGGGTAACCCCTCGCAGTGACGACAAAATACATATGTCATTGCGAGGGGAGCTCTCTCATTGGTTTTACCGTTATGCCTATAGGGACGTTGTCCTTTCTCTATACCAGAAAACTCCTTATTTCGGCGTCATTATGGATATCATCATCTACGGCATTATCAACAGTGTGACGTTGGCCTTGATGGCCTTGGGATTCACCCTCGTTTACGGCGTGAGTCGCCTGCCAAATTTTGCGCATGGCGCGCTCTACGTGTTGACTGGCTACATCACGTGGCTTTTGATGAACAGGCTTGGCCTCGCCTATCCAATTGCGATCATAGGAGCATTGGTGATTTCGGCCTTGTTTGGCGCGGGCATGTACCAATTCGTGCTGATTCGCGTCAGAGGCATGCCGATCTCGGAAATCATAGCCTCTTATGCCATCGGTTTGGCAATTCTCGAGGGATTGCGCTGGGGTGGCTTAAAGGGCGCCACCTTCACGTTACCGCCGTTTATTGCGGGGAGCGTCGATTTGGCAGGGGTCTCCGTGGATTTCCAGCGATTACTGGTTGTTGCCATTGGACTCATCCTATTCGGGTGCCTATGGATGTTCGTGAACTATACTTCTTTAGGGCTTGCGCTCAAAGGCATGGCTCAGGATGAACGGGCGGCCATGACGCTTGGCATAGATTCGGACGCCATGGCGGTGGTTGCTATGGCCATAGGCTCAGCCCTCGCTGGCGTAGCAGGAGTGGTCCTGCTTCCTCTAGGCAACATCGTGGTGGAAGCGGGTTACTACGTGCTCATTATGGCGGTGGCTGTCTGCATCATTGGCGGATTGGGGAGCTGGACAGGAGCGATACTCGCAGCGTTCGTCATTGGTTTTGCACAGATTTTGACGGTGGTGTACCTTGGTACGAATTTTCAGGTAGTCGTTGCCCTCGTCGCAATAATAGCGACGCTGATTTTACGGCCCAGCGGCTTGTTTGGAAAACAAAAAGAGCTTGAGGAGCGCGTGTAGATGGGCTCAGAAAAAAAAGACCGCCGTAAGGAGCGACTGGACCGAGGTATTAAAGTGCGGACTGACGGCGTGTATGCCATTTCGTCCTGGCTGGAAATCAGCTATTTGGTGATCCCGAGGTTCATTTTCATTGTAGGGTTTCTGCTGCTCCCAGTCATTCTTATACCCTTTCCATATTGGCAGAAAGTGGTTTCCATAATCTGCATTTACGCGTTACTGGCAATTGGCTTCGATTTTCTTGCAAATTACGTGGGTCTTGTTTCCCTGGGAGGAGGTTTTTACATCGGAGTCGGGGCATACATTGCCGCTCTCCTCAATACGCATTATGGGCTACCCCTGGTTGTGACTATTCCAGCGGCTACTCTCCTAGGAGCGATCTTGTGTACAGCGCTCTTCTTTCCGTGCCTTCCTTTGCGCGGGGTCTATTTTGCCATTGTGAGCCTCATGTATCCCCTCCTTGCGGCTCGAATCATCGAGGCGTTGGACATCTTTGGCGGGACTGACGGGCTCCTTGGCGTCGACGGTTTTTCCTCAAAATGGGTGGAAAGGTATGTGCTCGTCGTGAGCGTCCTTGTGATCGTCTTTGGTTTGCGCCGTCTTGTGACAGAGGATCTGGGACTCGTGTTTCGTGGGGTCAAAGACAACGACCAAGCCGTGAAAGCCTCCGGCATCAATATTACCACGTATAAGGCGTGGGGCGTTTTTATTGCGTCCGCGCTTGGAAGCTTGGGAGGCGCTTGTCTGGCCCATATCTATATGTGGGCAGGGATCTCGCAGTTTGCTCTGGATTTTTCCATCATACCCATAGCGGCCACGGTCGTGGGTGGAGGCGGCAGTTTGATAGGGCCGGTGATCGGCTGTTTGATTTTGGTGCCGATATCAGAGATATTGCGCGACTTTGGCACCCTGAGAATCGCCGTGTACGCCATCATCCTGACTGGCTTTATCGTTTATAAGAGCGAAGGGTTGATGAACTACGCAACGAGGAAGTACGAGCAGTTCGAGCGATGGGTCGAAATATAGCGATTCGCGAGGCGGAAGCGCAATACATGGCAAAGAAACACAACCACGCAACCAGTAAGTGGCGCCTGGAAGGCAGCAAAAAGCGCACACGCAATATTCGGGAGCTGACTCTTGACACAAGAAGTGAACAAAAGTGAGCCATTGTTGGCCGTACGGGACATCAGCAAGAGTTTTGGCGGGGTTGCGGCGCTGTCGGACGTCAGCTTGGACGTGTATCCGGGCGAGGTGTTCGGCATTATTGGTCCAAACGGCTCTGGCAAGACCACATTGGTGAATACCATTACTGGCTTTGTCAAGTCAGACAAGGGCAAGGTGCTCTTCAAATCCCAGGATGTGACCAACTGGGAGCCCCACAAGATTGCAGACATAGGCCTGACCAGGACGTTTCAGGTTATGAGGCCCTACTATTCTTTGCCCGCATTCAAGAATCTCATTGTCCCGCTTTTCTCGCCAAGGGCGCGCCGCACAGGCGGATGGCGCGGGGGCGGCAAGATGGGAAGCCGTGACACAGTCGCAGTGGATATCCTTGAAGAGATAGGCTTTGAAAGGGACTCTTACGTGCCGTACAAAACTGCGTCATCTCTTCCCACCGGTTATTTGAAGCGCTTGGAACTCGCGAGATGTCTTGCGCTCCGGCCAGAACTCATCATATGCGATGAGGTGTTTTCAGGCCTGAGCATGAGCGAGATGGCGAGTATGGTGCCCCTGCTGGAGAAGCTTCAGATGGAAGGCATTACCCTGGTTAT
>Ga0078972_1013377_pt1 | contig 13579 bp, 10 predicted proteins | sample YelNatPaOPGAMG01_FD_67568 | JGI IMG/M metagenome (GOLD analysis project Ga0078972, IMG submission 67568) | Hot spring thermophilic microbial communities from Obsidian Pool, Yellowstone National Park, USA - OP-RAMG-01 (SPADES assembly) (version 2) | ecosystem: Environmental > Aquatic > Thermal...
AAGTTATGAAATATATTGGAGATGATAAAATAAAACAAATTTTAGAGGAGGCAAATATTGTTAGAGGGGATCAAAATATAAATTTAGATAGTGTAGATCCAAAATTTCAAAAAAGCTTAACGAAACATAGATTGTTTCAGCATGAACTGAGGAAATTAGTCCTTAAAAAATACAATAATAAATGCTTAATATGTGGAATAGATAATGAGAACCTTCTTAAGGTTTCGCATATTAAACCAGTAAAAGACAGCCCTGAAGATGCTGGCAAAATAGATAATACCTTACTGCTATGCAGTCTGCACGATTCACTTTTTGATAGTGGATTAATTTCAATAGATAAAAACGGTAAAATTTTGATATCAGATGAACTTAGAAAAACAAATTCAGATAGATTAATAAAGGAAATAGAAGATTTAGAAAAATGTCAAATAGAAAGAGAACTAGGTCTCGATTTTGAAAGTGAGTTTTTTGAATATCATAGAAAAAATATTTTTAAAAAAATAAAGCGTTAATTACCCTGAACTCTCTTTTTCCACTCTTTATAAATTAACAATGGAAATAAAATAATGTATCTTTGATATGAGGTATCCTTGACCTTTACATATAGCTTATAGGTGCTATTTTTTATGTAAAATTAATTTTAATTTTGCTTTAATAATATTTAATATAAAAAATAATATTATAAAATATATAACCTAAAATAAGAACAATATTTATATAGCAAATATTAATGAATAATTTGATCATGGTCCAATAAAAAATAAGGAAGGGTGGTCTTAATGGAAGAAAATAATTCTCTCAGAGAATGGGCAAGAAAAAATAAAATATGGGAGATAAAAAGTTGGGAAATTTTTTTGAAAGATTATATTGTACCATTTTACAGACAGACTTATATTTTGATGAAATTTTATAATTTTCTTAATAGTCCAGAAATTATAGGAAAGTCGTCTTTAGCAGATATTGATAAAATTCCTAAAGAAAAAATTAAGGCAGCAATTTATGGAGGTGCAGAGAACCCTGAAACATCGTTTGCAAAATTTATGTTCGATATATTCGGGTTGTGTGCAGAAAATGTACACTCATTTGAAGAAAGTATAAAAATGTATGAAAAATATGAAGATAAAATTAAGGTATCTATTAATCCAAACTCTTGGATATATAAAATAAATATTTATGAATTAAAAAATACAACATTTAATATAATTCAATATATTAGTAATAAATTAGGATTAAGATTAAAAGATCTAGGTATTCCAGAGGATTACCCTTATGATTATGATCCTGTTAAAGATATAGAACCCGAATCTTTACTACCATTACCTGGAGAGAATCCAACGAAGTTAATATCCTTAATAAATGAATTTGTACAAAGGTCTATAAATCTGTCATTTTTTGTAAATCCATTTACTACTTTTATTCTTTATTCTAGAGCAATCCCTTTATCTGTCCTAAGAGATTTTCTTGATTGCGATATAGAGAAGATTAAAGATTTAGCTAATTTTTTGGGACTAAAAGCTTATTCAATGATTGATAATAGTGAAATTAATTTGCCTACTAAATCTCCAGAAAAAGTATTTCTGTTATATACATGCAATTATCCATCCTCATCTTTATCTCAAAATATAATAAAATTACAAGAATTTTTATTTAATATTGCCTCAATTAATAATAATGCTCTAAATATTATTAAAGATATATTTAATAGATCCTATACCGATGCAATAAATCAAATTCACATAACTTTTGATCCTTGGGAAAATTATAAAGAAATTTTCACTTTTTTAAACAAAACTATAAAAGATGATGCACCAACGTGGGTGTCTCTAAATATAGTAAATGGAAAGATTGTAAAAATTTATTCGGGTTATAATGAGGTACAACTTTCTAATAATATAGAATTTATAGATTTCCTAATAAAAATATATCCCATCATAAGTGTTGGATTAGTAAATCCTACTTCTTTAAGTAAAAATTCTTTAGAGTTAACTTTTGATTCTTATGTTCCTGGTTTTTCAAGAAAATGGATTAAAAGGGTGATAGAACACGAAGGAAATACTTAGATTTCGGGAAATATCGAGAATAGAAATTCCAGAGAGTGGAGAATCTCAAGAATTGCAGAGACCAATTTCAAGTCCAAAAGAAATCATAATTAAAAAAAGGAAAGAGATATCCATTTATGATATATCGTTGGAACAACCTTCATTACAAAATAAATTAAGTATTCTAGATACTAAAGTTAAAGAAATTGTTAATCCACAAATTCATAGCAATCTGTTTGATATTTCTATTTTTCAGGGTTTTAAAATTCAATATATTCAAATACCTTCTACAAATCTCAACCGAATCTCCCCCTCTATACATAAAGCTGAAATATCAGACATAAAATTACTTTCAGCTAATGTTAAAATTTTAAATTCCTTTAACACAGATTTAAAGGAGATTAAACAAGAAATTATTAAAACTAAGAATCTTTCTATCTTTGATGTAAGTATATTAAAACCTGAGCAAATAGCCAAAGAGATAGGGGCAATCATAAAATTAGATACTCAATTAACTACTGTAAATATACAAAGTGTTTTAGAAATACTTTCAAATTCTCACGAGCAATTGCCTATTTTTGAGGATTTAATTAAATGTAATAAAAGATTTCCCAGAGGATTCAGTGAAAGTTTTAATTCACCATTTGTTGTTTTAATAGGTGAAGATAAAAAGGAGTGGCATATTCCTATAATTTATTCTTTAAAGGAATTATTTCGTGAAATTACTGATAAATATCCAAAGATAACCTTTAGAGAACCCGAAATTATAGAAGAAGGTTTTGAAGAAAATGTCGATTCAATAGATTTGCATTCTTTAGATCAATTCACATTTGAATCTAAGATTGAGTTCTTAGATGCAAGAAGAGAATACTTTACAGTAGATGAATTTGTAAAAATAGTTAGAGGAAGACTTAAATCAAGTTTTTTACAACAGTTTGGAATTTTAATCATAGCAGTAAAATCAAAAGATTTAAAAAAAGCAGAAGAAGCATTAAAAATTGAAGGACTTCAAGTTTATGTATCTAGTCCAAAAGATGAGGATTATGAAATATTTTGTTCAAAAATACTTGGATTAGATTTTTCAGACAATTTTTTTAATACTTTAAGAAAAAATGAAAGATATTTAGAACTTACCAATAAATTAATTTCTATTTTTGTAAAAAGGGGTTCTGATGCCAATGATAAATATCAATATCCCTTGAAGGTTGCTACATTTCTTTATTTATTAAATGACTTAATAGGTAGAAGAAAGATATTAATAAATAATTTAGAAGAATTTTATAAATTTGCAAATGAAATTATGATGGATGGGAAAATAAAAGTAGAATATCCAATATCAGATGGAAAAATTATTCCGGATATAATTTATTCTCCTGGGGATAAAGATATTTACATTGAAATAGAAACATTGATTGGAACTATTGAACCATTGAAAAAAATTGATGAGACCATTGAAAAATATAAAGACGAATGTAGAGGAATAAGTTGTAATATATGGGTGATCCTCAAACCTGTTTCTGCATTTCTTCATTATGAAGAGCTAAAGGCAAGAGATAGTGCTTATAAAATTCTTTATAGTGACAAAATAATAAAGTTCAAAGTGCTTACCCTTTTAACATCAAAAGAAAGGTTTAGATGGAATTTAATGGATATTGATGAATTTGTGAGGTGGAATAATGTCGGATGAATTTAAAAATGATGTGGAAAAAATAGTAAAAGAAATTAAAAAAGAGGTTTACATTAAAGATGAGGTGCTCCAAAAAATTGTTGCTCTTTTTTTATCCATTAAAAAAGGCCTTTTCCCAGGCAATAAACCTCCTAGAGGTCTGTTATTTTATGGTCCTCCAGGAACCGGAAAGACACAACTTATGAAAGTTTTAGCAAAAAACTTAGAACTCTCAGAACCAATAATAATTAGGGGTCCAGAAATTATATCTCAATATTATGGAAAAAGCGAGGAAAGATTGAGAAAAGTATTTTTAGAGGCAAAAGAAAAAGCAGAAAAAGAGACCTTAGCAATCATTTTTATAGATGAAATAGATTCATTAGCTCCAAGAAGGGATTTATCAAAAGGTGAACTTGAACAAAGATTAGTTGGACAACTTTTAAGTTTGATGGATGGACTAGAAAGAGAAAATTTAAAAAGTGAAAAAGGAAAAGAAGAGTCTAAAAATCATGTCATTGTTATTGGCTCAACGAATAGACCAGAAGCCCTTGACCCTGCTTTAAGGCGACCTGGAAGATTTGATTTAGAAATAGAGTTTGATCCACCAAACGTTGATGAAAGGAAAGAGATTCTCAGAATTCTCTGGGAAAAAAATGTTAGGGATAAGAATAAATACAATATTGATAATATTGATTTGGATAAAATTGCAGAACAGACTAGAGGTTTTACCGGAGCTGATTTGCTACAATTATTAAATGAGGGGCTACTCCAATCTATTATTGAAGGTAGAAATTATATAACTCAGGAAGACCTTTTAAGAGTTGTAAATAGTATTAAACCTTCAGCATTAAGAGAATTTAACTTAGAAAAACCGAAAAATAGAATTGAAGATATTAAAAAAGAAATAGGTGAACATAAGGCAAATACCCTAAAACAAAACCTTAATCAAATAGTAGAAGATTTTTGTAAAAATACTCGTTTTACCCCAATTTTAATTAATTTAGAAAACAATAATGATAAAGTAGCTTCAACAATAGCTTACTTAATTAATGAAAAATCACCATATCCTTATCTAGTTGTTGATGCTCTTAGGTTTAGAAGTAGGTGGTTTGGAGAAATGGAAAGCTCAATTAGAGAACTCTTTGAAAAAATAAAACGCCTTCAACAATGTGTAGTATACATAAAATATTTAGATGCGATAGCAGATAAAAATGATGAGCATTTGCAAGGAGCGATTTTAGAATTATTAGAATATTTAAGGGAGTTTAATGATATGAAGGATCAATTTAAGGTACTTCTATTATGTTCAATAGAAAAAAATAATGAAAATAATATAAATCAAAGTATTATAAACATTTTTGAAAAACATTTAAAAAATCCATAATTTATCTTTATTACCAAATCTAAAAATTGAATTTTTTATTTACTAGATTTTCATTATGAAATACTTATTGTATTATTTATCCAATCTTTTTAATAGATGTAAAATAATCCTTCAAAATTTTTTCTATAGAATTTAATTTTTCATCGATTTCATTTTGTATGTTCTCTACTATTTTTTGATCAATAATTTGAGTATTATCATTTGTAATTTTAATTATATTTATTTTTCCTCCAACATTTGGATCCATTTTTTGTGCCTCTGAAATTGTAAATATTGCTAATTTTATGGCTTGATCAGTAGTAATATTGTTATCATAGTATTTTTCAAGGAGATATTCAGCATAAGCGGATCCACTACCAATTGTAGCATAATCTTTCATAGGTTCTGAAATACCATTTTCGTAAAGTATATATAAATCAGGTTTTTTAATACCGTTAAAATAACTAAATCCACCTATCATCAAATAAAAGTCTAATGATTCTTCCGCTGTTGGTGAACCATAAATGAATGTTGGTCTTTGAACATTATATATTTTATGTATTTCAGAAATTATGTATTCTGCTCCATTTATTGTTTTTTCTTTTTCTGGTGTATTTTCCTCACCCTCAATTAATATTCTAAGGTCATCATATCCATTTTGCAACATTAAGTTATATTCTTCTTCAATTTTTCTAATTGCCTTATCTATTAATGCATTTATTCCAGCACCACCTATTACTATTTTATTATTTAAAATTCTCAGTTTTTCTGTGTTTATTCTTTTAACAGGTGATCCTCTTTCAAATTCTGACTGTGTATCAGAAGCCATTACTAAACCATCTTTACAAATTATTCCTAATATTAATGTCATTATTAATCACTCCTTAGAATTTTTATAGAATTTCTATTAGTTAGGATTATTACCTGAATTAAATTTCTTTTTATCATATTCACATCTATTGATATTCAGGCCTCCATTCAATTTTCAGTTCCTTTTTTCCCTCTTCAGGTTCTTTTTGCAATACCTCTAAAATAAATTCGCTAACAAACTTTGGGTTCTTTCTAAACATAGCTATCATGGTTTGCTGTAATTCTTTATTGTCCTTAGGTAAAAGATCTGTAACCATTTTTTCTAATCCCATTTCTATAATTAGCTCTGCACAATAATCAAGACTCTCCATTTTCTCTTCCATTACTAACTCTATAACAGGTCTAAAAGACTCAATTTTCTCTATGGTTTCTTTAGATACCTCTAATTTTCTATTCCCTTTTGCCATCATTAACACCCCCTTCACTTTTTTGGTTTTCATTAATATGTTTTAGAGGGATAATTATTACCTGGACAAGATCACCTTCTTTTATCCCCGCAGAATTCATTTCTTCTGAAGGAATTGATATTCTTCTCCCTGACTGAATGGTAGTCTTATAAATTATGTTTCTAGTAAAAAAGTTAATCATAGCTTCTCTAAAAGAATTTTGTATGTCAATGATTAATTTATCTGCCTTATCTAAAAATCTTTCAGGATCTGATACTTTATCCAGCACTTTTGAAATAATTTTGACAAGATTCAAATTCTCATCATCAACCATAATTAAAAATAAGCATAAGGTGCATATAAATTTTTTAGTATAAATTACCAAAAAATTATGAGAATAGGTAAAATTATCCAAAATAAATAACTAGAATTTCCACCAATACCCACAACCCCATTTCTCTCTAGTTCCAGATAATGTATTCGTTGTAAGTTTTGAATATCTTACAATAAATATATTTATCAAATTAAAGTTCTATTAGGTCGAATTTCTAATATAGAAAATTTAAATTGATAGTCTTTCTTGGGTTTAACTTTATCTGTTTCCTTTATTAAATCTATGTAATTTTTTTTGTTTATCTCTTCTATTAAATCGCTATATTTTTCCCATTTAATTTTATAATTTCCGCTGATATATATGGGGTCTAATCTATTTCTTCTTTTTATTTCTTTACCTTTATTGTCATTCCATTTCAAACAGTGTTCCTTCAATTCATTTGTTTTATTATAATCAATTTCTCTATTGTTACAGATTCTAAAATAATAATATTGATTTTCCTTATCCTTAATCCTACTACAATCAGTAAGTAAGCTAATATTAGTTAGCCATATCGTAAAACCTTTATCTATTTCTTTTTGCAAAATAAAATTTTCTAATTTTTCGACATCATGCCAAGAATCATAACATTTTTCATTTTGAGCAGCTTGGTTTGCCAAGATAAATTTTTCGCCGTTATTTGCATTCTGTAACTTAAGTTCATTTGTGAAATATTTCAATTCCACGCCTATCTTTTCTTTGCCTTTTACTCCATTGGCTATTATAAAAATATCAATTCTCTCATTTTTCTTATCCTGATCCCGTTTATTATTCTGACTTGACTTCTTGCATTTTTCTTTTATAGTACTATAATAAGGATTACTATCATTCAATTTTTTTTCCAATCTTATTTCTAAATTCTCTCCTTTTTTTTCATATTCTTCTTTGATTTCCCAAGCCAATGAAAACTTGAAATCATCTTCAGAATGAAAAATAGGCCTATCCTTACTTAATCTATTCATAACTTCTTTAATTTCATTTTCATTGAACTCTACACTCATAAGGTCTTCACCTTAAACCTTAAATTTATTATATATTTTAATAGTTTTTCCCTCTTTTTACTTTTTTCTGCTAATACCATAACACCGGTATGTTTATCCTCAATTTTCCCCCTTCTTAGGAGCACTTCATTTGTATATTGATCCCTCCTCCTTCAAGGATCAGAGGGCCCTGCTCATATATTTGCAAATCTATCGGTATCTATCGGTCCGATTACTATACTGCGTGAGATTACAATCCTGCACTATGAAGAAGCTGTGAGGCTCAGGAAGAATCCTGACTGGTTCGATGGAAACTTTATTCATTTACCGGAATGGGCGCAGCAGAAAGCTAAGAGGAAGCAGAGGGAGAGATGGGTGCTGTTATCTATCCCTGGTAAACATGTGATGAGGGAGTTTTTCTCTATAACCGTACCATCCCGTATTGCTTTCGATAAATGGCTAGCTTATAATTTTCCATTGATTGAAAGACTATCAGCGAAATCATTCAGGAAGACGTGGGAATCTTAGCTTCTCTTCTCATATCCTGATAAGGCCATGGAAATAGCATTGAGTCAGGAGCATACTGAACTAACGTAACTCAGGCACTATGCTAATCTTCCTTTCTTGGATAAGGATAGGGAGGAAATTAAGGAATTCGTGGTGGGGTGGCTGTGAGCTGAACCCTACAAGAGTTTGTTTTCAGCGACCTTACCATTCTAACAAATCCATATACCTGTTCCTAAGGGAAAGTTTAAATTCAACATTCTCATTATTATACAAATAATATGGGCAAGGACGAAAAAGATGGAACAGGTGAAAAGTTAACCGATTTTTATGAAATTACGGTAGAAGAGGAACCTGCTCAACCGGTCATAGAAATTGCGGAGCAGCCTGAGTTCTACAAAATTCCAAAGAGATTTGGGACTGTACCTGTTGATGAATTACCACTTGGTTATGTTAAGGGGAAAGGGTATTCAGATAAATTTCCCTTCATAAAACTTCCATTTCAAAAAATTGAGGAAATAAGGTTTGGGGCGGGAAATGGAGATACAAACAAAATATTTTGGGGGGATAATCTCCACATAATGCGTATGTTGCCGTCTGAATCCATTGACTTGATCTATATTGACCCACCATTTTTCTCAGGTAGAAATTACAACGTTATATTCGGTGATCAGAACGAGGTTCGTTCGTTTAGTGATATCTGGGATGGTGGATTACCTACATATCTTATCTGGCTTAATGCAAGACTCTTGGAAATGAAAAGATTATTGAAAAATACCGGCTCAATTTTTGTACATTGTGATTACCATGCGAGTCATTACATCAAGATAGAGATGGACAAAATTTTTGGGTATGATAATTTCAGAGATGAGATCATATGGAAGCGTACTTCAGCTCATGGCGTGCATCAGAAAGCCGCTGGAAATGTACATGACACGATTCTTCATTATACAAAGAGTGAAAATTACGTGTTTAATCAAGTTTACATCGAACATGACGAAAAATATCTTAGGTCTCATTATAATATGAAAGACAAGGATGGGCGCGTCTTTACACCTGATAATTTAATTGCCCCCGGTAAAGGGTATGTTTATGAGTGGCATGGAGTAACGCGAAGATGGCGCCTCCCTAAGGAGAAGATGGAAGAACTGGATAAACAAGGAAGGATATATTATACCAAAAATGGAACCGCCAGATACATTCGTTATCTAGATGAGATGCCTGGAACACCATTGCAAGACTTATGGTTAGATATCCCTCCGGTAAACTCCATGGCGAATGAAAGGATTGGGTACCCGACTCAAAAGCCGGAGGCTCTCTTGCAAAGAATTATTGAAATGGCATCCAATGAAAATGATGTAGTCGCAGATTTCTTTGTTGGCGGTGGAACCACAGCTGCGGTAGCCGAAAAACTTAATAGGAGATGGATTGTATCCGATATATCAAGAATAGCCGTAGAAATAACTAAGGGCCGTATTCTTAAAGTGATTAAAGGGAGAATAGATAGGACAAACTCCCCCAATATTGAAGTTTTATCATGGGGCTATTATGACATCCCTTCCTTATCAAAACTAAGTGAGGAAGAGTTCAAGAAATTCATTCTGGATGCGTTCGGTGCAAGGAAGGTTTCTGATCCATTCATAAGTGGTTTAAAGTCTGGTATGCCAGTATGGGTAGGGCCCAAAGATCATGACATTCAGGTGGACGAAAATCCAGTCTTAGAATTTGCTGAGTACCTCGAGAAGAATTACGAAAACAGAAAGAAGGGGATAATGATAGCGTGGCAGTTTTCTGACAGAGCGAAGCAGGCACAGGAAATGCTTGCTAAAATGGGAGCAGGAATAGATTTTGTAAGCATTGATCTTGTGCCTATAGGTTCTGATAATTTCAAAAGGCATATAGTGGAGAAGAATGCAGAATATTCTAGTTTTCTCAGGTTCATAATGCCTCCTGTGGTCCGACTTAGAACAAGGAGAATCTCTGAAAGAAAATATGAATTTGATTTTACGGAATCTGGCTCGCTTAACGGTGGCAAAATAGTGAACATACAAGCTGATTTCGATTTCGACGGTATTTTCACTCCTACTACGGGGTTCGCAATTACAGGAGGGAGCACCAAGCAAGGAGGATTGATTCTAACGCAGGAGTTCCAAAAATCAGGGATAATAAAAATTGCATTTAAGATAGAAGATGATCAGGGCGGGGAGGCCTTGGTCGTAAAAGAACTCGAGGTGAATTAATTTGCAAAGCTATAAATTAATGCCAGATTCCTTCATTAATCACGAGACAGACTTCAAAAATTGGGTCTACAGCGGGTATCCGGGGGTGAATACCGAAACATTGGAATTTATTGAACATTTACTTACCAGAAGTTCAGGATTGCAGCTGTGGCCTCATCAGAAAGAAGCAATTCTTAGAGTGATATATTCCTACGAGCTGAAAAGGGACCAGTTGGGAAACAAGTTCCTTCTTAAGATAGTAACTGGTGGTGGAAAGAGCCTTATAATTGCCTCCTTGATCGCATGGCTTAAATTCGCACATCCAGAGGATGTAGATAAATTTTTGATAATCTGTCCGAACCTGATAGTTAAAGACAGGCTAGCTACTGATTTCGTTCGCTCGGCTGATAACGACAATAAAACAGTTTTTGAAAAATGGTCTTTGACGCCAGACGATACTTTGAATCAAAAGATAAGTGCCACTGTGTTAGAAAGCGGAAATGATCCTCAGAGTATGCTAGATGCCGATATTGTGATAACCAATATCCAAGAATTATACACATCGGGTACTAACACTGCAAGAAATCTAGACTTTCTGGTAACTAAAGTTGGAAATATTGCAATATTCAATGATGAGGCCCATAATAGCGTGGCTGATGAATTCACAAGGGTACTGAACATTTTAAAGGATAAAACCAAGTTGAGAGTGGATACAACGGCAACCCCCGAACGTGCTGACGGTAGTTATCCTGATTCTAAACTAATTTACAATTTTGACATAACGGCTGCGATGGATTCCCAGACTCCAATAATCAAGAATATTGTTGTCCTTCAACCCGAATCTCACATCGTTGAAATAACTTATACAAATGCATTGACTGGAGAGAAAAGGAAGATCACCGAATTTTCCCCTGAAGAAATGGAACAGTATGAAAGGAAAGTTAAACCATTTCAGTGGATAATGGATCCTGCACCGATGAAGATGCTTCTTTCGATTGCCAATAACGCATTATTTCAGAAAAAGAAGGAATCGGAAGGTAGATACAAACCTCTCCTTTTCGTTGTAACCATGGGCATTGAGGAAGCAAAAAGAACAAAGGAGTTTCTCGAGAGTGAATTTAATCTCAGGACACTGCTGGTAACAGAAGAGTCGGATGAAAGTGAACGTGAAGAGGCAAAGAGAATAGGATCGTTAACAAGTCCTTATGAAGCCGTGGTAAGTGTTTTCATGCTAAGAGAGGGATGGGATGTAGCCGAAGTTTCAGTGGTATTGTTACTAAGGAAAATAACATCACAAGTATTTGGACAGCAGATCATAGGAAGGGGTTTAAGGAAAATTAAGAAACGCTCACCTGAACCGGAAATACTGCTTGTTGTTGATCATCCAATGTTGGACCATGGCTGGTTGTGGAAATTAATGAATGTAAGCAGAGTAAGGCAGGATATTCTACCTACTGATGAGATTGGAGAGGAAACAATACCGGTAAGGACACAATTTATACAGAAACTTGTTAATCCAGATAAATTGATAAAGGTTAAGCAACCTGTAGTAGACTCAAGTTTCCAGTCAAAACTTGAAGAGATTAGGAAGAGCCTGAAAGAGGAGGAAACTATAAAAAACTGGAGGGAAATCTTAGATAAAGCTGTATATGATACAACAGAATCAATAGAGATCACAGCTGTAATTATAGATAGAATTAAAAAGAAATCACTGGGAAAGAAATTTGGGTTAGAAATTGAAGACGAGGGAAGTGGTAAAGTATTCACGGGCTCTTCAGATATTGTCATTACTGCCGAGGATGTTACCGACGAGATAATAAGTATGGTTAAGTCTCTAATAGAGGAAAACGGCTATGATATAACTAAACAACAAAGACTTTACAATGTAGTCATGGATCACGTGTGCCATAAATTCCTCGGCAATAGACCATTGTCGTCTGCAAACGAAGAAGAACTGAAGGCCATAATTAGATTTATTCCAGATATTAAAAAGAATTTCTCAAGGGGGATACTTAAAGGAATATTTTCAGAAGAAGGTGATTGATATGGCCAATACAGGTATTTACAAGGATCCAAAAAAAAGTGCCTATTCTATTGAGTATTATGATAGCGAGCCTGAACGTCAGTTCATGGACTTTCTGGAACAGTCGGAGGAAGTTGTAAAATGGACGAAGAATCATGGAATAAAAATACCATATTTTAATCTGGATGGTAAGTTGGCATATTACACGCCTGACTTCCTAATAGAATACAAAAATGGAGACCAGGAGATAGTCGAGTTGAAGGGCGGTCACATGATTAACAATCCTATAACAAGAAGAAAAAGTCAGGCTGCAATGGAATGGTGTAAAAAAAGAGGAATAAAATATACGCTTAAACAAGTTTAAATATTGATTGTTCAATATTGTAAAATTAATGATCCATCCCCTGCTATTGAGGAGGAGGCAGCAGAGGGCTAACTGAGGATTTCCCAGCTATACTTAAGGATTATTGAAAAGTTAAAATATCTGTGATCTCCTTTAATTTCTTATGAGTTTCCAATATTTAAATATTATGGGGCAATAATCCGAGAAATGTCAGATTTATATGTGTATTTTTATTTAGATATTTTATGGATAAAGAAATTAAAAATTTTAAAACCCAATGTTAAATTATTGTTTAAAGATACTATGAATTATATTTACTCAAATAATATATTACTTATTGTATTCTGCTCATGAAATGGTTCTTATCCATTCTTGTAACATCCGTATAAATTGATGTGATAAAGATTGATGAATGTCTTAACCACTTTTGAAAGATATTGATTGAAACCCAGTTCAGTATGACTTTTACTGAGATGTGCGCCTGAACTCTCTTTTGTCAATCCTTATAAATTAACAATTGTATTAAAATCTTTGATATGAGGTATCCTTGACCTTTACACAAAAATATGGATACTATTATTCAGACACTCTTATATGAGATTTTTGTGGTTGGGCATTCTATCAAATGGTATTTTGCATATTTTTGTTTTGTAGAACTCACAGCTTTTGCATTTCCACTCTTTAGGTGGTAAAGGTTTTTCTCCATTATCAATTTTCGCAAAGGAGTTGAGTGTCTTAATTGCATTAGCTTCATCCACGTTCTCTTCCCATGTTTCCTTCTTATTCTCTTCTACTATCAAAATCTGGACTCTT
>Ga0078972_1013378_pt1 | contig 13578 bp, 10 predicted proteins | sample YelNatPaOPGAMG01_FD_67568 | JGI IMG/M metagenome (GOLD analysis project Ga0078972, IMG submission 67568) | Hot spring thermophilic microbial communities from Obsidian Pool, Yellowstone National Park, USA - OP-RAMG-01 (SPADES assembly) (version 2) | ecosystem: Environmental > Aquatic > Thermal...
ATAGCGGAAACGAAGATGCCGGCGTTGAAGATATTGGGACTTTTCAATCCCGACTAACCCGATACCCCTATATCACATATCGAGGTAATAATTCATTTACCCTCTTCTGGGAGACTGACCACGATGAAACGGGTTATATAAGGCTCGACGACAAACTCTACAAAGTTCCCCCGACCAAACTCTCAATAAAGGTCGGCGCCGACTTGAAGACCAGAACCATATATCAATACTCTGCAAAATTCGATATGCTCCCGGAAGACAGGAAGATTACTTATGAGATTCTGTCCTTGAAAACACCTCTAAAGAGCAGTTTTTCCTCTCGCTCAACCAATAATGATTTTGTCTTTGCTGTCTATGGAGACAACAGGTCCGGGGCGCCATATCTCGACGAAAATCCAACACACAAAGAGGTAACCTCTCTCATTGCAAAATATGAGCCCGAGTTCGTGATAAACACAGGAGATATTGTCTATGCGGGTGGTCTCGAGGGTGAGTGGTACCAATTCTTCAATGACGGGGCGACCCTATTCAGAAAGGCCGCTCTATTTGTTGCCATCGGAAATCACGAGAGTGGTGGTTACGACATATTCAACAGACAGTTCGATTTCCCCAATGGAGAAAAATTCTACTACTCCTTCGACTGGGGTAATTCCCACTTTATTGTACTATGCTTAGACTGTGGGATAAGCCCAGAGAATGAACAGTATAAGTGGCTCAAGGAGGATATCGAGACGGCAGACTCCAATCCAGATGTCAAACACCTCTTTGTGTCGTTTCACGAACCGCCGTATACATTCTCCACACACGCCCCGAATATGGATGCAAGGAACTATATTGTGCCGCTTCTGAAGACTACGCGAACAAGACTCGTTGTCAACGGTCACAACCATACATACGAACATATATTCAAGGATAGCATTCATTACCTTGTGTCGGGTGGGGGTGGCGCACCGCTCTATCCCGAAAAAGAGATTAAATACGAGGAGGGTGAGACACCTTATATGGTAAAGTACCAGATGGTGTTCAATTTCTCCATAGTACATGTGAGCAACAATTCCATAAATGTAAAGACATTTGACAACAATAATCAATTGATCGAGGAATTCAATATTACAGAGGAGTAGAAACCTTGGGCATAATAAAATCTATATTTAAGTATGTAGTTATTCCGCTGATAGTTGTTATTCTCATCTTTTATATCTGGCCAAAGAAACTCATCGATATAGAATATACACAGCTGGCAAATGGAAATATCGAAGAGGTTGTAACTCCGCTCTCCAATTCCCAACTGTCTGCGGAGAGATATGCACATATCCGCGCATCTACCACCGGTGAGATAGAGAAGATTATGTTCAATAAGGGAGACCGGGTAAAGCGCGGAGACCTTATAATAAAACTAAAAAATGACGAGCAATACGCCAGATTGAAACTCGCTGAGGCAAATCTTCAGGCAGGGATTGCCCAATTGAAGCAGACCAAACTCAGATCCTCAAATATTATCAAGAACCTCGAGAGAACAGAGAGGCTCTTTTCGGAGAAAATAGTCTCCGAATCGAACTTAGAACAGACCAAGACAGAGTCAAAGGTAATGGAGGAGGCACTCAATATCTCAGAGGCAAATATATTGCAGTTGCAGGCTCAGATGAAGATCGCAAGATCTCTCTATGAGAATACGCTCATCCGAGCACCCTTCGATGGAGTCATCTCCGATATTTATATAGAGGTTGGGGAGTATCTTGTACCTGGCACTCCGGTCTACGACATCTTTAGCGACGAGAGTCTCTATGTGACTGCAAGGTTCGACGAAATGGATGCTACAAAATTATCCACAGGAATGAAGGTGAGACTGAAGTCGGATACTATGTCTGGCAGGATAATAGAGGGCAAGGTCGGTTGGATATCACCCGTTGTCTCTACCGATATCAAGGCGAGCAGGGGAGTAGAGGTACACTTCGAGCTCCCAAAAATAGAGCCGGATATGCGGGTCGGTATGACTCTCGAGGCAGAGGTAGTAACAAATGTCAAGCATTCTATAAAATACCTGCCTTCTGCCGTTATTCTTGGCAAATATGGAGAAAAATATGTCTATATAGTAGATGGCAAATCCATAAGCAGGCGGGCTGTCGAGACAGGTCTTTCAAATTGGGAGAGGACGGAGATTCTGTCAGGCATTGTCGAATCCGATAAGGTTGTGGTCCCTCTTTCTTCTGAGGAGCTCAAAGAGGGTTTGAAAATAAACACGAAAACTCTCAGGAGGTCCACGAAGTTCTGATGTTACTCATAGAACTGAAAGGAATTCGTAAGACATACAGGCTCGGCTCTGAGGATGTCGTTGCGCTCGACAACATAGACCTCACAATATCAAAAGGAGAATTCGTCTCTATCATTGGGCCATCCGGTTCCGGTAAATCCACACTTATGCATATACTCGGTTGTCTCGAAAGCCCAACAACCGGAGACTACTTTCTGGAGGGTGTAAACATAAGGGACTTCAACGATTCACAGCTTGCCTTCATCAGAAACAGAAAGATTGGATTCGTCTTCCAGAATTACAACCTTCTCCCTCAATTCAATGTGTTGAACAATGTGGCTCTACCCCTGATCTACAGTGGTGTAGATTCCAAGACGCGGGAAAAGATGTCCCTTATGGCTCTCGAGAACGCAAACCTCACACACAGAAACAGACACAGACCAGCCGAGCTCTCCGGCGGAGAGCGCCAGAGGGTGGCAATTGCAAGGGCTATTGTCAATCAACCAAGCCTCATTCTTGCAGACGAGCCAACCGGGAATCTCGATCAGAGAGTCGGTAAGGAGATAATATCTCTATTCACAAGGTTGAACAAAGAAAAAGGGGTAACGATAGTTCTGGTTACTCACGATTTGAATGTAGCCCAGACAGCGCGGCGTATAGTAAGGATTCTCGACGGAAGAATCATAGAGGACAGGGAGAACAAAAGTGAATCTCTTTGAACTATTCAAGACAGCACTGCAGTCCTCTCTTCTCAACAAGTGGAGGACATTCCTGACTACCCTTGGGATTGTGATTGGCGTATATTCCGTAGTGATATTGGTCTCACTCGGAGAGGGCGCCAGACTCTACTTTGCAGACCTCTTCTCCGGAATGGGCTCCAACCTCCTCATTGTGCTCCCGGGCAAGAAGGACACAAAGGGGGGCGCCCCTCACCCAATGATCAACACAGTCAGGAAGCTCAGTCTCTCAGATATGGAGTTCCTGAAGAAGCGGGGAAGGACTTTCGAGGCAGTAAATGGCTTGATAATGGGGGGTGGAAATGTAAAGTACTCGAACAGACAGCGGGATCTGATGATAATAGGTACCAACGAGACCTTCTCTTATATCCACAATATGCCCATCGAGAGCGGCTCATTCATTTCGCCAGAGGACATACTTTCGAGGAAGAAGGTGGTTGTAATCGGTCATACGGTCCTGAAAGAGATTTTCCAGAACGAGAATCCCCTCGGCAAACAGATGAGTGTAGCAGGCGGTAGATTTACAGTGATAGGAGTAATGCAGAGCAAGGGGCAGTCCCTCGGTATCGACCTCGACGATATGGTCTATATACCTCTGACGGTTGCAATGGATATGTTCAATCAGGAGGGTCTCACGAGGATCACTGTAAAATCCAATTCGGCAAGCAATGTCGATGCCACGATAGATGAGATTACCGACCTGATGAAGAAGGCACACAGCGGAAACGAGGATTTTACGATAATCTCGCAGAAGGATATGCTTTCGACATTCGATAAGATTGCAGCAACTATGCAACTGGTAATACTTGGCATCGCGAGTATCTCACTACTTGTAGGTGGTATAGGGATTATGAACATTATGCTCGTAACCGTGAAGGAGAAGACCCGAGAGATTGGAATTAGAATCGCTGTTGGTGCACGGAGAATAGACATACTGATTCAGTTCTTGATAGAGAGCGTTACAATCTCACTCATAGGAGGAGTCGTCGGGCTCCTATTGGGTGTAATAACAATTCTGATCTTCAACTCACTCGTACCCGACTTCAAGGTGCAGTTTACCCCTTGGATATTTATGCTCTCGTTTGGATTCTCTGTTGGGGTTGGAATAATTTTTGGCGTCTTCCCTGCCCGCCGCGCAGCCAATATGAATCCCATAGATGCACTGAGATACGAATAACACCAAGAACAAACACTCGAATTCAGAACTCAGCATCGAAAACTTTGTACTCAAAAAGTGCCAGGCACAACCATACCCAATTATGTATTGAAGTGTTGCACAATTACGAGGAGTTTTCTCACCATTGAGAAGAGAAATTTAAGAGTAAGAACAAAAGACTATAACACTCGTTCTCTTGGTATGAACATTAGATTACGAAATGAAAGATATTTTTATTGACATATAGGCTATACATACATATAAATTTACTCCCGCAAAGATAATATGAATATTTGCGGTTGATTCAACATTAACACCATAAGAATGAAAACAGGTATTCACATATTCGAACAAGCGCTCAAAAAACTAAGAGAGAAAATTGTTCCTTCCAACTTCGATATCTGGTTCAAGCCACTCGAATTCAAATCCTTTGAGAATAACACACTCGAGATCTATGTCCCTACCAGATTCTTCAAGGAGTTCTTCCAGATAAACTATGGCCCTCACCTCCTGTCAGAGATTGCCAAACTGACCGGGAGTCCCACGATGCCAAATCTCGTAATCATCGAAAAACCCGATGAAAAATATGCAAAAGAACCGGTCGCACCCATAAAACAGGAGGTCGCATACAGTAGTCATCCAGCATTGAACCCGAAGTATACTTTCGACAGATTCATCGTTGGAAAATCCAACGAGCTCGCCTACTACTCGGCCAGAAGTGTTGCGGAAAATTCAGCAAAGAAATACAACCCTCTTGTAATATACGGCAAGTCCGGTCTCGGAAAGACTCACCTCTTAAACGCGATTGGCCATCTGTTTTTTCAGAGATTCAGAGATAAAAACCTCGTATATATCTCCTCCGAACAACTTATGAATGAATTCGTATATGCCACCAAGAGCGACGGAATGATGAAGTTTAGAGAGAAGTATCGTAAGAACTGCGACCTTTTACTACTCGATGACATCCAGTTCATTGGAGGCAACAAGGATGCTACTCAAGAGGAAATCTACAACATAATCAATACACTGCTCGAAAAAAAGAAACAGATAGTCATTATCTCCAGTGTCCATCCCTCAAAGATAGAGGGGCTCGACGAAAAACTCAGCTCTCGAATCACCTGGGGTCTGACCTGTGAGATAAAACCTCCGGAGCTCGAAGTAAGGATAGACATACTGGAATTCAAGGCTAAGCTTATGGGACTCAAACTCTCGAGAGATATCGTAGAGTTCATTGCTGGTTCTATAAAATCGAATGTGCGGGAGCTCGAAAGCGCACTCAACCATATAGAGGCATTCTCCAATCTCACAAAACACAAAGTAGATATGGATCTGGTAAAAGAGGCGCTGAAGGACTTCTTCAGAGTCGAAAAGAATAGGATCACTCCAGAAACCATAATCGAGTCAGTTGCAAGATACTACAACCTGAATAAAACCATACTCCTGTCGAAAACAAGAACAAAGAATGTCGCAAATGCAAGACATATAGCAATGTATCTCATAAGAAAGTATATCAATCTCTCACTGAGTGAAATTGGAAGCCTGTTTGGTGGCAAGAATCACAGCGTAGTACTCTTGTCCATCAAGAAGATAGAGAATAGTCTGGACAATGATGAGAAATTAAAAGAGGACCTTCAATCAATAGAGGCAATGATAACATCATTATGAATCGTTGTTTAAATCCTGTTGGAAAATCTTTGGTCTTTTGTTTTTTATTCGTCTGTTACTGTTCGGAATTTCCATACACTTCTTCCGATATTAAAATGATGAATATTTCCAAACAGGGAACATTAGAGGATTTAAACATAGACAGATTGAAAATTTACCAAAGAAATCAAGGTGTTAGATTTTGTTTTAAACAATTAAACAGGCTTTACTTATTCTAAATATTATTATATATTATCAAACTCTAATAAGGAGGAAGAGATGAAGATTTCTTTACAAAAGGCAGATTTGGAAAGGGCAATAAATTTTGTTCAGGGAATAATAGATAAGAGAACTACCAATCCGATACTCAGTAATATTCTGTTTTCGGCATCGGATAATAAATTAGAATTGTATAGTACAAATATGGATATAAGTTCCATCGAACAGATAGATGCAAATATAGAGGCGGCAGGTAGATCTGTAGTCAGTGCAAAGATGTTGTTCGATATAATAAGAAAGTTTCCGCCCGGAGAGATTCAATTGAGGAGAATGGACAACAACTGGCTCGAACTCAAATCAGCATCTGTTCAATATAAGATAGCGGGACTTCACCCCGAGGAATATCCAACCATAGAAAAACCAAAGAAGGGTGATTATATTGGTATAAAATCCAAGACACTACTCAGTCTAATAAAAAGGACTATCTTTGCGGTATCCTATGAGGATGTGAAGAAGATACTTGGTGGTATACTCTTCGATTTTTCAGATGAAAATATGTTCAAACTCGTTGCCACGGATGGACATCGTCTGTCTCTCGTAAGAGAACCTATGAGTATAAAGATCAAGAAGAAGGGAGATAACAGCGTTGTCCTTCCGAGAAAGGGTATGGCTGAGCTCCTGAAGATTCTGGAGACCACGGACGAAGAGATAAAAGTGAGTCTTGATGAAAAGATGGCGATATTCAAGACGGAGACAAAGGTTCTGATGATGAAGGTGTTGGAGGGGACATTCCCCGATTATAATCAGGTCATCCCAACAGAGAATAACAGGACATTGAAGATAAACAGACAGAGATTCTATGATGCGCTCTCCAGAATGGTTATAGTATCTGCGGAGAGGTCCAATATAGTCAGAATATCTTTCTCCAACGAGGGCGTAGTAGTCTCCTCGGAATCTCCAAACGAGGGTGAGGGCAAGGAGTTTGTAGAGGCAGAATTCACCGGCTCGAAGATAGAGATGGGTTTCAACGCAAGATATCTGATGGATATACTGGAGGTTACGAGTGATGAGGTTATAGAGATGCGTATTCTCGATGAGCTGTCGGCGGTACTTGTAAAGCCATCGCAGGATGACAACTTCATCAATGTCGTTATGCCTGTGAGGATGCCGTAATACTTTTTCTTATCAAAATTTCGAGAGGGACATATGAACAATCAGGTTGGAAGCGATTACAATGCGGATAAAATAAAGATACTCGAGGGTCTCGAGGCTGTAAGGAAGAGGCCCGCGATGTATATTGGTTCGACGGGCTCTATGGGTTTGCATCACCTTGTCTATGAGGTCGTGGACAATTCTATAGACGAGGCAATGGCGGGCTTTTGTACAGAGATAGAGGTATTGATTCACATAGACAACTCCATTACTGTGATAGATAACGGTAGAGGTATTCCGGTAGATATCCACAAGGAGAGGAACAGGCCTGCTGCTGAGATAGTTCTGACGGTCTTGCACGCGGGAGGCAAGTTCGACGATAAGACCTATAAGGTGTCTGGTGGTCTGCACGGCGTGGGCGTCAGCGTCGTAAATGCCCTCTCAGAGAGACTCGACCTCGAGATATACAGAGACGGGAAGGTCTATCAGCAGACATATGCAAGGGGAAACCCCATAACAGATCTGAAGGTTGTAGGTGTAACCGAGAGGAGAGGAACCAAGATTACATTCAAACCAGACTCCCAGATATTCACAGTGACAGAATATTCTTTCGATATTCTTGCACAGCGTATGAGGGAGCTCGCCTTCCTGAATAGCGGCATAAAGATTATCTTGAACGACGAGCGAGAGGACAAGAGGGTAGAGTTCAAATACGATGGTGGTATAAGCTCCTTCGTAGAATATCTGAACAAGAACAAGACCCCAATACACAAGGATGTAATATCCATTTCCGGACAGGCGGAGGATATTTTCGTAGATATTGCAATGCAATACAACGATAGTTTCAACGAGAATATATTCTCTTTCGTCAACAATATAAATACGATAGAGGGCGGCACGCACTTGGTTGGTTTCAAGTCGGCCCTGACAAGAACTATAAACACCTATGCAACAACGAATAATCTCACGAAGGATTTGAAGGATATGAGTCTCTCCGGAGATGATGTCAGGGAGGGATTAACGGCAGTGATCTCCATCCGGATAAAGGAGCCGCAGTTCGAGGGCCAGACCAAGGCAAAGCTCGGAAATTCGGAGGTGAAGGGGATAGTAGAGTCTTTTGTAAACGATAAATTGCTCAACTATCTTATGGAGAATCCATCTACTGCCAAGACAATCATACAGAAGGCAATAGATGCAGCAAGGGCGAGATATGCAGCGAGCAAGGCGCGGGAGATGGAGAGAAAGAAGGCACTGAACAAACTCTCTCTTCCGGGTAAGCTTGCAGATTGTCAGGAGAGAAAGCCCGAGTTCTCGGAACTCTTCATCGTAGAGGGAGATTCCGCTGGTGGTTCTGCAAAACAGGGCAGAGACAGGCGAAATCAGGCGATACTTCCACTGAGAGGCAAGATACTCAATGTCGAGAAGGCGAGGTTCGACAAGCTCCTATCGTCTCAGGAGATCGCAACTCTCATTGCAACACTCGGTACAGGGATTGGACAGGGCGATTACGACATCGAAAAACTCCGTTATCACAAGATCATCATTATGACAGATGCCGATGTGGACGGCTCTCACATAAAGACTCTCTTACTCACTCTGTTCTTCAGGCATTTCAAGGAGGTCATCGAGAGAGGTTACCTGTATGTGGCACAACCGCCTCTATACAGGGTCCAAAAGGGTAAGCAGAGTATATATCTCAGATATGATTCGGACCTCGAAAACTATCTGTTGAATATTGCAGAACAGGATGCGGCGATCAAATCGGCTGACTCGGATAGATTGTTGAGTCACGAGGAGATGAAGTCTTGGCTCATCAACACCTCGCAGCTCTCCAAGGCTCTCAAAAAGCTCGACAGGAGAAAGGATAGGTTCGTAATTGAGGGAGTGATAGACAGGATAACGAAAGATGGAGACTTCTTTGGGGATCAGTTGTTGCTCGAGAGCGTCTGTCAGGGGATTGTGGAAGATATCCAGAAGAGGGCGAGGGAGAGGGCACCTGTTACTTTTGGCATAGAAGAGGATTTCGAGCATTCTTCCAAGATTATCAGGTTCTTTACCAGATACTTCGGGGCAAAGAGGGAGACCGTTATAGATAGGAACTATCTCCTGCAACCCGAATTCGAGCACCTGAAGAACCTCTACAAACAGGTTTTCTCCTTTGGTAAACCTCCATATACCGTTTATTACAAGCAGAGGAGTTTCGAGCTCGGTAGTTTCGAGGATGTCTACGAGGCCGTTATTCAGGAGGCAAAGAAGGGTCAGCAGATAACGAGATATAAGGGACTTGGAGAGATGAACCCGGACCAGCTCTGGGAGACTACAATGAGTCCCGAAAATCGTACAATACTCAAAATATCGGTATCGGATGCGGTGGAGGCAGACTGGCTCTTTACGGTCCTTATGGGAGAAGAGGTAGAGCAGAGGAGAGAGTTTATAGAGAAGTTTGCCCTCGAGGCGACGAACCTGGATATATAGATTTTTGGCTCGAGTAATCTCCAATCTTTAAGTGAGAAATGGATAACTGAATCTTTACCAACCATAGTCTGTTTCTCTTTACAATATCGGTTCGAAATGATATTGTTATGAACACTCTAATGCGAATAAGGAGCTTGTTCATAGCTATGAATATTACAAACGACAGAATGGTACTGGTTGCTGCTTTTTTGTCCTTCGCTTCGATGTTCTTTTCTCCGTCCATATCACTATCTGACGATACTGATTATGCAGAGGCCCTCGTCGAGAAGGCAAAGCTCCAATATCTGTGGAAGAACTATGAAGAGGCACTCAACACATCGCTCAAGGTATTGACAAAGGATAGTAAGAATATAGATGCACTGATTCTCTGCGCACAATCCGGTTATAATCTGAAAAAATACGATAAGGCGAAGACCTGCTTTGAGAGCATATTCGAGAATTATCCAGAGAAGAGAGATGAGTTTTCCAAGGACTATGGAGTTGTCCTGTACAAGAGTCAGAAGATAGACGAGGCCGAGAAGTATCTGAGAAGGGCGTTGGAGCTGGACAGGGAGGATGAATTGGCAGGGTACTATCTATCAGAGATACTTTTGAAGTCCAACAGGGAAAGGGAGGCCGAGAGCAACCTCAAGACGATCTTCGAAAGAAGGGGTGAAATGTCGATCCCCGCAGGAGTTCTCCTCTCCGATATCTATATCAGCAGGGGAGACAACGGCTCTGCACAGGAGATATTGAAGGCGTTGGAAAAGGAGAGGATGAGCGAGCTATCTTCTCAGATAATCAGTGGTCTGTCTCAGAGGATCTCACCAAAGAGGGAGTTCTACAAGAAGCTGTTCATCGACTTCTCCTTGGGGGTTGGTTTTGACACCAACAGCACATATGTAACAGACATAGAGAATGATAGCGAGAATCAGAGAGAGTCCGCATTCTCTCAGCTTTCCATTGATATAGTCTACAATCCTATAGTAGATGCAAGGAAGAGGCTGTACCTCGAGCTTTACTTGTTGAAGAGCTTCAACTACGAGGATATTGCAAAGCAGTTCGATAAACTCGTACTCAATCCCCGGCTTGGTTATAGGTTCTTTATGGACGAGAGGAGAAAAACACAGATAGACCTCGGTTATGAGTATTACAACAACTTCTTTTCTGGTGGAGAGCGTGTAGGTTTCAAGGACTTCGATTCATTTTTTCAGTCAAATGGGCTCTATGCCGAGGTCAATTACAAGTTCGAGAAAATAACCACACTACTTAGATATGACTTCTCTTTCGTGGAGTACGACGACCACAACAGGAGTGCCTTCGACAACAGGATAATGCTCTCATTTTCGATACCTCTTCTCAAAACGGGGAATGTCTTTGCTGCCTCGACTCTCGGCTTGAACGATGCAAGACTCAACCTGTATGACTATAGGTCGGTTGGGGCAAACATCGGTTTTCAGATTCCTTTGATAGAGAGTTTGTGGTTATTCGGGATTGTTGGCTATGAATACCGTGATTTCTTCGACAACTCGTCGAACAGGGGAGACAGTATCATCACCATTGCTACGAAGATAGAGTATGTCTTCTCGAAGAGGTATTTTGTAAACATAACCGGGAGTTATTTTAATCAGGACTCGAGTCTAAGGCAGTATTCTCTGGATAAGGGAATGATGTCTCTGAATGTGGGGTTTTATTATTGATGTGTGAAACGATTCTTAACTCATTGAAAGGATTATGTTTTTTGACTCTGGAAATGGAACGATTCTTGATATATAGGAATCTCGGGAGGTTGTAAGATGAGAACTACTATCGCTCTTGTTTTCCTGCTTCTGATTTCTAATATTGGCTCTGCAGAGAATAAGGATAAGAAGGTGGGGTTTATTTCAGATGTGGAAGGAGAGGCAAGTATTATCAACGCCTCCGGAGAGAAGAAGTGTGGCTTGGGTTTGTATGTCGAAGTGGGAGACAGGATCATCACACAGAATAACGCTCGAATAAAGATAATGATGCTCGACGACTCTCTTCTGACGATTGCCCCAAAGACCGAATTCGTGATAGACGATTACCTTGTAGATACGAACAAGAAGTCGAGACGGTCTCTGATAGGCATAATCAGGGGCAAGATAATGTTCTATGTGAATAAGGCATTCTCCAACCCGGATAGTAAGTTCGAGGTCAAGACAAAGACATCGATTGCAGGTGTGAGAGGTACGAAGTTTTTTTACGAGTGTGAGGAGAGCGACTTCGTTGGGGTACTCGAGGGAGAGGTGGAGTTGAGCAGCAAGGATAAGAGTGTCAGGATTACGGATGGAAAGTGCGCCGATTCCAAGAAGGATTTTATGATCTCTCAACTCGATGCGGGCACCATAGAGCAGTATAACGAGACATTCAAGGTGAAGAAGGGTAAGATGCAGGTGGCAATATTGAATAGTGGAACGCGAACGAGCGGAGAGGGTCTTGTAGAAGGGTATTATGGTCCTCCCTCGGCAAAAGGGGATTCGGGCCTGGGGTTGCCAGTTGCTGGAAAGTCTCAAGAGAGATATGGTGGTGAGGATATCGTCGAAAACACCGCCGGAAGAGGAGATGTTGAGAACTACGGCGGTGGGGATAACGACAAGGGTACCAATATAAATGTAGGCCTCATCCCCTTGAGGATAAAGATCCTCCTCCCATTTGTGACACTAAAGAGGTAAAAAATGAAGAGTATATATTTTTTGATTGCAGTTGTAGTTGTCTTCCTCTCCTGTTATGGATCTGATGAGGGAGTTGTCGAGATAAAGTTGAGGCTCTCTCTCCAGAACGGCGGCTCTGGCGACATCGATTCGGGTAAGCGGGATAGTCAGATGTCTATAGACAACTACTTTGCGATTGGTGTTTTGAATGTGACAGATTCTAATGGTACTACCCCTTATCAGCTTTCTATAGATTATGAGAGTGCCAGGCAGGGGATTTATTATTTCGAGCAGACCATAAATGCAAAGATAGGTGAGAGGCTTGGCATCTCTTTTGCCGGCTACTATTATAAGGATGATTCGACCGTTGGGGGATTTACATCAGCTGGTGAGAGCGAGCTGGTTGTTTCTGAGAGTATGAATGGAGAAGTAATGCTGCCGTCGATAGATTTGCCGATTTGTGAGGCTACCGTGATTGTGAAGGACGGGAGTATAGATAAGATAAATTTCTACGACAGCGCAAAGAATCTATATTTGAAGACCATCAAGAAGAGTGATTTATCGAATAATTTCTACATCAAGCTCCCCGAGGGTACATACGATATTTATGGTTTCAACCCCGAAGGCACTTCTAAATTGCTCAAAGGGCAGGTCAAGGTGTCAGGAAGCACACAGCAGATAGATTTGTAAAATATTTTTCTATTTTTCTAATCGATTTATGCGTCTTTAACCTGCGATTTTGTGTTCTACACTATTTTTTATATCTTCTATATACCTTATTAATTCGATGAAAACATTCTTTCTCGCCTGCCATATTTCTATACCTACTATTTCATTATTTTCGCCGATTTCCAAAAAAACATCCTCTCCAACCTCAACAGTATCTTTTACAGGACCCTCAGATGATAAAATGTAGAGTATATCTCCCTCTTTGTCATATCTTACAGTTATTTTATTCTTATCCATCGCTTGTTCTCCTTTCGTTTATCAACGATGTCAGTCTTTGGATCAACATTTATCGTAAAGCCTATATATCATTCTGTCAATCTGTTTTTTAATTCCCCTCTAATAGAGGGGTGTCCGAAGGACGGGGTGCTTTGGCAGAAAGGATATGGGTTGTTCAGAATATATTCTCTAATTTTATTTAATTCCAGCTGTAGGGATTCAAATTTTTGAACCCCTACATCATTCAAAATAATAATCCCGTGGATATGATTGGGCATGATTACAAATGCGTCCAAAATTACGTACGGATAATGTTGTGGAATTTCCATCCAACAACGTTCGGCAATC
>Ga0078972_1013379_pt1 | contig 13577 bp, 13 predicted proteins | sample YelNatPaOPGAMG01_FD_67568 | JGI IMG/M metagenome (GOLD analysis project Ga0078972, IMG submission 67568) | Hot spring thermophilic microbial communities from Obsidian Pool, Yellowstone National Park, USA - OP-RAMG-01 (SPADES assembly) (version 2) | ecosystem: Environmental > Aquatic > Thermal...
ATAGAGGAGCGAATGGGAGAATTGACGGCTGCGCTCGGTGATGAAGAGAGCTACAGGAACGGTTCGGCACGGGATCTTTCGATGGAATATGAGGAACTTGCCGCGAAGCTGCATACGATTTACACGGATTGGGAGCGGGTGTGCGAAAAGATCGCGGAGACAGAAGAAATATCGGTGTAGATTTTCATTGACCGTGGTGGTGGAAAACCTGTATAATATTTTGTTAGACATCTGCTCCCAGGAAGCTGCCGTTCGGCGGCTCCCTCCTGTTTTTATGTACGGATAATTGTTGGGAGCAGGCTGAACAGTGTCCGTGAGTGATTCACTCTTAGCGAGGTGACGTCAACAACACATGATTTACCCAGATGCGGATAAGCTTGAGGCTTGGGGAAGCAAATATTCCCTGGTAGTACTGGCGGCGAAGCGCGCGAAGCAGATCAAGGGCGGAGCTCCGCCACTCGTTCCTACCGATTCCAGGAACCCGCTCACGATAGCGCTCGAGGAAATTGCAGCCGGCAAGATCCTTTGCCAGGTGCCTGATACGGATATACCGCCGAAGGCAGCCGAAGAGCCCGAGGTCGCGCAGCTTTTGGCTATACCTTCCGAACCCCTCGGTGAGGAAGAGGAAGAGCACATTCCTACCTCCGAAACTCTCGTAATCGATGAGGAAGAGTACGAAGAAGAGGAGGAAGAGGATGAGACCGAGGAAGAAGAACTCAGTATCGGCGAGGACTTTGAAGAAGAGTCTGAAGAGGAAGAGCCACCTTATATTGGCGATGAAGAGTCCGAAGAGCCGCTTGAAGATGAGCCTGAAGATATCTCTGCTATTTCCGACGATGAACCCAAGCCTAAGGCGCGCCGCGGCCGAAAAGCCAAGACAGAGCCTGATATACCTGATATAGATGATATAGACCTGAACCTTGACGAAGTCGAGGATGAGGGTGACCACGAGGACGCAGATGAGTCCTGGGAGGAAGAATAGCCGCGTCTCCCGTGATAATGCCGGATATCCGGTTAATTTTAATATTCGATTGGATGATTCCATACGCGGCCGAGGGATTACCTAGTGTACCCTCGGTCGCTGGGTTTGTAGCATAATGAACGATAAGCGCGATTACTATGAGATACTGGGTGTCTCAAGGGATGCCAACCAAAACGATATAAAGAGAGCTTACAGACGTCTCGCTCTCGAACATCATCCTGATGTGAACTCCGGTAACGCAGAGGCGGAAGCCCGCTTCAAAGAGATCAACGAAGCCTACCAGGTGCTTTCCGATCCGGAGAAGCGGGAGGTTTATGATCACTACGGCCACAGTGGCTTCGATCAGACCTACGGAACCGACTTCGGCGGTTTCGGCGATTTCTCGGGTTTCGGCGATATTTTCGATATGTTCTTCGGTGGTGGAGCCAGAGCCCAAACCAGGACTCATCCATCGGCGGAACGCGGAAATGACCTGCGCTATGATGTCGAGCTGACCCTCGAAGAAGCTGCTCACGGACTGGATCACACTTTCCGCCTGACCCGGTTGGAAACTTGTGAAACATGCCAGGGCTCCGGCGCGCAGCCGGGTACCCAGCCTGAGACATGCTCACTGTGCCACGGAAGCGGCCAGGTCAGACAGCAGCAGCAGACATTCCTCGGAACCCAGATAAGAATCACCACCTGCCCTAAATGTCATGGCGAAGGACGGGTAATAGGGCAGCCATGCCACACATGCAACGGTCAGGGGCGCGTGCGCAAAGCCTCGGATAAGACGGTCCACATTCCACCAGGCGTCGATACGGGAATGAGAATCCGTCTGGCAGGCGAAGGCGATTCGGGGCTGCGAGGTGGCCCGCACGGCGATCTGTATGTCATTACGCACGTTCACAAGCACGATATATTCGAGCGCAGGGGCAATGATCTTTGGTGTGAGCATAAGATCAGCTTTTCCTTGGCAGCGCTTGGAGGGTCTGACGAGGTGAAAACAATCGATGGCCCTGAGGAACTGCATGTAGCGCCTGGGACACAGCCCGGAGAAGTCTACACACTCAGAGGTAAGGGAATGCCGGATCCGTCCGGCGGTCATGCCGGTAACCTGAACGTGGTGGTGAAGGTCGAGACTCCCACTCACCTCAACGATGAACAGAAGACGCTGCTGCGGCAGTTTGCGGCTTCTCGCGGCGAGGAGATTCGCGAGGGACGCGGCAAGGGATTCTTCGAGCGCGTGAAGGACGCATTTGGCGGATTATGAGATGGGTCGAGATCGCAATAGAAGCCACTGAAACTTCGGCTGACGCGGCCAGCAGCATTTTAATCGAAGAAGGCTGTGGAGGCGCCGTGATCGGACCCACTCCTGCTTCGGCCCCGGAGCCATCATATCGCGTAACAGGTTATCTGCCGGTGGATGACCGGCTGGAAGGGCGGCTATCGAATATCCGCGAGCGCGTCAGGGCGCTGCCGGAGTATGGTCTACCGCTGAAGTCGGACGAGATCAGCATATCGTGGATTCAGGACGAAGACTGGGCTACGGCTTGGAAGAAACATTTTAAGCCGGTAAGGGTCGGGAAGATTATTGTGAAACCGACATGGGAAGAGTTCGAGGCGCAGCCCGGGGATATAATCGTCGAGATCGATCCGGGTATGGCGTTTGGAACGGGATATCACCCGACCACCCAGCTCTGCCTGAACATTCTCCAGGACATAGTAAAGGGCGGCGAGACCGTTCTGGATATGGGCACGGGGTCGGCGGTGCTGGCAATTGCGGCTGCGAAGCTCAGCGCCGGACACGTAACCGGCCTGGATATAGACAGTGTTGCAGTGGAAGCCGCGCAGGCAAACGTGGAGCAGGCTGGGCTTTCAAGCACGGTGACAATTCAAAGAGCCGATTCACCAAAGGCTTTTAATTGCAAGGCGGACATCGTTATAGCGAACATTATCGCGAAAGTGCTGGTAGAAATGGCGGAGGATCTATTTAGCAGCCTCAGACCGGGTGGCAAGCTGGTGAGTTCCGGCATTATTTCCGAGCGCGTAGACGAGGTCAGAGACAAATATGAGAGCATCGGGCTGGTAACCGTTGAAGTCCGATGCATGGGAGATTGGGCTGCGATTATCTCAACGCGACCTGAATAGGAGACCGATGGGCGGTCACCGCAGATTTCTGATAAACCCCAAACAAATCAACCAGGACATAGCTACCCTCGAAGGCGGTCTCGCGCGGCAGATATCGAAGGTGCTCCGGCTCAGGCAGGGCGAGAGGATATGCCTGCTCGACGGCACTGGTATGGAATACGACGCCGAGATCACAGCCCTGTCAAAGGAACTCGTCACAGCCAGAATTGTAAATGCGGGCAAGTGCTCTAATGAGCCTGGTCTGCATCTCGTGCTGGCTGTCTGTATTCCCAAGAGCGATAAACTAGAGCTAATCGTTCAGAAGTGTACTGAATTGGGAATATCAGAAGTGATAATTGCACATTCCGAACGCACGATCAGCAAGTTCGATGGAGACGGAGCGCGCGTAAAGATGGAGCGGTGGAACAGGATCGCATGCGAAGCCGCGGAGCAGTGCGGCAGGGCGGCGCCACCTGTTCTGACCGGTGTGATTCCGTTTGGAGAGTTGATCGGAAAATTGAGTAGCTTTCCGCTGTCGCTGGTTGCGTGGGAAGAAGAGAGCGGTGTTACGCTGAAAGATGCGCTCAGGGAGCACTCGGATGCGCGGTCGGCTGCTCTACTGATCGGGCCTGAAGGTGGGCTTACCGAGAAGGAAGTAGATGCGGCCAGGAATGTGGGGGCGATATGCGTATCACTCGGAAAGCGCGTGTTGCGGTGTGAAACTGCCGCAATCGCCGCATGTTCGGCAATAATGTATGAACTTGAAGGCGAACTGTAAGTTCATCCGGCAGGAATTGGCGGGCAAGCGGGGAAGGGAAATTTAATCGCGAAAACGCGAAAAGGGATTTAGTATTGAGTAGTGATAATGAGTATTGGCTGTGGGTGAAGGTCCGTAATGATACAGGTGCCATAGAGATAACCGATAGTGCTAAGTAGACCTGTCCTGGCTATAGATTTGATATGGCAATGGTGGCCGTATCCCCTGGACGACAGTAGCCTGGGGCTGCGAGAGTCGAAGCACGGGTTGATTGATAGCAGCTACCTTCGCAGGTATGTCATGTTATCTGTGCTTTTGCCCATGCCACGTTCTTTTCAGCTTAGCTGAGTATTGAAAGGCGCTTCGCTAATCATTGATATTAATGCTGATACTCGTTTAGCATGATAGTTGGTGATGGTGTTTGGGATATGATTTATCTTGATGTTTCGGAAATAGGTTTGCCGAGACTATGGATTCATTAATCAAATTTAAATTATTAGCTCGTGTGGAGCTGTTGGTAAGTAATGGCTATTCCTGAAAGAAGCACCCTGGGGCTTAAGCAGCTCAGGGTTACAGATAATTTGGATCAGTTGCTCGAAGTGCTGCCGGCAAGGATTCGGCAGAGGCTCGAAGAGCAGGAAGATGTCGAGGATCTGCTCGAAATCGTAATGGACCTTGGGCGCGAGCCCGAGGCTCGTTTCCCGCTGCGGGTGATGCAGTTATCGGATATTGCGGTGAAGGCGGAAGACCTCGAGCATGTAGTCGAACGTGTCGGCCAGTTCGGTAAAGATAACCGCGCGGGTATAGAGCGAACCCTGCACAGGATATCGGCGATTCGTAACCGGCAGGGGAGAATCGTCGGGCTTACGTGCAGGATCGGTCGCGCTGTTTACGGTACGATCGATATTATCCGTGATGTTGTCGAAAGCGGGAGAAGCATATTGATGCTTGGGCGGCCGGGCGTCGGTAAAACTACGAAGCTAAGAGAAGTCGCGCGTATTCTTTCGGATGAATTTAAGAAGCGCGTTGTGATCGTTGATACCTCAAATGAGATCGCCGGAGATGGTGACATCCCCCACCCGGCTATCGGCCATGCCCGCAGGATGCAGGTCGTTACCCCCGATCAGCAGCACGCGGTGATGATCGAGGCTGTGGAGAACCACATGCCCGAAGTCATCGTGATCGATGAAATCGGAACTGAGGCGGAAGCATTCGCGGCGAGGACAATTGCGGAACGCGGCGTAATGCTCGTCGCCACGGCACACGGTAATTCGCTTGAAAACCTGCTCATGAACCCGACGCTTTCGGACCTTGTGGGCGGAGTGCAGGCGGTTACGCTTTCGGATGAGGAAGCGAAGCGCCGGGGAACACAGAAGACCGTTCTCGAACGGAAAGCCCCTCCGACATTCGATGTGCTTATAGAGATCATAGAAATGGATAAGCTCGCTATTCATCACGATGTGGCGAGTATAGTCGATAAAATGCTGCGCGGAGTGCCACCGAGACCGGAAATCCGGGTCCGTAACCCGAGAGGCGAAGTGGAGGTAGTGCAGCCGAACGAGGTCACCGTTCACGGTGAGGCGGAAGCGCAGAAATTCGACCACAGACACGAAATTGCAGAAAATCATCCAATTCCGGAGATCGTGAAGATATTCCCTTATGGAGTCAGCAGAAACCGGTTAGAGCGCGCTATACGTGAACTGCACGTTCCTGGCTACATCAGCAAGGAGATTACCGACGCTAATACGGTGATCGCACTAAAAGCGCATGAGCGAAAGAACCTGGCTGTGCTACAGGATGCAAAACGCCGCGGGCTTCCGCTTTACATTATCAAGAGCAATACATTCGCACAGATTGCCGCCGTGGTCCGCGATATCTTCGCACTAGGTGAATCGAACGAGGAAGAGGATGCGCTGCGGGATGCGCTGGATGCTATCGAACGCTTGCTTGAGAGTGGAGAGCCGCAGGAATTATCACCTCAGACCAGTTACCTGAGAAGGCTGCAGCATCAGTTGGCGGAAAAATACGAGTTAACCTCGGAAAGCATAGGGACCGAACCGTATCGCAGAGTGAGAATCTTCAAACCATGAGAGCCAGGCCCGGATTCTTCCTCACCATCGAAGGCATTGAAGGATCAGGAAAGAGCACGCTGGCTGAGGCGCTAGCCAAAAAGATAGGAGCGGTTCGCGAAGTCGTCGCGACCCAGGAACCAGGTGGCGGTGGGCTCGGGGATAACATCCGGCAAATGCTGCTGGATACATCGAACGAGATACCGGACCGGACCGAACTGCTTCTTTTCGAAGCCGCGCGAGCTTATCATGTGAATACAAGGATCGTCCCGGCGCTCAATCGTGGAGCTGTGGTGATCTGCGATAGGTTCACTGATTCAACGTTCGCTTACCAGGGATACGCCCGCAAGATAAGCCTTGATGTTATCAATTGGCTGAACGATTACGCCACTGCGGGATTAAAGCCTGATCTTACGATTCTACTGGACCTAGATCCAGCTGAAGGGCTTTCCCGGCAGAAGGGAATCGACAGAATATCCGGCGAGGAGATAGAGTTCCATAAAAGAGTGCGGCAGGGATATCTGGCTATAGCGGGACACGAGCCGGATCGGTTTTCCGTAATAGATGCGGGGAAATCGTTTGAGGAAGTACTGAGGCAAGCTGAAAAAGCGCTTTTAGGAATTTTATATTGATCCAGCTATTTGGCCGTATCGAAGCACGGGTTGATTGATAGCAGGTACCTTCGCAAGCCGCACTTTGACTCTCGCAGCCTTGTGGCTGCTGTCGAGCACCGGATGCGGCGCACTCCAAAGGCGCTTGGCTTATCATTGATAGTTTTGACCATAAAACGAGCTCAAGATTATTTAGTTGTAAGCCAGGTTGCTGTATATTGATATAATTCAACTTAACTAGCGCTGATCACCCCGCAGATGAAATTATTCGGGAGGTAGGCTCAATGAAGCTTGTCATTGCTATTACTCATGAAAGAGATAAGCACAAAGTAAGCGATGCGCTGCTGCAGGCGGGGCACAAGCTTACAATTATCGCCAGCACGGGAGGATTCCTGAGAGACGGTAATGTGACTTTCCTCGTGGGTACGAAGAGTGAAGAAGTGGATGATGTGATCGATATTATCCGGCAGTGGTGCTCGGCACGGGAGCAGTATGTCACTCAACCGCTTCCCGACGCCATGGTTCCGACCGGAGCGCTGATGAGCCCCGTTAAGGTGAGCGTGGGAGGGGCGATAATATTCGTGGTCGATGTAGAGAAATATGAACGTGTCTGATCTTGCCGGATTCGATAAAATTATAGGCCAGGAACTCGCTAAACACGTGCTCATGCGCGCGGTTCGCAGCGAGCCTACACATGCATATCTGTTCCTCGGATTGCAGGGGACCGGAAAGATGACCACAGCGCTGGAGTTCGCTAAAGCGCTGAGCTGCGAGAACCCCGTAGAAGCAAACGCCTGTGGAGAATGCGCCGTCTGCCATGCGATCGAGCACGGAAATTATCCCGATATACGGATATGGTCGCCTGATGGGCAGAATACGACTATCGGGCAGATGCGGCAGATGCGGGAACTTGCATCATTCAGGCCGATAAGGGGCAAATGGCTGGTAAATATCATCGAGCAGGCTGATACGCTCAATGAGGAATCGGCTAACTGTATTTTGAAGCTGCTGGAGGAACCTCCGGCGTATCTTATCAATATCCTGCTGTTTCGTAACGCCGCAAACATTCTGCCGACGATTAAATCTCGCTGTCAGATAATTAGATTCACCCAGGTCAGAGCTGATGAACTGGCCCAGCGGCTTGTGGAGGAGTTCGGGATAGATCGAGATGAAGCGGAGTTTCTTGCCACATATTCGCAGGGAAGACCGGGAATCGCGATAGGACTTATCGGCAATGAGGATTTCAGGCGAAAACGTGAAATGATCACCTCGGTTGTGCGTTCGGCTGCATCGGGCGATACATGGTCTGCACTCAAGCTCGCTGAGACGCTGCGGTCATCTAACGGGAAGGCTTCAATGGAAGCGGATGCTGAAGATGACGATGATGATTCTATCCAGGAGACACGGACGGCTCAACCGAAAAAGAATGCTCGCGATACGGTGCTGCAGTCACTGGATATGCTGCTGGTATGGTATAGAGACTTGCTCGTGACCAAGCTTCGCGGAGATGACGCGCCCATCGTAAATATGGATATGCGGCAGGAGATCATCGAACAATGCGCGCGCTACCGCTATGCTGGACGGTTACTGAATGCTGTCGAAGCAATATTACATGCAAAACGCGGGATCCAGGGCAACGCAAACGCTCAGATTGTTACTGAAGCCCTGATTATTCGGCTTTCATTATAACTCCCTCACATCCCCCAAGCAGCTTGGCGCTTTGATGAAGTTGTTTCCCTCCTGGCCCATTCGGGTAGATGCCTCAGTGTATACCTCAATCTTGAGAAGTCTGTTCATGCAAATTTTCGGGTATGTAGGAGGCTTGGGCTAATGATTCGATCATGTTTGGCAGTCTGCGTTTTTACCGTTCTTACTCTTGGCGCTGTCGCGCAATGCGATGTCATCACTGATTGGAACAATGTAGTTTTAAATGAGATCAGGGCGCAGAATACAAATCCGCCGTATGCTTCACGTGGGATGGCAATGATGCACCTGGCGATGTATGATGCGGTGGATGCGATTGAGATGACGCACCAGATGTATTACTGCACTGCCTCGGCGATACCCGGTTCGTCGAAGGAAGCCGCGGCAGCTCAGGCGGCGCATGATGTGCTGGTGAATCTGTATCCGTCGGATTCTGCTAAGCTTAACGCAGCTCTGGCGGCTTCGCTTGCTGTTGTGCCAGATGGCGCATCGAAGACAAATGGAATTTCTCTTGGTCAACAGGTTGCGAGTCAGATCGTGGCCTGGCGGAGCAACGACGGATCGAGCACGGTGGTCCCCTATACACCAAGTACCGATCCTGGAAAATGGCGGCCTACTCCACCATCCTATGCTCCAGCCTTGCTTCCGAATTGGCCCTATGTAACTCCGTTCTGCATGACAACTGGATCGGAGTTTAGAGGATCGGGACCGCCTCCTATGACCAGTGCGGAATATGCGGCAAGCTTCAACGATGTAAAATCGCTGGGTGCCATAAACAGCACGACACGCACAGCTTATCAAACACAAACGGCTTATTTCTGGGCAGACGGCGGCGGAACGTCTACTCCCCCCGGTCACTGGAACATGATTGCTCAGACAGTTGCCGCTCAGAAGGGCAATACCCTTTCCGAAAATGCAAGGATGTTCGCTCTGCTTAATATGTCGCTGGCTGATGCAGCTATCTGCGCATGGGATAATAAATATGGTTATAACAGCTGGCGGCCGATCACGGCGATCCAACTTGCTGATGAAATGAATAACCCGCTATGCCAGCCGGATCCGAACTGGGAGCCGTTGCTTACCACTCCGAATTTCCCTGAATACGTATCCGGACACTCCACATTCAGCGGCGCCGCAGCGGAAGCGCTCGGGCTTTTCTACGGGACCGATAATGTAACATTCACAATAGGATCGGATGGGCTGCCGGGAGTTTATCGCACATATGACAGCTTCTCTCAAGCGGCTTACGAAGCGGGACGCAGCAGAATTTACGGCGGGATTCACTTCGAGTTCAGTGATGCATCCGCGATCCAGGCTGGCGGAGAGATTGCGCAGGCTGCATTTACAACCGCTCTGCAGCCGATTCCGGAACCGTCGACTCTCGCGCTTGCAGGGTTGAGTGGAATTGCGGGGCTGGGAGTAATCCGGCGGAGAAGAGCTTAAAGCAGAGATCGGAAGGGACTTAATCGCGAAAGCACCAAAGAGCGAAAACGCGAAAAGAGAAAGAACCATATTACTGAGTTTCAGGTAATGTAGTGGCAACCTGACAGAAGGCTTCGTGCTCGATCCGACCTGCCAGTATGTCACATCATTATGCGAAACTCAATAAATTTAACCATCATTGAAGGTCTTCGGCGTATGCTTCGGCGTTTGCTTTTCGCGCCGAAGCTTTTTATTAGATTGATTGTGTTACCTGTATGGGTTCTTCTACCCCTTCTAGAGCGCCGCGGGCAGTGGCGGCGATTTTTTCGGGAGTCGGTAGGGCGGAAAGCTCGAGTTCACGTGAATACGGCATCGGAACATCCTCCAGGGTTACGCGGAGGATCGGAGCATCCATATAATCAAAAGCATAACGCTGGAGATAATCGACGATCTGAGCGCCTACGCCGAACTGCGGCCAGTTCTCTTCAGCGATGACGGCGTAGTGAGTTTTTTTCAGAGATGCGACAAGGGTGTCGGTGTCCATGGGACGAATCGTTCTGAGGTCGACGACTTCGGCATCGATGCCCTCAGAAGCGAGAATCTCGGCTGCGCGCAGTGAGAGCTCGACCGTGCGGAGATAACAGAAGATTGTGATATCTGTCCCAGCTCGCTTTACCTCGGCCTGGCCGATTGGAACGGTGTATTCACCATCAGGGACTTCACCTTTCATTGTGTAGAGGAGCTGGCTCTCCATGAAGACAACGGGGTTATCGTCGCGAATGGCGCTTTTCATCAGGCCTTTGGCATCGTAGGGTGTGCCGGGAGCTACGACCTTGAGGCCCGGGACATGCGAGAACCAAACCTCGAAGAGCTGCGAGTGTTGCGCTCCGAGCTGCATGCCGGCTCCCTCAGGCATACGCAGAACTATTGGAATCGTGAACTGTCCGTTGGACATATAGTGGATCTTCGCGGCGTGATTTACGATCTGATCCATCGCGAGGAGCGAGAAATTAACGGTCATAAGCTCGACCACAGGCCTCAGACCCACCATCGCAGCACCGATTCCGATCCCTACGATAGCCTCTTCAGATATGGGGGTGTCACGCACTCTTCTGTCGCCGAACTCTTTCCAGAGCTTTTCGGTAACACGGTAGGCTCCCTCGTATTGCGCGACCTCTTCGCCAATCACGAAGATGCTGTCGTCGCGGAGCATCTCTTCGCGAATCGCCTGATTTAATGCCTGTCTGTACATCATTTGAGCCATAATCGGTTCTCCCTACGCGTAGACGTGCTGCCAGAGCGCTTCCCTGGACGGGAACTTGGATGCTTCAGCAAAATCGACAGCTTCCTTAATTATACGGTCGGCTTCAGCGTTAATTTTGGCTATATCATCGCGAGAAAGCGTCCCCTCGCTTATTAAGACATTAGCGAAAAGCGCAATCGGGTCGCGTCGGCGCCATTCCTCTATTTCTTCGCGTGTGCGGTATTGACCAGGGTCAGCAATCGAATGACCGCGGTAGCGATAGGTTATTGCTTCCACGAAAATCGGACGGCGTTCGGTTCGGACACTACGCACACATCTTTCCGCAAGCTCAACAACCGATAGGATATCCATTCCATCGACCGTCTCGACCTCCATCCCATAGCATTGCGCTCGGCGGAACAGATTCGGAACGGCGGATGCGCGCTCGACAGCGGTGCCCATACCATATTGATTGTTCTCGCAGATGAATAGAATTGGCAGGTTCCAGAGCGAGGCGAGGTTCAGAGATTCATGAAAGGAGCCCTCATTAATCGCGCCATCGCCGAAGAAGCAGAGGCAGATCGCGTTTTCTTCGCGGTAGTTAATAGCGAACCCGACTCCGAGCGCAATAGGAAGTCCTCCGCCGACTATCGCGGTGCCGCCAAGAAAGCGGCGGTCTTTGCTGAAGAGATGCATCGAGCCGCCCTTGCCTCCGGAAATCCCGTCTCGCTTGCCGAAAAGTTCAGCCATTATCATGCGTGGATCTGCGCAGCGAGCGAGAGCTTGACCGTGCTCGCGATAGGCTCCGAGCACATAGTCCTGAGGCTCTATCGGCCAGGTGAAACCGCTCGCGACAGCCTCCTGACCGATATAGAGATGCAGGAACCCGCGAACCTTCTGCGCCTCATACATTTCCTGGGCTTTTTCTTCGAACTTCCGCATAAGCACCATCTCACGGAAGATGTCGATTTTATCCTGCTTAGTCAAAGGCTGCATTGTGCACCTCGGAATGTTTGTTTAACGCGGAAGGGCGAAGGGAGGAATTCCCAATTTCTAATTTAGAATGTTTAATGGGTTGGCATTGAAGGTCTGTATCCCGTGGAATAAATTCCCGGCAACATCATACAAAGTCCGGCTTTCGCACCCGTGGGGCGCCTTTCGCAGCCCTTTGGGCTACTGTCAGCCGAGGACTGTCGCTGAGACCTTCGCGGACTGGGACTGTTACCTGTTCCCTTTTCACCCTTTCGCCTTTTCGTGTTTTCTCGATTATATTCCCTTCCGGCTGTGGGTAATACACTGATAGCTCATCTTTACCCACCATGGCGATTAGTTAATCTGATCGATGGCGTGGTATGAGCTTCTAACCAGCGGCCCGGATTCTACATACCCAAATCCGAGGTCGAGACCAATGCATTTAAGGTCCGCGAATTCCTCGGGGGTGTAATAGCGGGCGATTGGGTGATGATCTGAGGAGGGAGCCAGGTATTGGCCGATTGTGAGGATGTCGCAGCCGACTGATCGGAGATCGGACATTGCGGCCAGGATTTCTTCCCAGGTTTCACCCACACCGACCATAATTCCGGTCTTTGTGCGGGATTTTGGGTTCATATCCTTAGCTTGCCTTAGGAGTTCGATAGAGCGAGAATAAACGGCCTGCGGGCGGACGGCTGGGTAGCAGCGCTCGACTGTTTCTATGTTGTGATTCAGTATCTCGGGAGCAGCGTCCATGATTAGGCGAAGGGCTTCCCAGTTACCTTGGAGATCGGGGATGAGGACTTCGATTGTGCAGCCGGGGTGCAGGTCACGTATCAGGCGGATCGTTTCGGCGAAGATATGAGCGCCGCCGTCGGGCTGATCGTCGCGTGTTACACTGGTTATCACGGCGTGGCGGAGATTCAGGTGCTTCACGGCTTCTGCGACACGGCGAGGTTCGTCTTCGTCGAGACAATCCGGATGCCCGGTCTGGACAGCACAGAAACGGCAGTTGCGGGTGCAGACATTGCCGAGGATCATAAACGTGGCTGTGCGAGCGCGCCAGCACTCGCCGATGTTAGGGCAGTGCGCACTCTGGCAGACGGTATGGAGCCGGGCCGATTCGACCAACCGCTTAAGCTCACGATATTCCTCCCCATCCGGGGCTTTTGCTTTTATCCATTCGGGACGATTTATCATGTGAATTAAGAATTTACAATTGATGTGGCAAGCAGAAAATCGCGCGAGGCGCGAATGGTTTCGATTGGATCGCCGTTGGATCGGATCTCAAGGCATATAACCGTGTCCGGGCGAAGGTGGGATATGGCGTCCAATATGGGCGGCCAGTCGATGGACCCTTCGCCGGGCGGAAGGTGAAGGTCTTCATCTCCGAAGTTGTCATCGATGTGGAGTTCGATTATTTGATCCCGGAACTCCTCGATGAATGCGATAGGTGGGATCCCATCGATTGCGCAGCTTCGATAAGCATGGCCGGTATCTACACAGACCCCGAGGCCGGTGGTGTCGGGATCGGAACCGACTATATCCAGCGCTCGGCGGATCGAGATTATACCTGTCTTACCGAGGTTTTCGACAGCAAGACGCACGCCGTTATCCAGGGCATATTTACATAGATCACGCACTTCGGTCCGCGAAGGATTGCAGCCCTGAATATCGAGGCCAAGAGCGTAGGGATGGATCACGATTT
>Ga0078972_1013380_pt1 | contig 13577 bp, 12 predicted proteins | sample YelNatPaOPGAMG01_FD_67568 | JGI IMG/M metagenome (GOLD analysis project Ga0078972, IMG submission 67568) | Hot spring thermophilic microbial communities from Obsidian Pool, Yellowstone National Park, USA - OP-RAMG-01 (SPADES assembly) (version 2) | ecosystem: Environmental > Aquatic > Thermal...
TGCTCGTCTTCCCGCACGGCGGCAGCACCTACCCCATCCTGCCCGAACAGGGGTGAGGCACTGCCGAGGCGCAGCGGGCGCGGGGGCAGGGTCGACGCAGGGGCGAGGTTTCCTCGCCCCCGCGCCCCGCAGCGCGTGTCGGCGGCGATACGCCGCTTCGAGGAGCCCTGCATGCCCTACCAGGCCGTGATCTTTGACCTCTTCGGCACGCTGGTGCCGCCCTTCACCAGCGGGCCCTTTGAGCAGTTGCTGGCCGAGACGTCGGCGGCCCTGGGGCTCGACGCCGCGGCCTTTCGCCGCGCCTGGGTGTACGACACCGCCGATGCGCGCATGACCGGCGCCTACGGCAGCATCGAGGGCGATATGGAGCACATCGCCCTCGCTCTCGGCGTCGCACTGACCCCCGGCCAGCTCGCCGCTGCGGTGCGAGCGCGGCTGGCGTTCTACCGCCGGGCGATGGTGCCGCGGCCCGATGCCATCGCCACCCTGCGCGCCCTCAAGGGGCTGGGCCTGCGCCTGGGCCTGATCAGCGACTGCTCCTCCGAGGCGCCGCTGCTCTGGCCCGAGACGCCCTTTGCCGGCCTGATCGAGGCGCCGGTCTTTTCCTGCGTCGAGGGGGTGCGCAAGCCCGACCCGCGCCTCTTCCGCCTGGCCTGCGAGCGCCTGGGCGTGGAGCCGCGCGCCTGCATCTACGTGGCCGATGGCTTCCATGGGGAGCTGGCCACCGCCCGCGTGCTGGGCATGAAGGCGGTGTTGCTCGAAGTGCCGGGCGAGGTCACGGCCGAGTTCGCGCCCGACGAGGCGGCAACGTGGACCGGCCCGCGCATCCGGGCGCTTGGCGAGCTGGTGGGGCTGGCGGAGGAACGGCGATGAGGGTATAATAGGGCTGCGACTGCAGGAGATTGCAGAGGAGTGAATCCCGTGTCCACGCTGTTCCCCGACACCCGGCCGGAGGCCGAGGCAGTGTTGCTCGACTTCCTGCGTAAGGCGCCCGCCTGGCGCAAGCTGCATATGGTGGCCGAGATGAACCGAGCCGTGCGCACGCTGGCCCTGAGCGGTCTGCGCCAGCGCTACCCCGATGCCCCGCCCGAAGAGCTGCGCCGCCGCCTGGCCGATATCCTGCTGGGGCCGGAGTTGGCCGAGAAGGCGTACGGGCCACTCGGTCCGCAAGGAGAAGGCCGTGCATGACGAGCCCATCGCGGTCGCCCTGCAGGTCATCGATGCCCTCGAAGCGTTGGGCGTGCCCTACATGATCGGCGGCTCGCTGGCCAGCGCCGTCTATGGGGTCGCCAGGTCCACCCTCGACGTGGACCTCGTGGCCGACCTGCGAATGGAGCAGGCTGAGCCGCTGGCCAACGCGCTGCGCGACACCTTCTACGTGGACGTCGATGCCATCCGCGACGCCATCCGGCATCAGAGCAGCTTCAACCTCATCCATCTTGAGGCCATGTTCAAGGTGGACGTTTTTCTGCTGAAGCGGCGGCAGTACGACCAAGTCGAGTTCGCCCGTCGGACGGAGCAGGTCGTGGCCGCCGACCCGGAGCGCACGGCCAGCGTCGCCAGCGCCGAAGACACCGTGCTGACCAAGCTCGAGTGGTATCGGATGGGCGGTGAGGTGTCGGAGCGGCAGTGGCGCGACGTGCTGGGCGTGCTCAGGGCGCAGGAGGGGCAGCTGGACCTGGCTTACCTGCGCCAGTGGGCGCCGGCACTGGGCGTGGCCGACCTGCTGGAGCGGGCGCTCAGGGTGAGCCGCGAATAGCCGGCTTGCGGGTCAGGGCGAGGCGCGCCCGCTCGCCATAGCTGAGCGAGGCCACGGGGGTAAAGATGGCGTCGCCGGCGAAGTGTATGTCGATTGCGGCCGGCCGTCAAAAGCCGGCCACTGACGTTGTCATTGCGAGGAGGCCCTTGGGCCGACGAAGCAATCCCCAACTCGCAACGATCCGAGTTGGGGATTGCTTCGCTCCGCTCGCAATGACAATCGGGAGAGTCTATCCCCGCAGGGTGGCGCCCAGCTTCTGTTCGAGCAGGCGCACGATGCGCCCCTGCACGCGGGCCACCTCTTCGTCGGTCAGGGTGCGGTCGGGCGCCTGGTAGGTGAGGGCGTAGGCCAGCGAGACCTTGCCTGCCGGTATCTGCTCGCCGCGGTAGACGTCGAAGAGCACGGCCTGGCGCAAGAGCTCGCCGCCGCCCTGGCGGATGAGCTCGTAGACCCGCGCCGCCGGCACCGCCTCGTCGACGAGGATCGCCAGGTCCTGCGTGACGGCCGGGAAGCGCGAGATGGGCTCCATCTGGCGGATCTGCGCCGCCAGGGCCAGGATGGCCTCCAGGTCCAGCTCGGCCAGGCAGGTGCGGGCCGGGGGCAGGTCGTAGGCGTCGCGCACGGCGGGGCTCACCTCGCCCAGGCTGCCCAGCACCTGCTCGCCCACGCGCACGGTGGCGGCGCGGCCGGGCTGGTAGGTGGGGCTGGTGAGGGGTTCGTAGGCGGCCCCGCGGACGCCCATCCGCTCCAGCAGCGCCTCGACAATCCCCTTCAGGTCGAAAAAGTCCAGTGGCTGCGAGGGGTCACAGCCCCAGGCGCGCGGGCCACGGGGCCCGGCGAGGCCGATGCACACTCGCTGCGGCTCATCGGGCAGCACCTGGCCCGGCCGGGGCAGGTACACGCGGCCGATCTCGAAAAGCAGCGCCCGCCCAGCCACGCGCAGGGTCGACGCCAGGGTCTGGAGCATGGCATCAGCAAGAGTCTGGCGCATGATGTTGCGCTCCTGGCTGAGCGGGTTGGCGATGCGAACAAAGCTCGCCGGGTCGGGCGGCGGAGCGCCGGGGGTGAGCCGCGCCACCGATTCGATGTTGGTCATGGAGTAGGTGATGACCTCCTGCAGCCCACAGCCCACCAGGATGTCGCGCGCCCGCTCGGTGAGGAGGTAGGGCAGGTTGCGCCGCTGGGGCGGCAGCTCGTCGGCCATCAGGGTGTCGGGCAGGTTGTCGTAGCCGTAGATGCGGCCCACCTCCTCCACCAGGTCGGCAGCCAGGCGCACGTCGCGGCGATGGGTGGGCACGGTCACCTGGAGCACGCCCGGGCGTGCGGCGGCGACGCCAAAGCCCAGCGATTCGAGGATGGCCTGGATGCGCTCGGCAGGCACTGCCACGCCCAGCAGCCGCTCCACCTCTTGCGGCGTGAGGTCGATCACCGGCCGCTCGGGCGGTGCCGGGTAGACGTCGATCAGGCCGCGCGCCACCTGGCCGTGGGCGTGCTCGCGCAGGAGCTGGGTGGCGCGCACCGCGCCCAAGAGCGCCAGCTCCGGGTCCAGGCCGCGGCCGAAGCGGGTGGCCGCCTCGCTGGAGAGTTTCAACATCTGCGAGGTGCGGCGCACGCTGAGATAGTCGAAATTGGCCGCTTCGAGCAGGATGTTGCGCGTCTCCGAGGTGACCTCGCTCTCCTGGCCGCCCATGACGCCGGCCACCGCCACCGGGCCACCGCCGTCGGTGATGAGCAGCATCTGTTCGTCAAAGGTGCGCTCGACGCCGTCGAGGGTGATCATCCTCTCGCCCGGCCTGGCCCGGCGCACGATGATGGCCGGCAGGCCGCCGGGCTGCTTGGGGCGCAGCAGGTCCAGGTCGAAGGCGTGCAGCGGCTGGCCCACCTCGAGCATCACATAGTTGGTGATATCGACCACGTTGTTGATCGGCCGCATGCCGGCCATGGTCAGGCGGCGCTGCATCCAGAAGGGCGAAGGGCCGATCTCCACGTCGCGGATGATGGCGGCGATGTAGCGGGCGCATAGGTCCGGGTCGGCGATCTCGACCGTCGCCTGGGCCTCGGCGGGCGCGCCGGTGCCCTCCTCGCGTGGGGCGGGCAGGCGCAGCGCCTGGCCGGTGAGGGCCGCCACCTCGCGGGCGATGCCGGTGACGGAGAGGGCGTGCGCCAGGTTGGGCGTCAGCTCGATGTCGAGGATGGTGTCGCCCAGATAGTCGACCAGGGGCGTGCCCACCGGCGCGTCGGGCGGCAGCTCCATGATCCCCTCGTGTTCCTCCGAGATGCCCAGCTCCTTCTCCGAGAGGACCATCCCTGCCGACTCGATGCCGCGGATGCGGCCCGGCTTGAGGGTCATCATCTGCCGGCCCTCGGCATGGCCGTCGATCAGGCGCGCGCCGGCGATGGCAAAGGCCACCTTGACCCCCTTCATGCCCGGCTTGAGGTTGGGCGCGCCGGTGACCACGGTCATCGGCACGGGCGCGCCATAGTTCACCGTGGCCAGCACCAGCCGGTCGGCGTTGGGGTGGGGGCGCACCTCCAGCACCTCGCCCACAAAGACCTTGTCGCGGTCCCAAAAGTCGCCGATGCGCTCGATGCGCTCCACCTCGAGGCCGGCCAGGGTCAGCCGGTCGGCCAGCTCCTCGACGGGCAGCACGACGTCTACGTATTCCTTGAGCCAGGATATGGGGACTCGCATGATTGCGCTCCTTGTCAGCCGAACTGCGCCAGGAACCTCGGGTCATTGGCGAAGAAGTACCGGATATCGTCGATGGCGTACTTGAGCATGGCGATGCGCTCGTTGCCCATGCCGAAGGCAAAGCCCGAGTAGGCGGCGGGGTCGTAGCCGCCGTTCTGGAGCACCACGGGGTGCACCATGCCGGCGCCCAGGATTTCGACCCAGCCGGAGTACTTGCACACCCGGCAGCCGCCCCCGCCGCAGAGCACACACTCGATATCCATCTCAAAGCTCGGCTCGGTGAAGGGGAAGTAGCTGCCGCGGAAGCGCCAGCGGCGTGTGCCCTGGAACATCTGCTGGGCAAAGGCGACGAGCACCCCCTTCAGGTCGCTCATGTGGATGTTGCGGCCCACGGCCAGCCCCTCCACCTGGTGGAGCTGGTACTCGTAGCGCGCCGACACCTGCTCGTAGCGGTAGATCTTGCCGGGCAGGATGGCGCGGATCTCGGCCGGGTAGCGCTCGCGCATCAGGCGAATCTGCCCGGGCGAGGTGTGGGTGCGCAGGACGACGCCCTCACGGTCGGTGTAGAAGGTGCTCCACATATCCCGCGCCGGGTGGTGCGGCGGGATGTTGAGGAGCTGGAAGTTCATCTCATCGGTCTCGACCTCGGGGGTCTCATAGACCTCGAAGCCCATCTGGGCAAAGATCGACGAGATCTCGCGCAGGTTCTGGGTGGCGATGTGCAGGCGGCCCAGGGCCGGCGGGCGGCCGGGCAGCGTCACATCGACGGCCTCGGCGCGGAAGGCGCGGGCCTTGGCCTCCTCCTCCAGGGCCACGCGGCGCTCCTCGTAGGCCGCCTCGAGGCGCGCCTTGACCTGATTGGCCACCTGGCCCACGGCCGGCCGCTCCTCGGCGGGCAGGGCGCCCAGGCCCCGCATGATCTGCGCCAGCCGGCCCCTGCGGCCCAGGTACTCGGTGCGCCAGTCCTCGAGAGCGGCCAGGTCCTGTACGGCGTCGAGCCGGGCCAGGGCCTCGGCCTCCATCGACTTGAGCTGATCTTGCATGGCTTCCTCCGCCCGTCAGTGGTCCGCTGTTCGTGGTCCATGGTCCGTTGTCCGTGGTCAGTTGCCCATTGTCTGACGTGAATGGTGGCTCGCGGCATCGGCGCACGCCGGCTCGCAACTGGCAAAGGACCACTGACCAATGACCACAGGCAACGGACAAACGAAAAACGGCCGACGACCCTCGCCCACTCGGGGACGAAGGTGCGGCCGTGCGCACTTCCGCGGTACCACCCCGCTTGGCCCGCCCCAGAAGGCGAGCCCACTCTCACCGCCGGCGGCCGCAGTGGTAGGGAAACCTGGGCTTACCGGCTGCCCGGGTAACGGTGGGCACTCCGGGGCGAACTACTCGCGCCTGGCGTGTGGAGCAGGCTTCCCAGCCTGCTGGCCGCTCAAGGACCGCCAACCGGCAGGCTCGGAAGCCTGCCCCACGGGCGCTTTCCCCCGCCCGGCTCGGGAGTGAACTTCGGCTCGTTTCGGCCCAAGGGGGCTTGCAGTCGGTGGCCCCCTCTCCCTGGTGGCTTCCGCGGGCTTACTCTCTCCGTCGTCGCCGTTGCTTTGCACTCATTATACGTAGAGGCTGGGCTGCTGTCAATCGCGAGTCACTGCGCGACGCGCCCTCAAGCTGACGGCCACGACAACCACACCCAACAAGAACGCCACAAGCAGAAGAATCCGGGGATCCATGTTCATACCTTTGTCACGATCACCGCTGCACGCTATCCCGTATGCTGCGTGTTGCGTCTTCGATCTGCTTGGCGCCTATGAACGCAACACGCAGCACGTTTCACGTCTTACGTTTCACGCCTCCCCCTGCATCAGCCACACGTACCCATCCTCCAGGCTGGGCTGGGCGGGCCGGGCGTCGGGGTAGGCCGAGGCGTCGCGGCCCACGACGCGGTACTGCACGCCGTCGGCGAGCTGCAGGGTCGAGACGACGACCAGGCCGCTATTGGGCTTGTGGCCGTTCTCGGTATGCACCTGCCACACCATGCCCTGGGCGCGGGCGATGAGCTCGGCGGGCGAGCCACGGAAGCGCACCTGGCCGTGATCGAGCACGGCCATGTCGCGACAGGTCTGGCTGATATCCTCCACGATGTGGGTGGAGAGGATGACGATGCGGTCGCTCGCCAGGTCGACGAGCAGGTTGCGGAAGCGGATGCGCTCCTCGGGGTCGAGCCCGGCCGTCGGCTCGTCGACGATCAGGATCTGCGGGTCGTTCAGGAGCGCCTGGGCGATGCCCACACGGCGCTTCATGCCGCCCGAGAAGCCCTTGAGCTTGCGGTCGGCCACGTCGGCCAGGCCCACCAGCTCGAGGGTGCGGCCCACGCGCGCCCGGCGCGCCTCGCCCTCGTCGAGCCCTTTGAGGATGGCCATATAGTCGAGGAACTGGCGGGCGGTCAGCTCGGGGTAGAGGCCCAACTCCTGGGGCAGGTACCCCAGGATGGCCTTGACCGCCACCTTGCCGCGCTCCGTGCTCAGGTCGTTGCCCGCGGCCACCGCCTTGCCCCCGGTAGGGTTCACCAGGCCGGCCAGGATGCGCATCAGCGTCGTCTTGCCGGCGCCGTTGGGGCCCAGGAGGCCGAACATGCCGGGGCCGATGGTCAGGTCCACGCCCTTGAGCGCCTGCACCGCCTTGGCGCCCGAGCCGTAGGTCTTGCACAATTGCGTGATCTGGATTTCCATGGTTCCCCCTTCGCCATCTGCGTAGGGGCGGTTCGCGAACCGCCCCTGTTCTCCGTTGCAGGTTGGGGGGCGGTTCGCGAACCGCCCTTACAGGTATCGCTCTTCTTGCCGCAATAGCCACCCCGCGGCCGCCACCAGCGCCACGGCCAGGCCTGCCAGGCACAGCTCGTTGGCAGTGAGTGCGGGGTTTGTGGTGTAGCGCGCACGCATGAACAGGAACAGGTAGCGCGCCCAGGGGCTGGCGACGAACCAGCCGCGCAGGAGGAGCTGCAACAACCAGATGAGCCCCACCAGGAGCGCCCCACCCGTGCCCTGGACGAAGGCCAGCGCGGCCAGGCTCGAGAGCCCCATCAGCGCCAGGCTGGGCAGGAGCCAGGTAAGCTGCCGGGCGGCCAGGTTGCCCAGCGCCGACAGGTCGACTCCCACCACCGCCAGGTAGAGCTGGTAGGCGAAGGCGGCCAGAGCGATGATGGCGACGAGCAGCGCCAGCCGCTCGACCAGAATGCGCCAGGGCGCGCGCGGGGCGGCGAGCTGTAGCTCCAGCGCCGTGTCATCGACGATGGCCGAAGCGGCCAGGATGCCCGCCATGAGCGGCAACACAAAGCCCAGGAAGGCATCGGCCATGTCGAACGTCCGCTGAGCATCGCCGCGCATGAAGGCGACCATCAGAACAAAGAGGGCCCACAGCCCCGCCGGCAGCGCCAGGTGCTCGCGCCGGTAGATGCGCAGGTGGTATAAGGCGTTCATCGCAAGTGAGTCCTCTCGGTCTGTGCTGCGTATTGCGTACTGCGCAATGCGTACTAGGTAACCCTGTGCTGTTCTGCTCTCGGCGCCCTTACGCATTACGCAATACGCTCTTGCCACGCCACATACCGCTCCAAAGCGAAGAGGGCGGCCCCCGCGCAGGCGAGGAGCGCGGCCACGCTGAGCAGCCCCTCGGCCGGTGTGTGCTGCGAGACCATGCCGCTCACCTTGGCGGCGGCGAAAAAGCCGGCGGCGGCGTACTCGCCGGAGGGCGTGAGCAGCGTGCCGGCCAGGGTCGGGATGAACTTGGGGTTCAAGAAGTTGCCCCAGAACCAGTAGCCGACGTAGAGCACCTGGTACACGCGCACCGGCAGCACGGCCGGGCAGGCCAGGCTGAAGGCCCCGATGAAGAGGTAGGCCGGCAGCGTGATGGCGCAAAAGCCTGCAACGAGACCACCAAACATCTCGGCTAGCGCCAGCAGTGGCACGCCGGCCGCGAGGCCCCGCACCGAGAGGATCGCCGCCAGCAGGCCGATGATGGCCAGAACCGGCGTGACCGCCGCCGCCACGACGCCAACGTACTTGCCCAACACATAGGCGCGGCGCCCCAGCGGTGTCGAGCTCAAGAGCTCGCGCGTGCCCAGCCGCCAGTCGCGGGGCAGGCGGTCGGCCATGACGATGCCGCCGATGATGGGCATGAGCAGGTTCAGTTGGAGGACTGTGCTCCCCGCAAAGGCCCACATCGTGCCGGCAGGCAGAGCACCGTTGGGCCCCAACTCGATGGGGTCGGTGGCAGCCGGCAGGACGTAAGGCACGGCGGCAATGGCAAAGGCGATCCACATGCCCCAGCGGCGAACCGCCATGTGGTATTCGTAGCGCACAACTCCCCAGAAGGCAGACATGGGTGTGACTCCTTTCGCGGTCTCCAAGAAGTGAGTCACCGCCAGGAAGGGAATGGTTCAAGAAAACGCCCACAAGGGGCTAGTCTACGCCTGACTTTCAGAGCACGACACGAAGGGTAGCCGCCCTTCGTGTCCTTTGTGCTCTTCGCGGTTCAGTCTCACGGCATGCGGTGGATGTCGCGGGCGCCCCGGACTCTACGCCCGAGCGGTCAACGCCCGCTCCTGCCGGCCGGCCAGGCCGATGGCCACCGCCAGGAGTGCGGCCGCCAGGGCGAGGAGCAGGGCCGGGCTGTGCCAGAGGCCGGCATAGGCCTGCAGCGCTGAGACCAGAGCCGCCGCGGAGGGAGTCGGCCCGCGCACCGCGCTCATGCGCAGGCCCGCGGCGAGGCCACGGCCGAGCCAGAGCATCAAAGCCACCGTGACCGCATTGCCCGTGCCGATGACCATCGAGAGCACCAGGGCCAGCGCCGAGAGGAAGGTCATCGGCGCGAGCCACCCCAGCACCACCCCGCCCAAGAGCGCCGGCGGCACGACCACCACCAGGCCGGCGGTGGCCACCAGGCTCAGCAGCAGATCGAAGCCGTAGACCACCACCAACCGGGCCAAGAGCACCTGCCGCGGCGAGGTGGGCGTGGCCAGCGCCAGTTCCAATGCGGGGTCATTCTCCGGCCCCCAGATCATGGCCAGGCCCGCGGCGGCGACGAGGGGGGCCAGCGCCTGGATGATGGATCCGCTCGCGCTGCCGCCCTGCAGGATCGCCACCACACAGCCCAGGGCCATCACCAGCGCCGAAGCGGGCCAGATCTCACGCCGCACCAGGGGCACCTGCGCCACCAGGAGCGCCCAGGCGCGGCGCAAGGGGTCGGCCCGCCTGTGCCGCGCGCGCTCCAACGCCCGGTCTGCGAGGGCAGGCGAGGGCACAGGCAGGGCCCGGTCCTCGGCCACCACGGCCGATGCCACCTCCTGCCAGAAGGCGAGCTCGGCGCGGCAGTCGCCGCAGACGGCCAGGTGTTCGGTTACGGCGCGCCGCTCCCGCTCATCGAGCGTGCCCGCCGCATAGAGCGGCAGCAGTTCCGCCAACTCGTTTCGACAGGTCATCGCACGTCCTCCGCCCGCCATCCACCCCGCGCCAGGATCTCGTGCAAGTGGGCCCTGGCATAGCTCAGCCGGCTCTTCACCGTGCCGACGGGGCAGCCGAGCACCTGGGCAGCCTCGGCCAGGCTCAGGCCCTGGTAGAAGACCAGCTCCAGCACCGCCCGATGGTCGCGCGAGAGCTGCGCCAGGGCGGCCTGCAATGCCCGGCGGCGCTCGGCGGCCTCGGCGCGCGACTCTGGACCGGCCTCGCCATCGGCCACCTCAGCGGCTTGCTCCAGCCCCTGCACCGGCAGCCGCTTGCGGCGCACGGCGTTCAGCGCCTGGTGGTGCACGATGCCCAAGAGCCAGGTGATGGCGCGCCCATCGCCACGGTAACTGCGGGCCCCCCGCCAGGCAGCCAGCAACGTATCCTGCACCACCTCTTCGGCCGTCGCCTCGCTCGCCGTCAGCCGGTAGGCGTAGGCATAGAGCCGCCGGCCGTAGATGGCGTAGAGCGTGCGCAACGCTCCCTCGTCACCGGTCGCCATGCTGCGGATGAGCGCGTTATCCGGGTCGGTACAGGATGCAGGCTGGCTCAAAGCGATCTCCATCGGCTCCCCTCATAGAGTGAGTCACGGGGAGCGCAGGAAAGGTTCAAACCGGGTATGGCGCCCATAGGGCTGCCGTGCACATCACGGCTACGCCCATGACCATGATCACTACACAGTATACCACACAAGCCGCTGGCGAAGCCCCATGGGCCGCGGCCAGGGTGTACCTCAGAATCGCCGGTGAGTCTGCGGACCACTGTCGCCGTGAGGGTCATTCTGAGCGGCAGTCACGGCCAGGCAGCACAGGGCCGCCAATTCCAGCGAAGAATCCTTGCCTGCCGTGGCGCCAAACCACTGCGAGCGTGCCGCCATGGCTGGGAAGGACTCTTCGCTCGCTTGGCACCGGGCTGAGAGCCGGCCGCAGGAGCCGCTCAGAGTGACAAGCGGGTCTCGCGCCGCGCCGAACCGCTGCGCCCCCTCCGACGGCCAGAGTTCACGCCGACGATTCTGGAATATACCCGCGCAGCCCCGGGGCCGGGCAAAGGAACTTGCTGCGGCCAGGGGTGGCAGCCCGGTATTGGGCTCCACCCGCTCCGGGCCCAGCCCCTGGGTGGGGGGGTGAGAAAGCCTTGCGCCGCCGGTGCGGGCCCCTTTTGGGCCGCCTGGCGCGGCGGGGTATAATCGGCGCGACGGCATCCTGCCTGCAGCAAGGGGGCCCAGATGACCCTGAAAGCCGTGCTCTTCGACCTCGGCGACACGATCATGGACGAGGCGACCGAGGTCAAGGATGAGGCCGGGGATACCCTGCGCGCCGAGCTGATCCCCGGCATGAAGGAGCTGCTGCTCGACTTGCACCGCGCCGGCATCCCCCTGGGCCTGGTGGCCGATACCCGTGTGGCCACCCACCGGAACGTGCTCGGCCAGCACGGGCTGGATCGCCTCTTTGGCGCCCTGGCCATCTCCGACGTGGTCGGCGTCTGCAAGCCGCACCCCCGCATCTTCCTCGAAGCCCTCGCCGGGTTGGGTCTCGGGCCGGCGGATTACGCCCGGGTGGCCATGGTGGGCAACGTGCTCGAGCGCGATGTGCTGGGCGCCAACCGGCTGGGCCTCATCTCCATCTGGTTCCACTGGAACGATCGCCGCCCCACCACCAGCGATGACCCGCAGGCTGCCCCCGCCTACACCGTGTGTTCGGTGGCCGGGCTGCGCGCGCTGCTGGCCCGGCTGCACGGCAGCGCGCTGTAGGGACCCCCTCGCGCGCGCCAGCCGGCTTACACGCCATCCCCAATTCGCAATCTGCAAAAATTCACCTCTCTGTGACCTGTCCGACACGTTGCGCAAACCCGCATGGTGTATAATAGAAGTACCATCATCTAACGATGGGTGGGCAGGGAGCCGCCCCCTGCTTGAACTGCGCGGCGATGGAGCTGAGAAGGACTCGCTCAGGGAGGACAATCGATGAAACCGGTTCGCGTGCTCACCCTGGCCGTGGTGCTGGCGCTGTTGCTGGCGGCCCTCGGCCTCAGCGGGCCGGTGGGCGCTGTCACCGGCCCCGAAGTATCGCCGGTCGAGTACGAGGGGAACTCGCCCGACACGTGCCCCGAGGGCTGCGGCAACTACTTCCACTACAAGATCGACGACCCCACGTCGGGCACCTACACCGACGGCTACCTGTCGGTCACCATCACCGTGCACGACACAGCTATGGGGCCGACGTTCGACTGGACCTCCAACTACCCCGTGACCTGCGTGGTGGTCAAGGGGGGCGACTACTACAATCTCTATCACTACGCAGCGCCCCTCAAGGAAGACGACGGCCTGCATGCGCCGCAGAGGTGTGGCTCTCCGACCGAGACGCCTCCGACCTACCGCGACAAGTACTGCGGCCTGAGCCACATCGACTTTTGCTACCAGATCCCGCTCCGGGTGACCAAGACGGCCGTCACCAGCTTCACCCGCACCTACGATTGGACCATCCACAAGTCGGCCGACTACAGCGAGCTGACGCTCTCCCCCGGCGAGTCGCACGACGTGGACTATGAGGTGTCCCTCGACGCCGCCTACAAGGACAGCGATTGGGCCGTGCAGGGCGAGATCACAATCTGCAACCCTGCGCCGGTCGCAGCTACTATCACGGGCGTCTCGGATGTGGTCTCGGGCCCGGACGCGGGGCAGGTAGAGCTGCAGTGCCCCTTCTCCTTCCCCTACGACCTGCCGGCAGGCGAATGCGTCGAATGCACCTATAGCGCCAGACTGCCCGACGCCTCTGACCGCACCAACACCGCTACGGTGACAACGACAGGCAGGGTCAGCGGCGGCGAGGGCAGCGCCCAAGTGAGCTTCGCCGACGCCGCCATCAAACAGGTCGACGAGTGCGCCAGCGTGGCCGACTCCTTCGCCGGCTCGCTCGGCGAAGTGTGCGCCAGCGATAGTCTGCCCAAGGTCTTCTCGTACACCCGCACGGTTGGCCCATATCAGGTCTGCGGCGACCATACCGTCGAGAACACCGCGTCGTTCACCACCAACGACACGAAGACCACGGGCGACGATAGCGTGACGCTGACCATCCACGTGCCCTGTGCGGGCTGTACCCTCACCCCTGGCTACTGGAAGACGCACTCGACCTATGGCCCCGCCGCGCACCCCGACAACACGTGGGGCCTGATCGGCGGCCCCGATGCCACCTTCTACAAGAGCGGCCAGAGCTACTACCAGGTGCTATGGACGTCGCCCTCGGGCGGCAACGCCTACTACGTCCTGGCCCACGCCTACATCGCGGCCAAGCTGAATCAACTGGCCGGGGCCTCGGTGCCGTCCGATGTGGCCACCGCCTTGACACAGGCGACGGGCCTCTTCGAGACGTACACCCCCGGCCAGGTCGCGACGATGAAAGGCAAGGCAGGAAACGACCTGCGCAGCCAGTTCATCTCGCTGGCCGGTTTGCTCGATGCCTTCAACAACGGGCTCATCGGGCCGGGCCACTGCAGCGAGTGACGGCGCACGTGCGCCGGCTGCCCCTGGCGCGGCTGCGCGCGAGGCAGCAAAGGGGTTGAACCGCCTTCCCCCCACCCCGGTGAGGGTGAGGATCCAGAGCGGGGGGTTTGGCGGGGAAGCCGGGCCAACCCCCCC
>Ga0078972_1013381_pt1 | contig 13576 bp, 12 predicted proteins | sample YelNatPaOPGAMG01_FD_67568 | JGI IMG/M metagenome (GOLD analysis project Ga0078972, IMG submission 67568) | Hot spring thermophilic microbial communities from Obsidian Pool, Yellowstone National Park, USA - OP-RAMG-01 (SPADES assembly) (version 2) | ecosystem: Environmental > Aquatic > Thermal...
GATCGGTTGTTCCAGTAACCACTCCGCCATGCATAATCCATGGATCCCTAGATCCATCAGGGCACCGCCCCCGGTTTTCGACCTGTCCCAGAACCAGCCGCTATGGGTGGGCCCGCTTCCCAGTTCGTTGACCCGGAGGATCAGAGGCTGTCCCAAACTCCCGGAAGCCAGCAGTTCTTTGGCTTTACGGAAGACCGGGGCAAAGAGGCGGTTCTCCGCGTACAGGGTGGTGAGGGATCGTTTCTCCAGTTCTTCCATCACCCCCTCCGCCTCTTGCAAGGTCAATGCAAGGGGTTTCTCCACGATGACCGCTTTTCCCTGCCGCAGGGCCTCCCGGGCTATTTGCGCGTGGAGGAAGTTGGGAGCCGTGATGTCGATCACGTCGATACTGGGGTCCTTTACCAGATCCTTCCAGTCAGAAACATAGGAATCCACCGTAAACCGGGACGCGAAGGATCTTCTCTTTTCGGGGTCTGTCTCGGCCGCGGCGGCGATCCGTACCCGACAATCGTTTCGATAGCAGGAGGCATGGCCTGAGGCTATGAACCCCAGCCCTACCATACCGATTTTAACCTGTTTCATTTCACCGCTCCAAAGGTCAAACCTTTCACAATGTACTTCTGGACGAAGAAGGCCAGGAGCATGATGGGAAGAAGGATCACCACTCCCGAACTGAACACCGGCCCCCATTCGATGGCGTAGGCAGTGATGAAGTCACCCGCCGCTACGGGTAATGTCTTCACCCGGTTCGAAGAACAGAGCACCATGGCGAATAGGTACTCGTTCCAGGTAAAGATGAAGGTAAAGATCGAGGTGGTGAGAATCCCCGACCGGGCCAGGGGAAATATCAGTAACGAGAGGATCTGGTACCAGGATGCCCCTTCGATCCGGGCGGCCTCCTCGATGGAGTAGGGAATCTCGTCGATGAAGGACTTCAGCATCAGGAGCATGAAGGACAGATTCTGGGCCACGTTCACGATCACCAAAGCGGTGAGGGTGTTGTTCAGTTTCAAGTGGCGGAAGATGAGGAAGTACGGCATGAGAATGGCAGCCGGGGGTGCTACCCGGGTCAGCATGATAAGGAAAACCAATAGGAATCCACCCGTGCGGAATCGGGACAGGCTGTAGGCGCCCGTGAACCCTGCCAGGAACACGATCAGAGTGGTTACCACCGCTACATAGGCGCTGTTGTATAGAAAGTGAAAGAAATTGTGGCTGGTGAAAATCTTCCGGTAGTTCGCTAGGGTGGGACCAAAGATCAGGTGCAGATCCTGGCTTACGATCAGGTTGTCCGGTTTGAAGGAACTGATCAGTATCCAGAAGATAGGGAACGCCCAGAACAGAACGACTCCGAACACGAATACATAGAAGAGCGCAGATTTCATGATTCTATACGGAGCTTTCATGGCTCTTCCCTCCCAGAAGGTAGTTTCCGACAAGGATCAGGGCGATGAAGAGCAGGGTGATGACACCCAGTGCGGAGGCCCGTCCATAGTCGCTCATGGTGAATCCGATGGTATACAGGTGCACATTGATGATCCGGGTAGGCTCCGCGTTCCCGAAAATCACCCAGATCTGGGCGTACACTTTGAGACAGTCGATGATCCGAAGAAACACGACGATCCATACCACCGGACGGAGTAAAGGAAGGGTGACGAACCGGAAGGTTTGCCAGCGGGTAGCTCCGTCAACCCGGCAGGCATCGAACACTTCCAGGGGGAGGGCAGTGAGGCCCGCATAGAACACCAGGAAACAGAAGGGTGCCCACTGCCAGAAGTTCACGAATACGATGCTGGCAAAGGCCCAGTTGAGGGAAAAGGTGCTGGCGAGCCAGGGCCCGATTCCCGGTATACCGGTGATGAAGGAAAAGCCCTTGGTGGAAAGCCAGGTTTGGGGAGGGAGCCCGAGTTTGATGAGGAGGACATTGAGGAATCCCGTGTCGAAATCGAAGAAGTACTTCCAGATCATGGATATTACTACAGGGGTTGTGAGGATAGGAAAGAGCATGAGGGTTTGCACCAGGGCTTTCCCCTTGAACTCCCGAAAGAGGAGCACGGCGAGGAACATCCCCACCGCGATCTGGGGGGTGATCGTATAGAGGAGAAAGAGCACGGTTTTCTGCATGGAGGACCAGAACATGGGGTCCTTTGTCAGCACATCCACATAGTTTCCCAGTCCCACAAAGGGCCAGGCACGGTTGAACAACACAGGATCGAGGCGGTAAAGGGAACTCACCACCATGTACAGGATCGGTACGAGGGTGGTGAGGGTGAGCACCAGTGCCGCAGGCGAGAGCAGGGCGAGCCTGAGGATCCTGTTCGAAGTGGCAATGCTTCTATTCATCGTTTCCATTCCCATGGGGGGGAGGGAACCTGACCCTCCCCTTAATGATCTGTACCTGAAAGATCTTTACTTGTACTGTTTTTTCAGTTCCAGAATGTCCTTTTCCGCCTTTGCCAGGATTTCCTCTACCGGCGTATTTGTGGTGAGGAAGCCGGCTACCATCACGTTGAGGATTTCATGGAGCTTGCTGTAGTAGGTTACAAGGGGTTCCATTCGAGCGATCTTGTAGGTCTGTGCCATGATGGGGAAGTACTCGTCGGTGGCATAGCTCTTGTCGTTCAGGATGGAGGGGCGGTACACGCTGGACCCCGCTTTCCCCCGGATCCGGAATCCCTCTTTGCTGGTAGCGAACTTGAGGAACTCCCAGGCGGCCTCCTTGTTTTTCGAGTTGGTGTTGATGATGAGTCCCCATCCGTGGGTTTGCGGAGTGCGCAGGATGGATCCGTCCGGCTGCCGAACTCCTGGGATAAGCCCGATAGCGTACTTGTCCTTGAAGGCGCTGTCGGTGAGTTTCAGGTTGTTCCAGGCCGCGTTCCAGAAGGGAGCCGCTTGGGCGGTCAATCCCGCTTTCAGACTATCGAAGACCTTGGTGTAATCGTAAGTGGTGACGTCTTTGGGTAGATATTTCGCGAGAGCCCGGTAGAATTCTCCCGCTTTTTTCCCTGCGGGACTGTTGATCACCACATTCCCCTTTTCATCGATCACGTTCCCTCCCATGGACCAGAGGACGGTGTAGAAGATCTTGGGAGCTTCCGGCCCTCCGGTAAGAGCGGTGAGCATGATTCCGTACTTCACCGGACTGGAGGGGTTGGTCGCCTGATCGAACTTCTTTGCGTTCTCCAGAAGTTCATCCCAGGTTTCGGGGATCTTGCTGATCAAGTCTTTCCGCACGTAGGTGATCTGGCTGGAAAGGTCCGTGGGGATGCAGTAGATCTTGCCGTTGTACACCAGTTTCACGGGAATGTCGTCCAAATCGTACTCGGCCAGATTCGTGTACTTCTTGTCGAATAGGTAGGTGTCGTACGGATCGATAACCCCCGCGGCAGCCAGCTCCGTGATGTAGGTGGTGTTGTCCTGCACCAGGTCGAAGGCATCCGTTCCCCCCACCAGTTGGGTGGTTACGTTGGTGAAGTACCCCATCCTTCCTTGCTCCGAGAAGGTGATTTCGAAGCCGGGGTTCTTCTTCTTGAACTCCTCGGCTGCCGCTTTCAAGGCGTTCGTCTCGGGGCTGGTGACACAGAGGATGGTGATCTTCTTCGGTCCTGCTGGTTTTGCAGGGGTTTCCTTCCCTCCCCCTGCAAAGGCGGAGGTCAGGATCGCCACGACCATCAGCATTAGGATGAGCTTTTTCATAGCACAACTCCTTTTTCTAAAGATTCTATCCGGAATACCTCCGGGCATTACCCTTGGACAATGAATTTGAACCGGGTATTGCTCAATGCGACTGCCACGGCTCCCAGTACCTCCCGATTTTCCTTTAGCTTTGCCGAGGTGATCCGCAAAGTCCGCACAGGCAGAGGAGGGAGCAACCTGCGGGAGCGTTCCGTCAATTTCGAGATAAATTCCTCCTGGAAATCGATTCCTCCCCCTAGGATGCAGAGGTGGGGGTTCAAAATAGCGACGATGGTAGTGAGGACCTGGGAAAGAGAGGAGATGAGAAACGAAAAGATTCGCTCCGCCTCTTCAGGGTGAGTCGAGAGGTATCGATTGAATTCTTTCATCCCCCCCTGGGGAAGGGTAGGCTTGAACCTCCGGGTTAGGGCGTCCAGGGAAATGTACGCTTCTAACCGGGCAGGTCCAGAATCTCCCGAAATGATGAGTTTCCCGAACTCCGCAAAGGCGAAATCGGCTCCTTGCGAGATTGTCCCCTGGTCGATATAGGCTCCCCCAACCCCTTTGTTTACGTACAGGTAGGCGAGGGAAGGTACCGCCTGACCGTAAGTTAGCCAGTACTCTGCCAGCGCCAGGGCATTCACGTCGTTCTCGAGGTAGACAGGAAGCCCAGTAGACCTTTGCACCTCTTGAGCCAACTCCACCGGCTTGTCCCAACCCAAGAGTGCGGAATATTGCACAGTCCCCGAGAGGGGGTTTACCACTCCGGACACCATCAACCCGATGGCAAGAATCGTCGACCTTTCCACCCCCGATCGCTCGATTACCCGCAGGATCGCCCGGGAAAGCGCGGGGATGAAGGTGCTGGGATCGAACTTTTTCGGTTTGAAGGATTGGGAGGTAAGGATGGATCCATCCAAATCGGAAAGCACTATATTGAAATGTTCCGGCCGCGTGTCAGCTCCCACGACGAAATGACTGCGGGGGTTGAATTCCAGGAGAGTGGATTTTCTCCCCGTGGAAGGGTTCCCTTTCCCTATCTCCCGCACCAATCCATACTGGATCAGCTCGGAAATATTGCTGGTGACCATGGATTTGCTACAGGATAGGTTTCGGGCGATGTCTGCCCGGGAGAGGGGGCCTTTTGTCTTGATCTGTTTCAGGATGAGGTTCAGGTTGTGGAGTTGGGTACTCTGGGGATCCAGGATCCTGTGGTACATGCCGGACGCCTCTATCTCCCTCTTGATTAGTTCGTTCGGCGAACTTACTATGATTGTAGGTCAGTCTTGCATGACTGTCAAGAATTTTCTTGGTACCTCGGCTGACCATTAAGAGTAAACGGAGGTTCGCATGAATCCGGAAAAACAACCTTACCAGGGTTTTGCCCTCTGCCAGGACATGTGGGACAGTCTTCAGGTGTTCCGCTCCTTCGATCCCGCCTGTACGGCTCCTTTTGTGGAAGTCCTACAAAACGGGGCTTTCGAGGGGGTGTTTCTGACAGGTGAGGGGTCGAGCCGTATCTTCCCCGCCAAGAGGGCGATCTATGAAGCTTTGCGGCAGGGTCCCGGTTTACCGGTATCGAGAAGGGCGGGCATAGACCAGAGGCCTGAAAAGCTCGAAAGGCTCGAGAATCCCGAGCCACCCCAGAAACACAGTTTCTTACCCCTCTATACCGAAGGGGCTACCCAGGCTCTTGAGTACAGGCTGGAAGCTTGCGCGGTGTTTGGAGCGAGCAACTCGGGCAGAACCAAGGAAGTGGTACGGTTGTTCCAGACCCTGCGCCAGAGGGGACATCTTCATCTATACGGAATCACCGCCCATGGGGGAAGCCCCCTGGAGAAGCTCAGCCACCGGACGTACGTACTGGGGTGCGGGGCGGAGGGAGCGGTTGCGGCCACCAAGAGTGTGATGGAGCAGGCTCTCTTCTACCAAGCGCTGTTCGGCGAACTTAAGGCGCAGACGATAGTCAGCGAACCGAAGGCCCAGCCGCTGTTCGGCGCGTTCCCGAAAGCCGTAGGGGAGAAAAGGGCGGGAATCGGCTCGGTAGCGGTAGGTTTAAGAAAAGCACAAAGATCTCCAGAGACCGCGGGTGAAAAAGGGGTGAGATTCGGCTCGGGAACGGCCGCACTGCGAGAAGCGGCCACGATGCTGGAACATGTTCTTTCGATGGAACTGGACCCGGAGGTTGTCCGGAAGCTTTCCCAGGCCGAAACCCTCTACTTCGCAGGGCGCAACAATGGGGTGGCGGAAGAATTAGCCTTGAAAACGAATGAAATTACCCGGAAGAAATCGGACTTCCTGGAAGGAACTTATGCGGTGCATGGGATCGAAGAGGTGTTGAATCCCGGAGATGCGGTAGTGCTGATTGATCCCTTCCCCCAGGAGGAAGAAAAGTTCCATGAGGTTCTCGTGAAGGGAGTGGGAACCTATGTTTGTGCGATTGCGAGCCGGTTCACCACCTTCCCAACAATCTTGATCCCTGAGGGTGGGCCTTTCAGGAACTACCTGGAGTTGGCCGCCGGGTGGAACATTCTGGTGGAAATCGGTTTGCGGTTGGGGATCGATCTGGACAAACCGGTTCGCGCACGGAAAGTGGGAAATGAAGCTAAAAGCGAGTCTCGTGCGGCCTTTTCGGTGAATGTGGGGGCCCGTTAAAACCTTTGTACGCAGTGGAGTATACGGCTATCCCCTCACCTTCTCGATGAAGGTGTGCAACTGTTCCGCAAACCTCCGTACTTCGAGGCTGTACCTGCTTTGAGCGAGAAGCCGTCGTTTCAGGCTAGGGTAATCGAAGGGCGGGTTTTCAGCCAGCGAGAACAGGCCGCTAGGCGAAGGGCCAGGATCGGAACTATGTTTCTGCATAGCGGATTCTAAGGCCTGGTCCGCGGTCAAAGGTTTCTTCGTAGATTCGGCTGTCCTGCGATACTCGAGGAACTCCAGCATCATCAGGGCGTTGTAGTACTCCAACCCCAAACCGTCCGCTTTCAGGAGGAGTTTCCGGTCCTCTGAAAGAAGGGCAAACCGACGGGTTCGGGCTACGGCAAGGAGGGCCTCGTCGGCAGAGGGGGGGGCAGGTGTATCCCTGTAAGACTCACGGCTTGCCTCGTTGGTCGAGGCGGTACCTGGTGCATCCCTGAAAGACTCTCGGGTTGCCTTATCGGTAGGGTCGGTACCTGGTACATCGCCGAAAGCCTTGCGGGTTGCCTTATCGGTAGGGGCTATGGCGGGTGCAGGGTCGAGAGCCACTTGGTTTGCCTCGTCGGCAGAGGCGGCAGAATTGGTGGGGGGAGCGCAGTCAGCGGTCCCTTGAGGGGCCATCCTCGTGGGGGTAGGGGAAGAAAGAATCCGTACATCCAGTGGGAAAGGGAGTGAAGGATCTCCCCGGAGATACTCCTCACGCACCTGGGGAAGGGTAAAGAGTTGGACCTTCCCGCTCAGCAGGGAAAGGAACCCTGCCTTTTCGATCTGGATGAGGGAGGAGGTATCCACCAGTAGGTTAGAAAGACGGTCGAACTGCCTGAGGATCTTTTCCAGTTCTTCTTCCGGTATGGGAACACCCATGGTTATTAAGAGATATTACTGGACTCTTATAGGCATAATCAATTCTTTGGAACCCCCACTATTCAGGTAGACAATGGCATGGAGGGTGTATGAACCCGGCGAAAGGCCTTGATAACTCACAGTAAATTGGAAATCGGCCCTCGCAAGGGAGACTGCTCTGTACCAGAAATTCCCCACCAATTTTAGGGGGCGGTCGGGCGGGGTTGTCCGGTTGCAGAATCGCCTCGATCCTCTATAATACCAGGAAGGAGGCAGCCATGAGGAAGATGAGGGCTCATATCGTAACCAGTATGCTGATTCTTGGCGCAGGAATCGCCTTCGCGCAGACCGAGGCTACAGGGTTTTGGAAGACCATCGACGACGAGACGGGCAAGCCCAAGTCAGTCATCGCTCTGTACGTGTACAAGGATACCCTGTACGGACGGATTCTACTGACCTATCGGGAGGATGGGGTCACGGTGAAGGATGATCTGTATCGGCAACAGACCCGCTCTCCCTACCTGAAAGGGAACCCTCCCTTCTGCGGGTTGGACATCATCTGGGACATGAAGTGGGACGAAAAACGAAAGCAGTGGAGGGGGGGCACCATCATGGATCCGGGGAACGACACGAACAAGAAGCCCAAAACCTACGGGTGTGAGATCTGGAGGGAGGGGGGTGACTTAGTCGTCCGGGGAAAGATCGCGTTTTTAGGACGGAACCAGACCTGGAAACCCTTCGATCCAAAGGATTTCCCTCCCGGCTTTACGGTACCGGATCCCTCGACCTTCGTACCCGTGATCCCAGAGAAGGACTGAAACACTTATCCTTTCTTGCATAGGGGAACCGAGAGGACGAGAAAATTCGGGAAAGGGTTAGACACGCGAATAGAAGGCTACGGGTAAAACAGAGATAAAATTGGGCCCCTGGGAGTTCTACGGGATAGAAGGATAGAATTGAAGCCATCGATAGAAGCGGGATCGACAGGAGCGCTGTTGTACAGAAGCGCTGTTTTATCGATCCGGCCATTTGCCCGTATTCGCGGCTTCCTGAAAGTGTTGTCGCACTTCCTTTATGATGGATAGAACCTCTTCCTCCTGGGAGGGGAATCCCTTATAGAGGGTTTCTGCCCGGTCCAGATCGGCAAGGGATTCCCGGGCGATCTGTTTGGTTCTGTTCGGGTCGGCCGTGTCGCTGGAAACCGTGCCGCCATAAACCTGGGCTCGATAGGCAGCCCGGTACATGTACAGTTCGAACAGTCGTTTCGGTGTCCCCTGGTTTGCCTTGATCAAGCTATCGAGAAAGGTGAGCCCCTCCCTAGAGAGGGAAGGATTCCTCATGTAATTATCCAGCAAAAGTTGCAGGATATTGTCTTTCACAATCGATTCCACAGGGAACTGCTGGTAGAGCTTTTCCGCGAGCTTTTGGGCAGAAAGGGTGTCTCCTGTTTCCAGGAGGAAACGGTGGCGGAAGGTCCCCGCATACCACGTGTTCGGGTACTGCGCCTCGAAATACTTCACGTACCGTTCGAAGTCTTCTTTCCGCTTGCTCTGGGTACTTATCCAAATCCCCTTCTGGTACAGTTCAAATAGAGTATCCTTTGCGTCGGCCGGGGTGGACCGTATCCGGGTGTCGATTTCCTTCAAGGCTTCTGCAGGCTTTTCCCCCCTCACATAGGTATCCACCAGGGCTTCCCATAGTCTCGACCAATCGTCGCTATCCCGGGGTTGCCCTTCCATCTTTTTCCGAAGAAAGGCGATCGCCTCATTCCCTTTTCCCTTGTCGGCCAGGAGATCGGAGTACGAAATGATCGCGTCGGCCTGAGTCAAGACTCCCTTCGCGTCTGCGATCTTTAACCAGGCAATGGCCTGGTCCAGGACTTCCTCCTTCCGCAGGGGCCAACCCGCGGGGTAATTGGAATAAACTCGGTAGTAGTACTTCCCCAGTTCCAGAGCCAGTACGGAGGGAAGGTTTTCCGGCTTCGCCTTGAAACGTTGGGTAACCGCATAGAGATCGAAATCGGTACGTTTCTGCTCGAGAGTCCCTGATTGTAGGGCGGTATCGTAGTCCTTACCCCCCGTGTTGTAGAAGGTAAAGTTCAGGTAATCCTCTTGCGCTTCCCCGTATTCGAGAAGGAATCGGATTTTGGCAGCTACCAGGAACGGATCGGAGTGGGAAGGGTCTGCCTCTACCAGGGTATTCCACCCATCCAGGCGCTGACCCGATTGGGCCATCTCTTCCGCGGACGCGATGGAGAACTGCACTTCACGAGGCGCTTCGTCGAACAAGGGAGGAAGATAATTGGAAATGACGGAATTGACGTACTCCTCTTCATTCGGCCCCTCTTCGGCCAGGGTCAGGAAGCCGAAGAATTGACTGTAGACGGCAGGGATCTGCTCGCCCCGGGTTTTGCTCTGTACCGCTTCCCCTGTGCGGCGCAGCACTTCCGAGATGTCGATCCCCGGGGTGCGTAGATGCTGGATCAGTTCTTCGGTAAAGACGCTATTCCGGCCCGTTCCATCCTGGGCGACTCGGCCCGCGCTGGTGGAATAAACAACGATACTGCCCGGAGGTTGCTGGCCCACCACAGCCAGCCCCCTCGAACTGGACCGGGCCCAGGAAAAGGGGTTGTCCCGGCAGGCGTCCAGGATTACGATGTTCACCTGGTTACGGGCCTCTTTCAGACTGTCCAGAACGAACTGGAGGGGAACCGCTCGGGTGCGGAGGAGGGATTCGGAATTGATCCGTGCATCCACGGGCAAAAGGTAGTTTTCTCCCCCGGACTGTACCCCATGCCCTGCATAGAAGAATACCCCCACCGATCCAGGGGATGCGGCCAACTTGTCCCGAAACCGCAGTACCGCTTCTTCCATCTGTTCCAATCCCGCATCCGTTACCACTTCCACATCGAACCCGAGGGACGAGAGGGTTTCCCCCATGTCTTCTGCATCGTTCACGGGATTGGCCAGCTTTCCCATACCTTCGTAATTGCCATTCCCGATCACCAGGGCGATCCGACCCCCATTCTCCTGGGAATAGGCGGGGAAAGTACCCATACTGAAGCCTAAAAGGAGGCAACAGGCAACAAGGAAAACTTTGCGAAAGAAAAATACCTTCCCGCCTTTATGGGTAGGGGAAGGGGGAGGCGAAACGTTCAGGCAGGCAGCCGAAAGAAACTTCCGGGTCCTGGTTCTCTTCGCTAGGGGTGTCTCGATCATTCTATGTATATTGTATCCCCAAGAGGGAGCTTTCGACAATGTACTACAATACAGTACAGGGGATCCCCCTCTTCTCGCACTGATGCTGGATGAGTCGGCCCGTCTCCCTGAAGTACTCCTCCGTTCGATACCGTTGCAGCCCGTGCTTCCGGTAGATGGAATCCGCATACCCGTAGTTCATCCGATCGATGTATATATAGTCCACCGCTCCCTCTAGCAGGGGTATCAGGTGTTCTGCCCCTGGTAACAGGGGAGCGATCATCGCGTACGTACAGATGCCTGCATCATGCAGTTGCTTGAGCGCATCGATCCGGTCTGACACCGGGGGCACCTTCGGTTCGAAAAGACATCGGATACCTTCATCGGCAGTCCCGATGGAAAATCCCACGTGACAGTCTGGTGTCTTTCCTTCCCCTTTTTTACCGAGGAGATCGATATCCCGCACTACGAGGGGAGACTTGGTTTGGATCCGGATCGGCCAGCGGTGTTCCAGAAGGAGAGAGAGGCAGGAACGGGTCAATCGGTATGTAGCCTTTACGTCCACGAAGGTACCCCAGGGTTCAGTGTGACCGGTGAACTTCTTCATGAACCGGGCGTAGCAATACAGACATCCGAATTGGCAGCCTACGTAGGGGTTCAACACAAAAGGATACACCTTGGAAGCGGAGAGTATAGATTTTGCCCGGATCTCCTTGATCACCATAGTCAGGAAGGATCATAGACGAGGAAAGCACAATCGTTCTACCCTATACAGTCGATGGGGAAAGTGGCGGGAGTGGACGGATGCCGGGGGGGATGGGTGGTGGTGAAGGGTGATGGATGGCCTCCCTCTTCCCCCCTCGAGGTACAGGCTTGTGAAACTTTTCGGGAGGTGTTGGAAGTGACCTCTGATTGTGAGGCTATCGCTATCGATATCCCCATTGGGTTGCCCGACTCGAAACCTGGTTCCGCCGGGGCTATGGGCACCCTCATCGGCCGTTGGCCCCGTGTCTGTGACTTACGGGCACAAGAGTTACTGGGAGGCAAGGGAAAGAGCCGCCTCTTCCTCGCTCCTCCCCGGGCGACCCTTTCCGCCGAGAATCCCGCAAGGTTCCAGACCCTCCATCGATCTGCCACCGGTATGAAGGCCTCCCTGCCCGTGTGGGGAATCCTGCCCCGGATCCGGGAAGTGGACGAAGGCATGACTCCCAGTCTGCAGGATCGAGTGTTCGAGTTCTATCCCGAACTGGTCTGGATGCATCTGGCAGAAACGCAAAAGCCGTGGGGTTCCTCTTCCGACTCCATCCTTTGGGGATCTTCAGTAGGCGGGGAGCAACCTTTCCTATTGAAGGGGACTTTGCCCTCGAAGCATACGGCGGAGGGGATCGAGGCGCGGCTTCGTGTGCTGGGCACATCGGGCCTGCCCATCGACCTGCATTGGTTAACCATCTGGAAAAAAAGGTTAACTGTAAGGTCAAAGGCTACTCGCGCAAATGTGAAGTTCGACGATCTGCTGGACGCGATGGCAGGGCTCAAAGCGGCGATGGATTTCTTAAAGTATCGAGCGACCTGTAAGGATCAGTTGGCTTCTGACGATCAGGGGCCACTGGAAAATCAGTTGGCCTCGTTGAAACCGGCGTGGGAAAGGAGCGCTTTTCTTTTTCCCTCTCTCAGCCGCCTGGGGGGACATCCCACCCGGATTCCGCGTCTGCCCCCAACGGAACCGCCCCTCGATTCCAAGGGCTTACGCATGGAGATCTGGTACTAGGGGAGAAGGGAGACACGAAAATGGGATAAAAAAAGTAAAGGGAGTGCTAGCTATCACCCTTCCTCCGCTTGACTTCGGAGCCAACTACAGAAAGTCTGGATATGAGCCATCGATTTTTCCACCGTGTCCGGAAAAGCGTCTTCTAACGACTTCAATAACTCGGGTTTGAGCTCATACCCATAGTTGTTGCGGAAAAGGTGACGGAACCGCAGATAGGAATAGAGGGACTCATAGAATTCTTTTGGGAAAAGAGGGGGGCGAATTCCTTCCAGATCTATAGTCATATCGAACAGTAGGTCTTTGTGCCATTGATCGGATTTCGGTAAACCGCCATTCAATTCTTCCGCGATCTTCATCATGATCCGTTCAATCGCTGTGTAGAAATCATGGAAAATCGAAGCTTTAGCACGCAATAGGTAGGTGGTTCTTTCTTGGGGCATCTCCTGGTATTCCATGAGTAATTTTTTTAATCCTTGCAATTCGCTTTCGATTTCTTTAGCGAGGCGGACTAAGAGGATTACGTTTCTTTTCATAACAGTACCCCTTCTTCGTCGGCAATTTGCCGCAGGAATGGTTTGGCTGCTTCGTAGGGGGTAAGATCCACTGGGAATTTCGTCATCCTGTCCACGACAGCGAGGATCGAGAAGAAAGAGTCGAGGGGTAACCCTTTGACAACAAGATCGATGTCCGATTTTTCCGTGAACTGCTTGTCTTCCCTGAACAAGCTTCCAATACCGTACACTTCCGCTCCGTAGGTTTTTTTAAGGTAGTCTGCAATTCTGTGCGCGTCTGAGAGAGCAGTTTCTCGATCACCGGGGGCCGGTTGGATTCTATCCAGGTATTCCAACAGACGATACCGTTTCACCACGATAAAAGTATACGAGATTTTACTATAAAAGAAAATGTGCCGCCTTAAGGTTGACGAAACAACGAAAGGGAGAAAGAGGTTTCATTGATCCAGAAAGCCTGCGTGCCGAGTAACGGCGACCGCCTCGGAACGATTCGAGGCGCCCGTATGGTGCAGAATATTATGCACATGGTTCACCACGGTGAAAATGCTGATATTCAATTCCCTGGCGATCCCTTCATTGCTGAATCCCGCGGCCAGAAGGGCCAGGACTTCTTTTTCTCGCCTGCTCAATGGAAGGGGTGAATTCTTTTCGAGTTCCGTCTCCACGAGTTTCTGTAAGGGTTTCATACCTAGGGAGGAGGCTGTTTCGTGTGCCTCCCATAGGTGTTTCCGGACAGCCGCTCTCTTTTCGGTATCGGCGGAAGCGGATAGATCGATCTTGGCGGATTCGTAGAGGATCCACGCTTCCATCGGCTTGTCGTGGTAGATCCGCACGATATGGAAGGGCCCGTTGGGGGAGAATCCTCCTCTTTCGGGGTTCCCCCG
>Ga0078972_1013383_pt1 | contig 13571 bp, 13 predicted proteins | sample YelNatPaOPGAMG01_FD_67568 | JGI IMG/M metagenome (GOLD analysis project Ga0078972, IMG submission 67568) | Hot spring thermophilic microbial communities from Obsidian Pool, Yellowstone National Park, USA - OP-RAMG-01 (SPADES assembly) (version 2) | ecosystem: Environmental > Aquatic > Thermal...
CGGGGGGTCTCATAAGTAAATTTCTCCCTCTGACGCCCCTTGCCATAGGCGCGGCAGCCATCGGTCTCGGCGTGTCGAGTTTCGACAAATACCTGAAGAGTGGCGAGGCGCTGAGCCCGTTGACGAAGCAGATCACGTCCGCCGGTGACAGCCTGGAGAAGTTCCAGGATCAGGTGAATGCCGCCGGAGCCGCGCTGGGGTACAACGCAACCCAGGTGGCGCAGGTGGCGAACATCATAGGTGTCGGCCTGGGGCATCTCGGCACCGCCGGCCTTGTGGGTGCCAGCGCCCAAGCCATGGGCTTTTCTCGCGCATTCGGGTTGCCTGCGACCGCCGTGGCGCAGGCAATGGTGCAGGCCGGGCAGTTGGGGCTGACGATGGGCACCGGAGCGCAATTGAATAATCGGCAGTTTCTGTTGGGGATAGGCGCGAGTTCTTTTGCCAGTGGGATGCAAGGCAGAACCGGACAGTTGATTGACGAGATTACCCAACTGGCAAAAACGGTGGCTAATACGGCGGTTGTGGTGCCAAACGTTATCGGCATGATGTCTGCAATAACGGCCTTAAATCAAACGGGGATCAGAACCCTACAAGGAGCTGGAGGCGCTGCGCTGCTGGGTCAAGCCTCGCAGGGGATAGCCAATCCTAACGGCCCATTGGGCACTTGGATTCAAATGAGTGCTTTCAGTCAAGCCGGGTTTAAGGGCTCTTACCCGGAGATGCTACTTCAGGCTGGGGAAGGCGCATTTGGATTATTACCAAACGGGGAATGGAACCTTGAGGCTTTGATTGAACAGTACAAAAAACAATTACCCGGAGCGAATTTCAATGCCCCGGTAGGATCAAAGGCACATCAGCAGGCGGCTATTATGGCGCTAGAACTTGGGAAATTAAATCTTGGCCTGAATCCCAATCAGACAGAAGCGATTCTTCGTAGCGCTCTCAGTGATCCGCGTGCGCTTGCTGCGATCCAAAAAAACCTTCAAGAGGCCATGAAAGGCGGAGGAGTATTTACAGCAGATCAGCTAAAAAACCTTCCTGCGGCACAATGGGGATATGCCACAGCAATAATGGAAGCAAAACAAACCAAGCAGCTTTTGGATGTCGCCTACCAAATGAACAAAGGCGGCGTACCAGGTATTTCAACGGAATTTATAGAGCAACTGAAACGGGAACCTATCTCGCAAGGGCAGAAGGATCTGGCGAAATTGTTATTAGCAGCAGCCGGCGCGAAGCCGTTGACCACTACGGAAAAAATAGACACAATGAAAGCAACAGTGACAAATCTCCAGATAGATTTTGCCGGGTCACTCGCCAACATTCTTTCGGGGAAAGAACGACCTTCGACATATTACACTAGTCGTTTTCCAAATCTAACGCCTTATGCTCAATTTTCTGGTCCGCCTTCTGCCCCACCATCCGGTTCATCACCCAACTCTGGTGGTGGCAATACTCCTTGGTGGCAGCAAGATTGGAACGCTATAAAAAATTGGTGGGACACATTTTGGGGCGGAGAACCCGCGCATGCGGAAACTCTGCCGTCCAGCAGTGCATCCGGCGCAGGGAACGGCAAGATATCCGGCCAAGGATATTATATGGGGCAAAGCGCAACGCCGCTGGTTGCCATACCTAATCTATACGGTTCGGGTATCGGCAGGAGCACATCAGTCACCCCCATATCTTTTGGCGGCAAATCCGGCTTCCTTTCAAAAATGCTACCCTATGCTCAAAAGGCCAGCCAAGCAACGGGCCTTCCCGTGGACTTCATTCTTTCCCAGTGGTCAGAGGAATCAGGGTGGGGGACATCGGTAGCGGCCAGGGAAAACCTGAATTTTGCTGGAATCAAACCCTTTGGTAAATATGGAGCAGGATCGGATACTGAGTATGCTGGTTTCAGCTCTTTGGGGGATTTTGAGGCAGCTTATGTAAGCGTAATAAACAACCCCCGTTATGCCGGAGCGCGTCAAGCGGCAAGGAGCGGAGCTTCGGTGTCCACAATAGCCGATCTTTTGCACAAAGAGGGGTATGCGGAAGATCCCAATTATGGAGCATCGATATCTTCATTCGCCGCCGCTGTGGATAAATTCATTCAGGCAGTGAACAAGCTGGGACAGAACGTTTCGCGCAATCCCAGTTCTTTAACGGGAATAGCAACTGGCCAATCAGGGGTTTTTGGGTACGGCTAAGGGTTAAGAATTTCTCCGTCATATCCATCTAACACTGATGCATTGTTGTTCATGGGGCGCATATAGTTACCGTCCTGGGATATCCAGTAAGTAAAAGTGATATTACCACTGTTCCACAGTTGCCCCTGTGGTGTCGCTGGGACGGTAATAGTTATAATGTGCGCCCCATTGTCCGCAGTGGTTGTTTGTATCGTACCGGGAAACTGGTCGCTTCCAATGCTGTTGGGGTGCCCAGTAGCATACATCATATCATAATCTAAGGTATTGCTATGACCGCCCCATTGGTTGAACAGAAGATGGTGCGCAATGTTTTCTTGCGATCCGATTGTAATTGAACAACCAGACAAAGCAATGGCAATAAATATTGCAGCAGCAGCAGCAGCTAAATAGGTATTCACCTTTTTACAGCATTGACTCATGGGTGGTGAGCCTCCTTTGCGATCTTTGACTTTTTCCGACTTTCGTCCACAAGCCCAAGTGAAAATCCAATGCGCTGGTGGCACCATTTACGACTGGTCTGACATCGAGCCTGATATCATGAGCATCACTCTCCATCGGGACGTTTCCGGAGCGGCCGGTGCATTCGGAATAACGCTGACTGCGGCGACAGACAAAAACGGCAAGACTTGGCTTGATCGCATCAATCCTATGGATTACATAGAAATCCGGGCAGCGAATCTTGGAGCCACGGCCGCTTCGCTCAACCCCAACGGTCCGTTTCTCGGCGGTTCCCCTGGTGTTATGCCTATGCGATTTAGAGGGTTTGTTGACTCCGTTGCCTATACGATTACCATCGGTCCCTCCGGTGGCCCAGAACGGGCAGTTTTGGTTCAGGGCAGGGATTATACAAAACTTTTCATGGTTTCCAATATCCAGTATCTCTGGACATCGTCCGCTATTGCCGCCGGAATGGCGGCGGCTCAATATGGTTTGACGTTTAATTACAATTTACCGTGGCAGATAAATACTGTCAAGGACTTTGTCCACGGCGTGATTGATACGGTCTTCAATGGGGCCGGGTCGGCTATTCCGCAATGGTCCGCTCAACAGATTACTTCCAGCGCGCAAGCGGCAAGTGGCGAAACAGGGATTCAAGGACCCGCCGGATACGGTGGCGGCGGTGGCCAGGCGTTTCTGCCAGCTTTTCGCGAGGGAGGCGTGCACGTACCAAATATCCAGATTTCATGCTCGGTTCCGGACAAATACAGTATAGTCAGCTTGGCTGTACAGCCATACACTGGCCCATTTTGGAACTTATTAACATACTTTCAAAGTCCTCCGCTTGGTGAATGTTTTGTATATGACAATGAGGACGGTCCGGTGCTGGTATATCGGGTCACCCCTTTGAAGGATATCGACGGTTATTTTATCCCACCCGCACAAGATCCGGGTGCTACTAGGTTACAACTAGGTCATATCTTTAGCAATACCGATTTCAACTCAGGACGTATGGTGGCTAAATCGGATAATGAGGTTGTGAATTACGTATTTGTGTTTTCGGACGTGGGTGCTACAGACGGAGGATCTTCCGCAGCTTATGTTTCATCTTCGCTAATGGCACAAAATTTCAGCGTCTACGCCACTCAATCAAGCCAATCTCTTTCAACCAGGACCAATCCATACTGGAACGCTGATTCCACGCGCAAATTCGGACTTAGGCCGCTAAACATCGTCTCGCCATGGGTGCCGTTTTTGAGCCCATCAGGGGATTACCAAGAATTGGCGACAGAGCTTGCCTATTTCGCAGGGAAAGCATATGACCACAATGAAAAACTCTACAGCGGCACGATAACATGCCACGGTGATTCATTGTTCATTCCTGGCCGTTACATCGGTTTCACTGACAATGCTACCGGTGATAAATGGTCTTTTTACCTAGAAAGCGTAACCGACACGTTTAATTTTAAACCTATGCCGGAACCATCATGGAACTGTGAACTGGGGCTTACGAGAGGTTATATAACATCTTCATACGCTCCAGCTCAATAGGAGGATAATCATGTTTCGTCCGCAGGCAGCCTTGGTGAACCACGCGAAATATAAGAACCATCCCTTTAAAATACAGACTGGAGGCTCTTCCTGGGGAAAGGTTGTGGCACGCCATTCAGACGGTACGGTTGATGTTGCAATGCAAAATGGAGCTACGTACCAAAGGGTGCCGGTAGAATCCCCAGCACTGTCTAGCAAGAATGGCCAAGTATATTTACCAACACATGATCTTACCCAACCAATAGTTGATGCTCATGGAGTATGGGATACTCCTATTGCTGCAAATAAAGATAAAGGAGATATTTTTGCGCATGTTGCCTTTTTGGAAGGGAGTACACGACAGCCCATAATTACTGGATTTTTCCTCCCTGCCCAAAATGAAATGTCTTTTCAGACTCCGGGCATCAAGGTTGATCGGCACGAATCGGGCATCTATCACATCACCCTTCCTTCTGGCCACGACGAATGGCATTTCCCGGACGGTTCGTATCTGGTCGTAGGCGACACTACCACATATGATATGACCACGGAAAATCCTAACTGGAATCCACCGACACAGAGCACGGCGGTGCCTATCGTGCTGAATCATTCGTCGGGCACGACGATAAAGATTCTGCCGTCCGGCGAAGTGGAGATAAATTCGGTGGCAGGAATAACGCTGTCGGCCTCGGCTATAGCATCGGCAACGGTGGGGACCGGCGCTCATCCGGTGGCCTTCGCCGACGTTCTGGCATCTTGGCTGTCGTCGCACACTCATACTTCAGAAGCAGCCGGAAGTCCTACTTCGACGCCGATTCAAAGCCTGCCGACGATAGCGGCGACAAATCTGACGACAGATTAGATAGATTAGAGGTGATCCTTTTGGCAGTCACGTTGCCCGATCCTCCGGATTCCTCCCTGTTGAATGGATCAGTGGTAATACAATTGAACATCGGCGGCCAGCCGACGAATGTGTTATATCTGCCTGTAAACCCAGACATAAGAGTAGATACCGACATACGTGTTACAATTTATCAGGTTGAAACAGGAGTGTATGCGGACGACTTTGGTCAAGGATTGCAAAAGATTACTCTTACCGGCAATACCGCCTGGAGATCGCCAAAGGGACGATATAACGGCCAGCCGGTGAATGGGTATGACGCTAGCGTAGTGCTATATCGTGACATAATAAACGCCTACTTCTTGAACGAGCAGGGCAATTCCAACCCTACAAATGTGGAAATGATCATAACGGACAGTACCAGCAACGGTTGCTGGAGTGTCAAGCCGATACCGCCGGGTCTGAGCATGTGGCGGTCCAAAAATGATCCGGTAGTTTTTTACTACCAGTGCAGTTTCATCGTCATAAAAGACCTGATGCACGATCCAGCGTCGCCTTCCGACAAGCCGTCGGACCCGGTGCAGTCCGCCGTGGTAAACTCCACTGGCCCGGCGGCATCGGCGCAACCGCCACCGGCGGTGATATCGGCGACCAAGAACAGCCAAAACGTAAGTCAAACGCCGCAGCAGACGTATACCGTGGTGAGTGGCGATTCCTTGTGGGCTATAGCGACAAAGTTTTATGGCAACGGAACACTGTGGCCCAGGATATACGCGGCAAACAAAGCATACATTCGTAACCCTAATCTTATTTTCCCAGGGCAAAAACTCGTTATTCCTCCGGCGCTAAACGCTAATATGGCATCCTGATGTAATGCGTCCTCCTCAAAGGGGGTCTATTAAGTGATTCTTCGCCCGGCATCCGTGGCTAGTCAAACCGCCGGCTTGCAGGCATTGTCGCAACTGGTGGTCCAGTACCCTGTATGCGAGAAGTGGATTCTCCTGTTGCAAACAGTGAATGAGTACTGGGGGCAGTTAACGCCTGATGCGCTAAGATATGTGGCGCAAATATCAGATGCTATTGGGAAGGTGCTACGTTGGATTCAGGGGCAATCTCCGCCGTATGTTCCGGCTCAGCAGTATATCACCACCCTCGCCACCGGAGCGCAGGACGTGAAGGTGGCCGCCTATCTGGCGGCGATAAACGCCAGCGGCGCATTGAAGGTAGAATTGACTTCCGCCGCCGTGGGAGCGTTGTCCACGCTGCAAGCATGGGATGATGCGCTTAACCTGTACGTGCCGGCGAATCCTCCGCAGACCGGGTATCTGCTCGTGACGGGTGTTAACGTGGGAGTGAGTTAGTGATGGCCCTAGGGCTTCCGCACATTTTGTCCGTTTCGGATTGCCAGGGGGGGATTATGGCTCTTGCCGCCAGGTTGCTCAGCAGCCAGGATCTTTGGCCGGAGTTGGTGCAGGCCAACAACCTGATTCCGCCGTATGTGACCACGAACCCGATAAAAGCCTACGGCCAACCCATGGACACGCAGTCAGCCACAGCGGTTTTGGCGGCGGGATCGACACAAACCCCGCTGAGCGCCAGCGTCGCATTGTGGGCCGCCGGAGACACCGTGGTATTTGTAGCGTCAGGATCTACCGGCCTGGTAAGCGAGGCACATACTATTACCTCGTATGACGGCGCAACCCTGCAATGGTCCGGCGGTCTGCAAAACGCTTATCCTGTAGGCACGCAACTGCTGTCTTATCCGGCAAATGTTATCCAAGGCAGCATCTTGATGCCCGGCAGCACCATGTTCCTGCCTCTGGACCTGTTGCCGTCCGGATTCACCCTGACGACCGGGGCTCAACTGACCGACGTGATCGGTTCCGACGTGCTCTCGCCGGTAACCTTCCAGGACGGAGACCTCGCCACCGTGGCGGGGCCGGCGCTCCTTGCCCAGCGGGTGAGAGCCGCGCTCACGACGCTGCTTGGCAGTCTGCCCCAGGCTCTGGGCTGGGGGTCGGGTATACCGCAGACGCTCGGAGCTCCGACAAATGATACTCGGGCCATGGCATTGGCTCGGCAGGCGCTTCTTAAACTACCTGAGATAACCCAAGTGACGGAGCTTAAAATGACAGTTGACGGTGACCAGAAGTTTATCACGGCGAACATTACCCTATCCACGACCAATACGGTCCTTTCTCTGGTGAATGAACCATTGACGTCACCTATTAGCAACTAAGCGGAAAGGAGGGGAAGATTATTGCCTCGCACCGCTGATCAGATAACGGCAAGTATGATCCAGACCTTGCTTTCCGCCACTTCTGCTGTTTCCAATTTTAATATCGGCAGCCTTGTGCGTTCGTTGTCGGATGCCACTTCGGCTCAGATCGCGCTGCTTGAAAAGCAGATACAAGACCAGGTGGCGGCTGGAATACTCAATGCGGTATATCAGTTGTCTGGTGTATACCCGCTTCCGGCGGCACCATCTGTCTATCAACTGCAATTCACCAACACTAACACTACGGCGCAGACGATCCCGCAGGGCACCCAAGCTACAATACCTAACAGTTCTCTGATCTGGAGCACGCAGACGCCGGTTACGGTGCCGGCGCAATCAGGTAGTACGCCAGGAACGGCAACCGTGAACGCTATCTGCCTTGTGGCCGGCAGCGGCACGAACGTGCCGGCTAATACAATTACGCAGCTGGTCAATCCCATTGCGGGCATTTCCGTGACCAACCCTTCAGCGCAGGCCATTGTTCCTGGGACGGATGCCGAAACGCAGACGCAGACTCAGGCCAGGGCGGCGAATCAGCGTGCCACGTGGCACAGAGGCGATGCGGCGGCCATCGAAGCGGGGGTGCTGACAGACGCTTATTTGACCGATTCCAATGGTAATATCACCGAACAGGTCAATAAAGTAAAAGCGGTCGATTACTCGCCCGGTCAGGTATACGTATATGCAGTAAATGCGACAAATGGATTGTCTTCAAATATGGTTTCGTTCATCGGCCAGATTTTGACCGGCTACGTCGATTCCAGCGGAGTGAAGCATATCGGGTACAAGGCGGCGGGCATAATTCCAACCGTGTTGCAGGCGGTGCTCAATCCGCTGATCGTATCGGTATCCGTGCTTCCGGCGAGCAACACAACGTTCAGCAGCCTGCAACCGCAGGTTGTAACTGCTATAAACAACTATTTTGCCAGTCTGGACATTGAGCAGGGATTTTCTTTCGCGACGTTCGTCAACGCCATCATGGCCGTTGCCGGTGTGGCGGACGTTGTGGTGAGCAGTCCTGCGGCATCGTTACCCGGCGTGCCGTATGTAACCGCGCCATCGGCAGCGCCCACGCTGACAGCGGTAACTCCAACCTCCTCCACTAATCTGGCTGCTGGGACGTATTATGTGCAGTATACTTTCATAAATGCCTGGGGAGAAACCACGGCGTCTCCGCAAGGCAGCGTCACACTGACCGCCGGGCAGGAGATACAGGTATCAGCGATCACGTTGCCGGTGGGGGCAACCGGCGTCAATTACTACCTGTCAACGGCGGCGGGAAGTACCACCACGGCGCTTGCGGCTAACGGCAATGGGGGGCAGATTGATCTTACCACGTTGCCTGCCAGCGGAGCGGCTAATCCGCCGTCGAGTAACACAGCGCTGATACATGGCAATTTGTATACTGTAAGTGGCAATCCCACAGTTAACCAGATGGTATCTTGAGGAGCGTTGAACATGAACTCTATCATTCAACGAGAGCAATCCTATATCCCGCAGCAGTATGGCTCTTATACTCCACAAGATATACCGTCTCTGACTATCTCGGGAACCGGCACTCTGGCACTAGACAACCTCACTTTGTATATTTCGGGGGAAACCAGTGCCGCAATTGACCTTCACGGCCAGTCCGTATCGCAGGTGGCATCGCAGATCAATTCGCAGGTGAACGGCGTAACCGCCACGGTGCTCCAGGATGGCCCGGCAGAGTTATTGCTGTACCCGGATGGCTACGGAGAGCCGCCGAGTGGAAGCCTCCCGGCAACGCTGACCATCGCGACGAACCCTTTGTGGCAGCTTCTGGTTATGGGGGCGCGGGAGCTGGCCACCACTTCGCGGACGGCGGAATCGTCCATCTCACAACTCAACCTGCGTGCGGCGATTGGCTTGTATCTGGAGTGGTGGGGCGAATCGCTCGGCATAGCCAGGTATCCCGGTGAACCGGATTCATTATACGTTATCCGTTTGGCCGGGATGACAGCGGCACCGAACGTGAACAACATGGCGATGGAGGTGTTGTTTTCGGCGCTGGGGTATTCGGTCAGTTGTGCCGATAGCGGCCCTGGGCAGTTAAATGTGACTGCCCAGATGCAACTTGCGAACCGCCCAGAAGGATTCGCTTATTCTACATCACAATTGATAGACATTACCAACCAAATGAAGGCTGCCGGAGTTGTCGTCACATTTTGCACGCTGCAATATGTACCCATTGACAAAGCTGCGGCCTTCGACAACGGCATTAACGTGCTCACCGTAACTCCCGGCACTGGCAGCATATGGGGTGACGGCGACAAGTGGGGGCAGGGGTATTGGATGCCGCCCGCCGTATACGGGCCGCCAAAGGCTTTCGAGGCAGCCTCGGAAGGGCCCAGGGGCAGGGATAATATCACGCCGGCAATCCTCACACCGCCACTTCTGTGGGGCGTCGGCAAATGGGGACAAAACTAAACGGGAGGTGTATATATGCAGCAGCAACAAGCCGATGGAGCCACCGCCAAGGGCGGCTTAACGGTTGTAATCAAGTCCGCTGATGGCGCTCAGCGCATTGTGGAGCTCGGCGAGAACACTCTCTGCCAGGCATATCTGAATGCCGTGGCTGCTTGGTCCACCGGCGCGAACAATACCGGGTATAATCCCACATCGCCGCCGATGCAGTTTATTTTGGGCACCGGTACAGGAACGCCGGAGGTAAGCGACACGGTATTGTTCGCGCCTCAGAGCGGCACTCAAATGGGGCTTGCCGCCAGGACGGCAAACGCAAACACCTGCATCTTTACTGTAAATTACAATACTGGGCAGTTGAGCGGCACGTTTACCGAAGCTGGTCTCCTCGACGCAAACAGCAATCTTATGACGCACCTTGTTTTTCAGACGCCGTTATCTGTGACAAATACAGAAGCGGCAACGTTTATCTGGTCGGTTACATGGAACGCAGGTTAAGGAGGTGAAATAGTTGGGATTCTACAAAGTAATCGACAATGTAAGTCCTCGCTTCGCTTCCGATGTCAATCAATACGCCGATGCCCTTTCTGGAAACGCTGACGTTGGCAAAATCGTTCTGTACACGCCAATCTCGGCGCCAGGCGCTCTTACGGCGGCGATAAGCTCCACTGCAGGCGTCTTGACCGGTGCATACCAATACGTTGTCTGCTTCCTTACCGGCTATTGGCAGGGGGAGCAGCAAACCGGAACGCTGATAGTTCAGGGGAATACCGGTTATGGTGCGGTATCGGCCGCAGTGTCGCCGAGCGGCCAACAGGTGAATTTGTCCAGCATCCCAATTGGGCCGACCGGCGTGGTGGCTCGGTTGATAGGCCGAACCAAGGCGGGGGGTAGCACGTTTTATTCGCTGGTACAAATCAACGATAACACAACCACTAGCTGGACCGACAACACCCCGGACAACGGCCTGGGTAGCACCGCGCTGACCCAGGCCAATACGACCGGTACCTACCTGGTGCCGACCACTATCGCATCGCTCACGGCAAACATCCCTGCCGCTGGAACTATCGGGATCTACAACGGTCAGTGGTATTACTCTAACGGCACGGCGTGGGTTGCTATGGCACCACCGCTGCAGCCCGCCACAGCCAGCGTCCTGGGCGGTGTCATGATCGGCCAGGGAGTCAATGTAACGAGCAACGGTACAATCAGCGTAAACGTCTTTCAGCACCTAGCGTACTGGTTATAAGGAGGGATGATCATGGCAGGGACTCCGTATTTCCGGCAGTTTTATGAAGGGCAGCCGGGAACATCAGCGACGACGCTATACACTGCACCAGCGAATAATGCAAATGTGCCGGCACCTTACGCTACGGCGATGATCAAGGAGATAATCGCCTGTAATACTACGTCGTCCGCCGCAACTGTGATAATTGGCATCAATGGAACGGCGGCGGCAAATCAGATAATAGGGACAACATCCATCGCTGGCAACGATTCAAAGGTTTTAAGCGAGTTGACCACCGCCGTTCCAGCAGGTGGCACTATTCAGGCATTGCAGGGAACCGCTGGGGCCATTACGCTAACCATCAGTGGCATAGAAATTCAGTAACGAGGTTGTGCTTCATAAGGAGGTGTTGCAATTGGCTCAACTTCGTTCACTGAATGCGATGACTATACCGTCGATCAAAAACACGGCAGGTGTGATCGTCGATCCTACAAAGGTGTTGTCGGGAACGGTTATATCTGGTATAGCCGGTACTGTACCGAATCAAGGGACTCTATACGCAACGACCCCAGGTGTGTACCCTGCCGGTTATTACTCAGGCATTCATTTTTCAGGATGGACTACAATAGCCAGCGATACTACGCCGAGATGTGAATTGGCTGCTGCATACGACAGTTCTGCTAATTTGACCTATGCAATCGATGGTGCTAATGGTCCAATTGCCACGGTTACAGCTTACAGCCATTCATCCAACTCATGGACCGCAATAGCAAGTGATACTACAGCGAGAGATGCCCTTGCCGCTGCATATGACAGTTCCGCAAACCTGACATATGCGATAGACGGGGGTAACGGTAGTCTCCTTGCCACGGTTACAGCATACAGCCATTCTTCCAACTCATGGACTGCAATGATGAATGATACTACAACGAGATACTTTCTTGCTGCTGCATATGACAGTTCCGCCAGTCTGACGTATGCGATAGACGGCTATAACGGCAGTACCCTCGCCACGGTTACAGCCTACAGCCATTCTTCTAACTCGTGGACCGCAATAGCAAGTGATACTACAGCGAGATGGTGTTTAGCTGCTGCATATGACAGTTCCGCCAATCTAACGTATGCGATAGACGGCTATAACAGCAGCAGTTACCTCGCCACGGTTACAGCTTACAGCCATTCATCTAACTCGTGGACTGCAATGACAAACGAAAATATGATAAGATGTGAATTAGCTGCTGCATATGATAGTTCCGCCAACCTAACATATGCAATCGATGGTGCTAGTAGCGGCATTTATACCTTGGTTACAGCATATCTACATTAAAATAAGGAGGTATTCTCATGATCCGTTCAGTTGACCTGATCCGTTTCGCCGCCAATCACGGTATCATCCTCAACACCGCAATCGCAAAACAAGCGGTGCAGTCAATCGACCAAGAGGAAATTGAGGAAAAGGAACGCGCCCGCTGGACCGCATTGGTGTGGGACGGCAACGGTGATCCGCCAATCGGCACTCGTGAACGTTGGTTGCACGAGAACGACGCCATCGGCAGGGCCGCCAAAGAGGCGGCGGAACATCCCGACCATTGCATCTACTTCTTGATGAAAGACGGCAAGTTGCACCACTTCCAACCATTTCGCGCGTATGACCGTGGGCGGACGCCCGTTGTTTTCGACGACGAAAACCATCCTGATCATCATTCTAAGGCCACGCAGGACCATATAGACATCGAAGTTGAACAAGAGGTCAACCGCCAAGTCCTTGACATGGCGCTTGAGAAGGCACTGGAACTCCACGAACAGCAGGGTATTCCGGTCGGCATGGCCGCCGTGCCGCAAGACAGGAGGCGGTAAGCATGTGGATATTGGTCGATTCTAACAACGTCATTCAGCACGCGCAGGACGCGCAACCTACAACTGTGCCAACCGGCCAAACGGCGGTGCAGATCAACAGCACGCTGACCAATGCGCAGTATTTATATGGCAACCCGACCGCATACGAGTATGTTAGCGGTCAGATTGTTCAACGTCCGTATTTCTCGCTGGTCTATGCGAATAACACCGTAACCGCTACGCTGGAATTGCCGCCGTCTACCGCGCCAGCCAGCGTTACTTTTGCGGTCGCCGGGCAGCAATACACGGCAAGTCTGACTAACGGTGCCGCAACGCTGTCCTTGGCAGTGCATCCTTCCTTAGCCAGCCAGCAAGTGATAGTTACGTGTTCAGCTAGTGGATGCGTCAGCGGTTCGCTCAATCTAACAGGTGGCACGCAACAGGCAATCGGGTTGCAGGTGTATACACCATCGGGCGGTATCCCTACCGTGGCCCCGGTCGGCGCAGGCAGTATTGAATACCTCACAAAATATTATGCGAGTCTCGCCGATCCGGTGGCCCTGGCGACAAATACCGGCTATGCGGTGGAACTATTGTATGATGTGGTGTTCAACATCTTGCTGCCAGCGTTGCAAAAGTCCACTTATATGCCTGTATCGCTGGATGCCAACCAATCCAACGCGCTGTCTGACATTCAAAAGAACGTGCTGGCATACCTGTACTTGTCGCTTGAAAAGGTGTACCCATCCGGCGGTTCTACGATGCCACAATACGAAAACATGGCGGGGGGGT
>Ga0078972_1013384_pt1 | contig 13571 bp, 3 predicted proteins | sample YelNatPaOPGAMG01_FD_67568 | JGI IMG/M metagenome (GOLD analysis project Ga0078972, IMG submission 67568) | Hot spring thermophilic microbial communities from Obsidian Pool, Yellowstone National Park, USA - OP-RAMG-01 (SPADES assembly) (version 2) | ecosystem: Environmental > Aquatic > Thermal...
CCCAAAATCAAGAACTGTTGTGCTGACACTGATTTTCGGCTCTGTCTGTCCACTTGACTGTATCGCGAAATTACTGTTTGATATATCTGATGGTGAACCATCCGGCTCCTGAACCCTTATCCTGCAGGTTGAACTCGGTGTGTTAGGTACTGTTATTGTCTGTGAACCATCATTCGCTGTATTTGATACAAGTGTTGTCCATGTTGAACCACTGTTCGTTGATAAATCAATATTTACATTACCTACTGAACCTTGAGATGTCCATTGAACTGTCCTCGTTTCACCTACTGTCCAGGTCTCTCCACCATTGGGATATATAACTGTTATTCCTGGTGGTGGCGGTGTTGTTGATATTGTGAAATTATTATCTGATGTATCAGAGGGTGTTCCATCTGGTTCACGAACACGAACCCTGCATGTTGTACTTGGTGTATTCGGAACTGTTACTGTTTGTGAACCATCATTTGGTGTATTTGATACAAGATTAGTCCAGTTTGTGCCACCATCTGTTGATAAATCAATATTTACATTACCGACAGAACCCTGTGATGACCATAGGACTGTTTGTGTTGTTCCTGTCTGCCATGTCTCACCTCCATTAGGAACAGTAACAGTTATTGACGGAGTTGTTCCTCCGCCACCAAATGGATATCCATCAGTCCATGTTGTTCCATTATTAAGTGTCCCGTTATTCCCTGCTGAAGTAGCATCATATGTTTTTGTTCCTGTCCCTTCATTAAAATGCCACAATCCGACAGTATTCGTATCAACAACGAACTCTGCTGTTGGTATATTATATGTTGTTCCGGTATATCTTGCAATTTTACTTATACGCAATTCATCAATAACACCGTTCATTGTCTCATTTGAATCATCCAGGTCACCTAGTCGTATTGGTATATTAGGTAATCCACCAACTTGTGTTAATGTTCTTGTAGCAACTCTATTACCATTAAGATACAAATATAAGTTAGAACCTGTTTTAACCAATGCAATATGATGCCATTGATTAGTAGGTATTGTGCAATTAGAATTATCTCCCAACCATACTGTATTATTAAAAGTTCCATCTGGTGATACACCTGCACCGAGATACCCTGTTTCATTAATATACAGGTCCCATTCAAGTAACGAATTCAATGAACGGCGACCGGCAATAACCTGGTAAGTATATGTATGACTGTTATTGCCAAACCATTTAAAAAAACATTCAACAGTAAATTCTGAACCCAGGACTGGTGTCCCAGTACTTATTGTTAGATTATCATCTATACCATCAAAACTCACAGCATAATTATCCGCAGTGCCACCTATTGTGAATACAGAATCAGATATATCGCTTGGTGTTCCGTCAGGTTCACTTACACGTATTTTACAATTAGAACTTTTTACTGACGGTAAATTAACTATTTCATTACCATCATTTGTTGTATTTGATACAAGATTAATCCAGTTTGCGCCACCATCAGTTGACAAATCAATATTAAGGTTTCCAACAGAACCTGTTCCCATTGTTGTCCATGTAACTGTTTTCTGTATTCCGGATCCTAATATCTCTCCTCCATTAGGATAATTAACAACAATGACAGGTGATGCTGATTTTTGCATAAGTATGACATCATCAAGGTCAGCATCATATCGTCTATTATGAGCAAACACAGACCATTTTAACTGGACAACAGATGTGTCCGCTATTTCAGTTAAATCACCTTTAATCTGAACCCATTGACCTTGAGGAATAATAGTTAATCCTGAACCATTAATTCCGTAAGGTCCAAGTATTAGCAAGTTTTGACCACTTTTATGACCTATTTCTAAACGCAGTCCGCCCCATAAGTCAGAAGAGCCATCAGGTGCAACTGTTGTTAGATTATCTTGTCTATTTATACGTAACCATGCTGATAGTTCGTATGTTACACCATTTGTCAGATGCAATACATTCATTGATTGGTCGCTAACATCATCCGGTTGACAGTTAGCAGGATTACTATCTCTTGAATCATCACCTTGTGTAAGATATGTTCCACTATTGCCACCGTGATATGTCTGTCCATCTGGCTGACCACACCGACCAGCACTCCAATTAATATGTGCACCGTAACTACCACTTCGTGCTGATGCTGTACTAACTGTAAACAACATTGGATACCAACCATATGTTTTCCAAGGCACAACCCAAGTACCGCTTGAATCAGGGACACCCGATTCAAAATCACCGTCAACAACAATATTCTGTGCTAAACTACAATTAATATAAATCATAGTAACAATTAAACCAAGGAAAACTATTTTAACTCTTTTTTCTTCTTTCTTATTCACATTTTTCATTTTCATACACACATCCTCTCTTTCTAAATTTTAAAATATTCATATTCTTTATTTTCCGTATTTCATAAAAATAGAAATTGAAAAAATTTTTATTTTCTAATAACTGTAAACTTTCCTATTCCTTTTTCTTTTGAGCTTTCATATACATATAAATATACACCACTGACAACTTTCTCATTATTGATATTTTTCCCATCCCATAATATTTCAGTTGCACCTCTGGTTTCTTCTAACATATTAACTAACACACCACTCAATGTATATATTGTCACTTTAGTTTTATTCGGGATAATTCCGTTCCCAAAGAATACGAGGTTACCTATATCTGGATTATACGGGTTAGGTCTAACTAATACACAGGTGGCTGTCATAACAACAGTTATTTCCGCATAACCACCGTTTGATTCTATAGTAATTTTACCTCTGAACTGTCCTTCTTTCTGGCGAAGTATACTATTATCAACAGTAACTGTGACTGTAACTGGAATTGCATTCGGAACACCTTCAATTGTTACTGATACTGGATCAATTTTAATCCATTCCTGGTCACTGAACAATGTTGCAGAAAGTTGTCCTGTACCTAAATTAGTTATAACGAATGATGATACTGCCATTTCTTCTGGGGCAACTGAACCGATATTGATTGTGTCAGTACTAACATAAAGTATACCGTATGGGTTCCCTGATTTCTGTATTATATATGTTGCTGTTGTTACTGCACTATCATACATCCCACTTTTGAACGCTTTTGCTTTAACAGTTGTTGTTTCTGTGATTGTAAATGGTGAAGTATAAATAATAGAACTTGTATTTGGAATAGAACCATCAAGTGTATACCGTATAATAGCACCACCTGTAAGACAACTCATTGATACAGTAACATAATCAGCATATGTACCACTATTTGGACTTATTATTGGTGCTGAAACTGTCTGTGTACTACTACCAGTATCTGAAAATGTGTATGCACTAACTTCATTTGAATAATCTGAATCGCCATCGTTACTGTATGCACGAACACGATAGAAATAAAGTGTTCCTGAACTTAATCCGATATCACTGTATGATGTAATATTAGCGCCAACAGTATTAATTTGTGTGTATGTGCCTGATGTATCTTTTTTCCGTTCTATTTTAAATCCTGTCTCATTCTGTGAATTATCTGTCCAACTAAGGTCAATCTGTGATTTTGAAATAACTTTTGCATTAAGGTTTGATGGTGCTGACGGTATTCCAGTTAATTTAGTAATCCTGCAGGCAGTATCTGTTGTAAGATTTGATATATTCAAAGTTATTACACCGGAACTATCAGCATTAACCTGTTCTGTTGAACTTACCTGCCCTGTTTGCGTATTATACCATTTTATCTCATATCTTATATTAGGAACTTGCATAGGGACTTTTACCTGACATGAGATTGCTGTTGCTGATGGACTGTACCATGTGTTATCTTTATTATCAATCCATATATGTGCACGACCATCTTGTATATCTTTCTGGCCTACAACCCGTATAGTTGTATTTGTTGCTGTTGCACCAGCATCAACATAACGACCATTAGTTAACGGTATACCGTCCATAAACCGACGCCAGTTACCGAATTTACTATGTAAATTTTTATTAAAAATATTGTTTGTATACCAGTATAATGGATATACACCACCAGAATTTGTTCGTGCCCATACAATCTTATGTAACCATACTCCATTATTATCATTAGCGAGTCCTGGATCCTCGTCATCTGTATTACCCGTATCAATACCCATTTCACCCCAAACAACAGGTTTTCCGAATCCTGTTGCTTTAACATTATTATCATATTCAATAAAAAACCGTGCTGAATCTCTTGCTAACTCGTCTTCAGGTCCTATCCAGCCAGTTCCACGAACATAACAGTGAAAATCAGTATGTGAGATACACGAACTTATAACTGACTTCCACTTATCTTCCGCTAATCCGCTCCAAGTTGATGTTGTGCTCGGATGCGGATTACCATCAGCAGATGCTTTTTTAGCGAGATGACCTGCTAAATCAAAATGTTTATCACTTGCCGGTGATGCTTCATTACACAGTTCCCAAGAATGTATTGCACGTGACGCACCAAACCGCGCAAACATATATCTCCAATAATATTCATGTAGACTTCTGACCATTGTATTCGGACCAGCAAAAAAATTATCATTCAACATTTCAAACTCGTCCCATTGTGGATATGGGTTACCATTAGCATCAATCCTGTTAAGTATTTCTTCTCTACGTTCGCTTATTACAAGTTTAAAATGTATATTTTTTGCTGCTGCTTCAGAAAATATAGCATCCATACCTGCTGAACGACGTGGGTCCATTGTATATACAGAACAAAATTTTGGTGATCGTAATAACTGTGGACCTAATGAACCATCAGCAAGAACTTCATGTAAAGCACACTCGTCAACATAACCTGTCCCACTACCTTGAAAACAGATACATATATACTCAGGCACAAAATCACTCGTTGCAGTATAATCTCCTGTTGCCACATGCCAAGGTGTTGTCCCATTTATCGGTTGTACTAATATCTGATATGAACCTATATTTGATATTTCAGGCCAGTTATTAGTATATCGTATAGAGAGCCCAGTTCCTGTTGCATTATCAGTACACCATCTGACACGAACTCGATATTTTTTACCTGAAATAACACCGGCATGGCCACTCATAAATCCTTGATACATTAAAGGGTTATTTGAATTAAGTTGTAAAGATGCTTTAGAATCACCATAAACTTTTGTTACAATAAGTCCTGTCCGTGGAGAATTACCAGCATTACCTAATGTTGCTGATGACCACGGTTGCCATGCTGATGACCAGATATGACCTGCTATCCACCACCGTAATAACTGCTGGTTACCTGTCCCGATTGTATTGAATATATTACTTGCATCATATGAATATTTATCAGCATCAATATTTATGTTATGTCCCATACCTATGAATGGTGTTCCGTCAGCATATTCAAAATACCGTTTATCTGTTTTTGATACTCTTATAGGACCATGATTATTAGGATTGGTTGGTGCTGTTACAACAAAACTTCGTTCTTGTGACAGAAATGTTCCTTTCGCTTCTTTAATCTCAATTTTGTATTTCCAGTTACCTTGTAGTGGTGGCGCAAATCTTATTGTCCATACAGGGTCACCTTGCGGATATAACCATTCTCTATTATTCTTATATGCTCGTTGATATTTTTGGTAAAGGAACCCAGGCCTACGATAAACAGTTGCCCAGTTATCAGGACTAAATATACCATCTACAGTTATTCCATCAGCCCAGGTTAAGCCAGGTGGTAGATTTGTTTCATATGGAAACTGAATATGTGTTGCTGCACTGTTTTCAATATTAAATGTTATTTCTAATGTCTCCCAGCATTCAATTGATGTTGCACTCTCAGATAAGTTTGAGATACCTAATTGACCAGAAGGAATATATCTGACAATACGTTCCGCTGTTGCAATACTGCTTTGCGATTCATGAACTTGGATAAGTATTCTGTTCTTACCTGGCTTAAGTGGTATTGTTGCTGACCATGAAGTTGTTCCTTGACAAGAACCAACAATATCTCTATCTGAACTATACTTAACTGTTATGTTAGAACCCGTTGCTGTTCCACTGAAATACACAGATGGAACCGTAACTGTTGTGAAATATTGTTCTGGTTCTGTTATTGTTACACTTGCTGAATAACAGAAATATGCATCTACTACCAAAACCAGAAATTGTAATAAAATAATTTTTTTACAATAATTATTTTTCATAAACCATCATCTCTAATATTTATTGTCTAATAATTATATTGAATTCAACTGTTAAGTTCTGTAACGGTTTAATATAAGCAATTTTTTTATCTGTATCATAGTACCAGCCTTCAATAGCAGTTTCTAACTCTTTTAATGTTTTACATTTCTGTAAAACTAAAGAACCACGTTTTACTTCAATAGGTTTATTCACAACATTATGCACCTGTAAAAAATAGTATCTTGTTGACGGCATAGTTTTATATGCACCTTTTCGTTCGCCTATTCTCACTGTTATAGTATCAGTTGTCCTAATACATTCAAATTTTGTTGTTGAAAAAGCACCATTCTCATATTCAGAACTGGTTCCATCATCTTCATACATAATAAAACTTGACAAACTATCAGGAAAAATATCAAGTGTAATCGGATTCGGCTCTTTTTCACCAACATAATTCATTTCAGGCCACATCGGAATAATAGCACCGGCTCTGATAAGTATCGGTAATCTATCAACATCAGCCGAATAATTTATCATCTGTTTACCTTCATAAACTGTTTCTGTCCAGTAATCAGTCCATTTACCTTCAGGTAAATATATTTCTCGGTTAGTAGCACCTTGAACATATACAGGAGCAACAAGAATATATTCTCCATATAAAAATTCGTCAGCACATAAATGTGTGTTAGTATCCGACTGAAATTCATATATAAGTGGCCTTGTCATAGGTGACCCATTCCGTGTTGATTCATAAGCATAAGTATATATGTATGGAATAAGACGATAATGCAATTTACAATATTTCCGTAGCACATTTTGGACATCTTCACTGTATTGCCAAGGTAAACGGCCTTCATTACGCCAATCATTAATAAACGGCTGTGGTAAAAACATACCATATTGTGCTATCCATCTTTTAGCAAGTTCATCTGTAGGTTTAGCATCATCACAACCACCTATATCATGGTTCCAGAATGAGAATCCGGATAGTGTTATGCTCATCTGTGCATTAAGCGCAAGTTTCATTGCTTCAAAAGTGCTACTCTGGTCACCACCCCATAATGTCGGTGACCGTTGTGAACCGGGTCCACCTGATCTATATAATGTAAATCCGCGTCCAATACGTTCTCGGGTTGCATCACAAACAGCATTGTTATATAACATCGGATAAATGTTATGAAATTCTTCTCCTGTATTAAAACTATCGGGAACACCGAACCAACCAACTGATAATCTGGCGTCATAAGGTAAATATTCACCGTCATCCGTTTTAAAAACATCAGGTTGCGCAATTACATTTGGTTGAGAATGATATTTTGTTGTTCGTATATTTTTTGTTAAACTTTTAAACCATTCTTTTGCTTCAGAATTAGTAAAATCAGGATAATAACCTGTTCCAGCCCAAATTTTTATTCCATAATCTGTTTTGTTATCACTCTGTTTAACAAAAAATCCTTTTTCAATACCATAACTAACATTATCACCACATGTCTTACCAGGCATAATATTAGGAACAATCCAGACCCATGTTTTAAACCCTTTATTCCTGACATATTCAAGCATTTTAACTGGATTAGGATAAAAACTTGTATCACAATCATCAGGACTCTCTTCACAGTCCTTATACTGCCACATAAAATTACCGTTACAGTCAGCCCATGCATCATCCATACCTATTATATCACACGGGAGCCATATCTCCCTGAATTTATCTGCTATCAACTTTGTTCCTTTTTCACCAGAATTATGTATTATTCCGAATCCGAAAGTCCATAACGGTGGTAATTTAGGTCTCCCTGTTAACTCAGTATAAAGCTCAATTATATGTTTAAATTCTGGTCCGTAAATGAAATAATAATCCATATCTTCTGTAGGTGATTCAAATGAATACCTATCTGGTGACTCTGTTCCTAATCTGAAAATACTTCTACCAGAATTATTAAAAAAAATACCGTAGCCAACAGAACTCATAAAAAATGGGACAGGAACATATGTCATTGTATCAGTAGCAGTATGATATGCATCAACTACCTCAATTGGGATATCTTTACCACGCTTGTTTATCGGTGAACCGAAGCGTTCACCAAATCCATAAAATTTCTCTTCCGGTAACATGTCTTTATCACATCTTACTCTGGTTTTATCCCACGATAACCGGTATTCAGCATTATCTCTATTAACCAATTTACCTGTTTTTTTATCAATAACCGATATTATAAATGGTTTCTTGGCTATATTGATATATAGTTTTTTTGTTTCAATCTGATAATATTTAATCTTATCAACTATTTTGTAATCAACTGGTAACCAATTGTATTTAAGAACAACCCACGGTGAATCAGGATAAAATTTACCGGTCTGTGCTAATCTTACTCTGAACATATCATCTGTGCATAAACTGATATTGACTTTTGCTTGTCCGCATATAAATGTGATAACATTTCTATTCTGTTCGTATGAACTAATTTCACTAATAAGTTCAGCATAAGAATCTATTACCAAAACTAATAAAAATATCACTAAAACACAAATATATAATTTTTTACTCACAAATTTTTTCTCCTCTCTAACTGTCAGTCGATTTTAAGTATTCGTTAATATATGACAGTAAATTTACCGATACCTTTTTCTTTAGGCGATTCGTATGTGTATAAATATATTCCACTTGATACTGGTTCATTATTATCTGTTTTACCGTCCCAAACGAACTCTTTACCTGCTTCTGATGATAACTGTTTAACTAATTCTCCTGAAAGTGTGTATATCTTTATTTTCGTTTCACCTGGAACTATCCCTGAACCAAAGAATGTTAATAGCCCTTTATTCGGATTATATGGGTTCGGTTTAACTAATACACAGGTCGCTGTTACTATAACATCAACCAATACTATATTAGCATTACCTGCATTAGAATTAATTGTTATTGTTCCGTGATATTCACCTTCTATCTGACTCAATATACTATTATCAACAGTAATAGCAATCCTGGCAATCATATCAGGATTTGAACCATCTATTTCAAATTTTGTTGGTTCGATAATAATCCATTCTTCGTCAGTAGACAGTGTTCCTGTTAACCATCCTATACCAGTATTCCTTATATCAAGTTCTAACATTCTTGATTCTAAGGGTCCGATTAATCCAAAATCGAGCACAGTTGTGCTTACCCATATTATTGGTGTTTGGACACCACCTGCTGGCATCGTGAATGATGCAACAGAGGAATAAGGTCCACTTGTATTAAAACTATCCCAAGTCATTATTTTCCAATAATATGTTGAATTATTTTGTAACGGTAATCCGTTATATGTATATGTTGTCTGCACAGATACAATTTTGTTTGTATCAAGCATGTTCCCAGTATTATTATTTATATTAGATAAACTGTTTGCTACAAGTAACCGAAATGCTGATTGTGTATCACCTGTATCAGGGTCAGAAAATGTCCAGGATAAATCTGGTGTTACATCAGATATACCTTTAGGATTGGTCTGTCCCATACATTTTAAGTTTATTGGTGCATAAGGCGGATTATTTTGAATCTGTGTCTGTGACATACTGAATGTCGCTACTGTTGAATATGGTCCTTGTGTATCAGTATTATCCCATGTCTGCACTTTCCAATAATATGTTAATCCTGTTTGTAATGTTGAGCCACTGTATGTGACAATATTTGAAGAAGAATTAATTTTATTTGTATTCCAAGTTGTTCCTATATTTGAATTAAGTAATGACTGAACACTTGAAACAAGTATTTTATATGCTGATTGTGTAGAACCCTGGTCAGGGTCAGAAAATGTCCAGGATAAGTCCGGAGTAAATACTTGTAATCCCATTGGATTTATTTGATTATTACATCTAAGATTCGTTGGCGGATTTGGTGGATTAACTAATGTTAATGTTATATTCGTTTGCCCTTGTGTTAACCCTGATGATGTGCCAGTAATTGTTGCTGTTCCAGAAGATGTTCCTGACCTGTAAGTTATTCTTGCTATACCACCATTAGCATTAACAGGATTAGTTCCGATAAGTGTTCCGCCAGCAGAACCACTTAAACTGAATATAATCTGTGCATTAGAATTTGTAACTAATATACCATTTGTATCCTGTATTTCTGCTGTTACTGTTGATGTGCTTGAACCATTAGCATAGAGTGTATTAGGTAACGCATAAAGAACAACTTTTGTTGGTGGACCTGCCTGAACCATATTTATTCCAATTTGAAATGCACCTGATATACTCTGCGATGGTTTAACATAAACTATCTTTTTGGTGGTATCATAATACCAACCTTCTGATGCTGCGTCCAGTTCTGAAGAACTATTATATTTTGTTAATATTGTTGAATCGCGACGCACTTCAGCGGGTGTGTTCGCAATATGATGAACTTGTAGCCGATAATATCTTGATGTCGGCATTCCTGTGTATGAACCTGTTCGTGCACCAATATTTACAGTTATACTATTTGCATTTTCAATACATTCAAATCTTGTTGTCGCGTATGCACCTAATTCCCAATCTGCACTTGTGCCATCATCTTCATACATAACAAACTCTGAAGTACCATCAGGAAAAATATCAAGTGTAATCGGATTCGGCTCAAGTTCCATTACCCAATGCATCTCAGGCCACATCGGAATAATAGCGCCACCTTTAACAAGTAATGGTAATGTGCCAACAGGTGCACTGAAGTTTATTGTCTGCGGTCCAGTAAACCGTTCTTCTGTCCAGTAATTTGTCCATTTACCTTGTGGTAAATAAATACTTCTCGTTGTCTGACCGGAAGTATAAACTGGTGCAACAAGAAAATATTCACCGTATAAGTAATCATAATCTCTGTTGTGCGTGTTTGGGTCATTTACATATTCTAATATTAGTGGACGTAACATCGGTAATCCGTTTTGTGTTGCTTCATAAGCATATTTGTATATATATGGTATTAAACGATAATGCAGATGTAAATATTTTCTGACATTTGCCTGGACTGTTGTTCCGTAATCCCAAGGTTGACGTTGATTATTACGCCAATCATTAACAAACGGTTGTGGTAAAAACATACCATATTCTGCTACCCATCGTGTATAAAGTTCATCTGAAGGACGGGCATCATCACAACCACCTATATCGTGGTTCCAAAACGATATTCCTGATAAACTTATACTTATTTGAGCATTCATAGCACATTGCATCGCCTGAAAAGTGCTGTTCTGGTCTCCTCCCCATATTGTCGGTGACCGTTGTGAGCCCGGACCACCTGCCCTGTATAATGTGAATCCGCGTCCGATTCGTTCTCGGGTCGCATCACAAACAGCATTGTTATATAACATAGGATAAATGTTGTCAAATTCTGCTCCTGTGTTATAACTACCGGCTTGACCAAACCAACCAATACTTACTCGTGCATCAGAAGGCATATATTCACCATCATCTGTCTTGAATACATCCGGTTGTGCCGGAACATTTGTATACGGTGCCGGATGATATGGTGTTGTCCGCACATTTTTTGTTAATTCTTTATACCATGTCTTCGCTGCAGGTTTGGTGAAATCAACATAATATCCTGTTCCATACCAAGGACTTATGGGATAATCAGTGGTTCCATCAGGTCGTTTAACGAAATAATTGTTTGCGATACCATCTTCCTGGTTATTACCACAGGTCGTCCCATCAAGTATACTCGGAACAATCCATACCCATGTCTTAAAATGTCGTTGCTTAACATAATCCAGCATAGTTACTGGACTTGGATAATAACCCCAGTTACAGTCACTCGGTGCTTCTATACAATCCTTCCAATGCCACATAAAATTACCGTTACAGTCCTTCCATAAATCGTCCATCCCTATCCCATCACCAGGAAAATCATTACTCCTGAACTGGTCAGCAATTGACTTCGTTTCAGATTCACCATTATTATGAATCATCCCGAACCCAAATGTCCATAATGGCGGTAGTTTAGGTCTACCTGTTAACTCTGTATATCGGATTAAGATACTTTTAAAATCAGGTCCGTAAAAGAAATAGTAATCCATATCTTCTGTAGGTGATTCAAATGAATATCTGTCTGATGCATCTGTTCCTAATCTAAAATATGCTTTACCTGAGTTATGAAAATATATTCCGTAGCCAACAGGACTCATGAAAAACGGGATTGAACAATATGTGTAGTCATCAACTGTTGTATGGTATGCATCTGATGTATCCATTGGGATGGTCTTACCACGTTTGTTTGCTGGTGCACCAAAGCGTTCACCAAACCCATAAAACTTATCGTTTGTCTGCATATCTTTATCACATCTGACTGATGAACCATCCCATCCCATACGATAAGTGTTATGGTCCTTATTCAGTAAATTCATATTTTTATCGTAAAAAGATACAATAAATGGCGATTTGTTAATACGAATAACAAGTTTGTTTGTGCCAATTTGATAATATGTCCCTGAATCAGTAAATGTATACGGAATATATGTCCAATTATATTTTTGAACAACCCAGGGTTCTTCCGGGTTGAATGTTCCTGTTGGCGCTAACCGTATCCTGATTAAATCATCAGTATATATGAACACTTTCACTTTCGCTGTTCCGCATGTGAATGTTATAGTGCTACCATCTTGTGTGTATGATGTTATATTCCCGATATATGTGTATGCTGAATACACAGTTCTAATTAATGATGAACTAAAAAATATTATTATTAATAATATGATGCGAATAAATAATTGGCTATTCATTTCTAACTCTCCTATGGTTCATTTTAATATGGAGTGTTTTGATAGTGTCAATGCTTAAAATAAATTACCTCCGTCCCTTTTATTTTATTATTACTGTGAATTTGCTGATACCTTTTTCTTTTGGCGATTCGTATGTGTATAAATATATTCCAGATGCTACTGGTTCACTGTTATCTGTTTTACCGTCCCATATTAATTCCTTACCTGATTCTGAAGACAATTGTTTCACTAATTCACCTGATAGCGTGTATATCTTTATTTTTGTCTGTCCTGGAACTATCCCTGAACCAAAAAATGTTAATAGACCTTTATTCGGATTATATGGATTCGGTTTAACTAATACACAGGTCGCTGTCAATACCACATCTACTGTCACTGTCCCACCATTCGAATCAATCAATATCTTCCCTGTCCATTCACCTTCTGTCTGATTCAGGACACTATTGTCTACTGTTACATTGATTGTCTGGATTCCTGCTTGTGCAGGAATGACAAATGAAGGCGGGTCTACTGTGAGCCATTCCTGGTCTGTTGTCATTGTCCCTGTTAATGTCCCTGAACCTGTATTAGTTATATCAAATGCTAATGTTGATGTCTGCCCTGCATCAAGTGTCCCAAAATCAAGAACTGTTGTGCTGACACTGATTTTCGGCTCTGTCTGTCCACTTGACTGTATCGTGAAATTACTGTTTGATATATCTGATGGTGAACCATCCGGCTCCTGAACCCTTATCC
>Ga0078972_1013385_pt1 | contig 13571 bp, 11 predicted proteins | sample YelNatPaOPGAMG01_FD_67568 | JGI IMG/M metagenome (GOLD analysis project Ga0078972, IMG submission 67568) | Hot spring thermophilic microbial communities from Obsidian Pool, Yellowstone National Park, USA - OP-RAMG-01 (SPADES assembly) (version 2) | ecosystem: Environmental > Aquatic > Thermal...
CTCAACAACCGTATTTGGAGACACAAATGTGTTCGCAATCTTCTCCCTTCTCTTCTGCTCTTCCTTATCCATTAAGCCAGGAACAAGATAAAGTATTCTAATCATACCTTACCCTCTACAAGCTTGTGTATATCAATTTTTGATTTCTCTTAAAGTAATATTTTATGGCATGCAACAAAATGGCCTTTTTCCACTTCAACTAATTTTGGTTCAACATGCTTACAACTTTCGCCCTTGTATGGGCATCTAGAATAGAAGACACATGCGCCTAAAACATTTTCTGTTGTCATCTGAAGTGAGTTGTCTCTTCTATTTTTTGGGTCAGGAATAGGTAATGCCTGTAGCAGTTGTCTTGTATATGGATGATATGGTTTTTCTAAAACATCTTCTGTAAGCCCCTCTTCTACAAATTTGCCTGAATACATAACAATAACATTATCTGTAATATATTTCACCACACTTAAATCGTGTGAGATAAAAAGATATGATAGGCCAAATTTTCCTCTTATTTCCTTTAGCAGGTTTAATATTATTGCTTGAACTGATACATCAAGTGAGGACGTAGGTTCATCTAATATCAAAAGTTTTGGATTTAATGATATTGCTCTTGCTATAGCTATCCTCTGGTTTTGGCCACCACTTAATTCATGAGGATATCTGGTTAATACAGAATCTTCTAAGCCTACAACTTTTAAAAGTTCATGAATTTTCTCCATAAACTCTCTCCTTTCCTTTTTAAAATGAGTTTCTAAAGGCTCTAAAAGCGATCTCTCTATAGTAAGCCTAGGGTCGAGTGAAGTGTATGGATTTTGAAAGACAACTTGAACATTTCTACAATATTCTAAAATCTCTTTCCCTCTCATTTTAAATACGTTTGCGCCATCAAATAAAATTTCACCGACCGTGGGCTTCTCAATTCTTAAAATGCATTTTGCTAGTGTACTCTTTCCGCATCCTGTCTCCCCAACTAAGCCGACTGAAGTGTCTGCTTTAACTTCAAAACTTACGTTGTCTACTGCTTTAATTGTTTCCTTTTTTCCAAAAAATCCCAGCCTTTTATAATAGTATTTTGAAAGATTCTTTACCTCTAGTATTCTACATCACCTGCTTTTAGTGGATGAAAGCATGCTACCGCATGTTCTTGGGAAACATTATATAGTTTAGGCTTATACTTTCTACATTCTTCGCTTGCACGACTACATCTTTCACTAAATCTACACCCTTTTGGTGGATTAAAGGGGCTTGGCAGGTTCCCTAATATCACTGGTAATTTATCATTTTTTGGTTTATTGTATGGTAGAGACTGTAAAAGTCCAAAAGTGTACGGGTGTCTTGTTTCATAAAAAATTTCTTCAGTCAATCCCACTTCGACAATTTGGCCTGAATACATTACTCCAACTCTATCGCATATTGATGCTACAAGTCCAAGGTTGTGTGTGATGAGTAAAATAGAGGTGCCATACTTTTCTCTTATGTCCTTTAAAAGTGAGACTATTTGCGCTTGTGTCAAAACATCTAGTGCAGTGGTTGGTTCGTCTGCGATCAGAAGCTTGGGTTCGCCTGTTAGGGCTATTGCAATCGCTATCCTCTGCTGCATGCCTCCACTTAACTCGTTAGGAAAGCTGTTGAATATCCTCTCCGGCTCCCTGAAACCTAAAACGTTAAGTAATTCTAGAGCTTTAGCTTTAGCATTACTCACATTAGGCTGATTAGATTTTATAGCATCACATAACTGTTCTCCAACCTTGAACATGGGATTAAGTGATGAAACAGGATCTTGAAGAATCATTGAAATCTTCTTTCCTCTAATTTTTTTCATATCATTTTCAGACAATTCTAAAAGGTTCATTCCCTCAAATGCTATTGACCCTTTAACAATACTATTTTTTGGCAAAAGCTTGATAATAGATAGCGCTGTCACACTTTTACCACAGCCTGTTTCGCCTACAAGCCCAAAAACTTCCTTATTATAGATAGTGAACGAGATATCATCTAAGACATCGGCTACACCTTCAAGCGTGACAAACTTTAAACTTAATTCTTTAACTTCAACTAATGCCTCCTTCAAAACGTTTCCCCCCTAGACTTTCGCGTTTTCGGGTCTAGAATATCCCTTAGGCAGTCTCCGAATAGGTTGAAGGCTAAAGCGACTAGAAATATTGCTAAGCCAGGGAACACAGGGAACCACCAGTAGTTTAAAAGGTATATTCTTCCAGTACTAACCATTAAACCCCATTCAGGTGACGGTGCTTGTGCTCCGAGTCCGATGAAGCTTAATCCTGCTTCCGATAAAATCGCTGAAGACATATCCATTGTGCCTTGAACAATAATAGGCGTTAATGAATTAGGCAAAATATGTTTAAAGACGATTCTAATATCGTTCACACCTATCGCCTTTGATGCCAAAATAAAAGGCTGTTCTTTAATAGAAACTGCTTGTGCTCTTGCAAGACGAGCATACCAAGGCCACCATGTTATCGCTAAACTTAACATCGCATTAAAAAGCCCAGGCCCTAACGATGCCACAAGAGCTATTGCAAAAAGAAGTGATGGAAAAGATAGGAATACATCTGTGGCGCGCATTAGTAATTCGTCAACCTTTCCGCCATAGTATCCTGCAATTAAACCAATGGGTGTTCCAACAGATATAGCACATACTACCACAAATATTCCAACCGACAGCGAGATTCTAGCACCAAATATTATCCTACTCAATATGTCCCGTCCCAAATAGTCTGTTCCAAAAGGATGCTCAATTGATGGTGGAAGAAATCTTCGTTCTGGTGCAGGCTTACCTTCCCCTTCCTCCGGATATGGTGCTATGTAAGGTGCAAAGACTGCTAGTATAATAAAGAACAAGATTATTGCTAAGGAAAAGAGAGCGAGCTTGTCTTTTGACAAAAGCTTTAAAGTTATCTCACTTTCTTTTGAGAGAATCTTCTTCATTTTAGTCTCACTCGAGGGTCTATATATGCTTGGAATATATCCAAGAGAAGATTTACTCCAACATAAAATGTTGTTCCAACTATTGTTACACCCAATATTGATGGATAATCATTTTCTAGTATCGCGTTAACGGTGTATGTGCCAAGTCCAGGCCAACTAAATATAACTTCAACGAGAAAGGCTCCAGTTATACTATATGCAAACGATAAGCCTAATGCCATTAATGCCGGTGTTAAAGCATTTCTCAGCGCATACTTATAGTAGATTAGATTCTCTTTAAAACCGTTAGCCTTAGCGAACCTAATATAGTTTTCGTTTAATACTTCAACCATCATTGACCTGACCATTCTAGTAACGAGGCCAATCGGATAGGTGGCGAGCACGAAAGCTGGTAGAATAAGGTGCCTTAAACAATCTATAAATGCTGGAAAATTTAAATTTAGTAGTGCATCCAATGTATAAAATCCTGTGATAACCTTTATTGGATTAAAAAGTTGTGTTTCAGTGCTAACTCTACCATCAAGAGGCAATATTCCGAGAACACCAAAAAATATAAGTTGCATGAGCAACGCGAACCAAAACGATGGTATTGACACCCCTCCAACTGAAACAAATCTTATTAAATGGTCTTCTAAATGATCTTTCTTTAAAGCAGAAAATGTTCCGAACAGTATTCCAACAAAGAGTGCAATAATATTTGCTATAATAACAATTTCTAAAGTTGCTGGAAGATACGCAAGAATATCATGCAATACAGGCGTGTGTGCTCTTAATGATACGCCAAGATCACCCTTAAATAAGCCAAAAATATAGTTAAGGTACTGAATATAAAGCGGTTTGTCTAACCCCAATTCTATTACAGCCCTTTCCCTCTGTTCTTTAGTAGCTTTTGGACCAACATACAATTCTGCAGGATCGGACGGCACAACATGTGAAAGGATAAATGTTATTGTTACTACAAAATATAATACTATTAGAGCCAAAATTATTCTTTTTACAAGATAGCTTTTGAACGAAGCCATGTCAGGTCATTGTAAAAAATATTGTAGGTGGCATAGCCTTAAGCTTCAACCCATATGTCATAAAAGAACACGACTTCAGTATATGCTGAATTCGGCTTAAAGTTATGTACTTTAGAATTTATGACCATAATTGTGTCCATGTCGATGATGAAGAGTGCCGTGCAATCTCGTATAACTTGCTCCTGCGCCTTCCTATACAGTTCAAGTGCCTTATTCAAGTCTGTCCCTTCAAGTTTGCTTGCCGTATCAATTAAATCGTCGTACGTTGAATTATAATAGTATGCGAAATTGAATATCACTTTTTCCTCTGAATGGAAGAGGCTGTACAGGAAATCGTAAGGTGTTACATAGGTAGGCCACCAGTAGAACAGTAGAATATGCTGTGCCTGTGCAGGGTCTCCACGCGCCATACTATATTTTGCCTTTGTCGTCATTTCCCTAATATCAAGGTTTATATTGAGCTTCTCTAGTTCCGCCTTATACAATTCAGCCACCTGTTTTTCAAGCTGGTCTCCAGAAGTATACGTTAATATGATTGTGAAGCCTCCATTAGGATATCCTGCCTTCGCAAGCAACTCTTTTGCCTTAGTTAGATTATAGTTATAATGTTCCATGTCTTCAAAGTAGCCTAGCATGCCCTGTGGAATCGGTCCAACAGATTGAACAGCATAGTTTTGCATGACACTTTTTACCACTGCATCATATGGAAAAGCATACGCTAGAGCCTGTCGAACCAGTACGTTGTCTGTAGGAGAACGTTTTGTGTTAATCATACCTAATAGGTTTCTATAACTTGGTATTGCCAAAACTTTCACGTTAGGATTATTTTTTAATTCAGGTAAATAGTCAACTGGCAAGTCAACCGTAAAATCGGCTTCACCCGCTTTAATCGCCTGAAGCCTTGCAGTAGGATCTCTAACAGTCTTAATTAGAACCTTCTCAATATGATTACCGTTCCAACCTTTCCAGTACTTATCAAACTTTTTAAGCACAATTTGAAAGCCGGCTTCGTAGGACTCTATTGTAAAAGCTCCTGTTCCAGCATCCTTTCCCTGATTAAACCATTCTGTCGCATCAGTATCATTAGAAGGTATTTTTGGACTAAAAATCCATGCACCATATTGTGATGATGCAATTTGCGCCAAGGGTGCAGGATACTGGAGAATAAATTTCACAGTGTAATCGTCGACCACTTGTATTTCTTTAACGGGATCCCAGATGTAGGCAGCACCAAGCCCCATTCTCTTCGTACGCTCAATACTAAACTTTACTGCTTCAGCGTTAAAAGGTGTCCCGTCGTGGAAGATAACTCCTTTTCTTAAACTAAATGTCCAAACAAGCCCGTCTGGTGAGTAGCTCCAGCTGGTAGCAAGCCAAGGCACCAATGGTGAACTTGGATTAGACGAATTATAGAACACAAGCGTCTCGTAAACGTTAGCCAATATGACTTGCTCGTCTTCAAACGCTATGCTCGGATCAAGTGTAGGAAAGTCTGAAACGTAAGCGTATACGACAGAAGATTTTACTTTAGGCTGAGATTGTTGGGGAAATAACATGGTTGCTAAGACTATTGCAATTATTATGACGGCTATGCCAACTAAGCCTACTTTCCTTGAAAGCGCCTTTTTGTAAAATAGCCTGTAGCTCATTTTGTACGCTTGTCAATACCCATGAGAAATAACTTAAATAAACTTTTACACTGTACATATTTCGTCTCATATTAATTAAAAAATTATAAATTTTCAGGAACATGTCACACTAAATTAACAAACTTTATCCATAAAAGCACCTTCTACAAAGTCGAGTGGTTTAAGAAGAAAGCATATATAAGCCATATCGTCAACAGAGAATATTATATACAAAAAATATGCAAACATTTTTAATTTTTTTAAAAAAAATTGCAAGATATGGGAACAAAAAGTATATAAGTATGGCTCACCAATACTTATAACTCGAAAGATATGTCGTCAGAACCTAAAAAGGTTGATAGAAGGAAATTTATCTATGCAGGCCTTGGTGCAGTTGCTTTAATCGCTATAGGTGCTGCAGCATATGTTGCCATGAACCCACCAGTAGTAACACAGACAGTAACAACCTCAACAACAGTCCCTACAACTTCAGTAGTTACAACAACAGTCCCTACAACTTCAGTAGTTACAACAACAGTCCCTACAACTTCAGTAGTTACAACAACAACGCAGCAATGGGCACAGTTTCCAGGTGTCAAGGTTACAGTAGCAACCCTTGCCGGTGGCGACCAGTCTTTCTCAGGAATCTGTTATCATTATGCACCAATAATGAAGGCAATTGCAGGATTCGATGTAGAAGTTGTAGAACTTGCATTCGCAGACTTACCGGTTAAGATACTTGCAGACTTAACCACAGGTACGGGTGCTTACGACATGTTCATCCCATGTAGCAACTTGCTTGGCGACCTTGTGGTGCCAGGTTATGTGCATAAAATGTCTGATTTCTGGAACAAACCAGGGATGCCTAAATGGTATCCAGAAAATAACCCACCATCTAACGCTCAATGTTCTAAGTGGGGTGACGAATACTATGGTGTGCCATGGGATAATGATGCATGGTACCTGACATGGAACATGAAGGGGATGGACGCGGTTCTTAAAAATCCAGATAAAAGAGCAGAATTTAAGAGTAAGTTTGGATATGATTTGAACCCTTATGCCTGGATTAGAGACAAGACTTTAACATGGCAAAAGGTTATTGATATGTCCCAGTTCTTCCATAACTGGGATTGGAATGGAGATGGATCACCTGACTACGGCATGACAATGGGTCTCAGAACAGGTGAACAAGGGTCTTTCTGGTTCTATGGTTTTGCGGCACCCTGGGTTGTCGAATGGGGTCCAATGAGGGATAATAAACATAACCTATTCTTCTTGGAGCCTGAAACAATGGAGCCTTTGATTTCATCTAAGCATCCTGGCTTTGTTGAAGCAGCAAAGAAGTTCAAGGAGATCACAAAATGGATGAATCCTGCAGTGTTTACCTATACGTTTGCAGAAACTTGGGATGAACATCTTGCTAAAGCAAAGTCTATGTTCTTATATCAAGCTCCGGACACATTCTCGCTAGTGGGAAATCCAGATAAGTCTTCGATTAGAGGCTATCTGATGACACAGCCAACACCTGGAGTCGAAAAGTACTGGAGCATGGCCCAAAATCAGTGGGTTGAGAAGATGAACTTTGTAGGAAACGTATGTGGCTGCTCTTGGCATCCGTTCATTTCAAAACTTTCAAAGCATCCTGATGCAGCGTACTTTCTTGCTGCGTATGTTGCTCAACCACGTGAGCACTTACTGACCTCTGCCAGTGCATATACTTGGACAGGCTGCGATCCCGGAGCGTTTACTACAGACATCTTAGTTGATTACGGTGGCATGGCTACACTAGCAGACTATAACCTGCCACCTTCAGGTTCACCCGATCCTGGATTTGGAAAAGATTTACCATTCGAAAAACAGCGACACTATAATGAAGGTGACTTGAGAAGGGCTCAGATGGCTGTATGGAACAACTTAAATGCTATGGACGCTTTCGAAGACTATATGAAGATCCCTGGAGCGACTGCGATGTTCACTTCAGTAGATACTCATATAATTGGAGAAATGCTAACGGGAGCAACTGGAATTGAAGAAGCACTTGACAGGGTTTATAGGGATTGGAACAAGATAATTGATGACTATGGAAGAGAAAAGCTCAAGACATTATATCAGCAGATGATTAACTACGGCAAACCCAACCCATACTCACCTAAACCTTGGAAATTCGACCCTAAGTGGAGTGTCCTATCACCAGATGTGATCTTCTAGAACCCTCCTCTCTCCTTTTTTTGTGATTAATATGGCCAAATTAACAGCATATCACTTATTTGTATTAATTGCTGTAGCTTATGCTACTATTATCACAATATTTCCCCTAGCCTTCATGGTTTACGGCTCATTCACAAACTGGAGACTGGACGTGAGTGGTATGAACTGGGTCGGTATAAAGTATTATATAGACCTAATTGAAGATTATAGGTTTTATAACTCTTTACGCGTAACTTTTCTTCTTACGGCGTTGGCAGTTCCAACTGAAATTGTATTTGGTATGATTTTAGCCCATTTAATGAGATTACAGATTAGATTCAGAAGGCTCTTTAGGACAATATTCCTTATACCTCTTTTCTGTGCACCTGTTGCGGTCTCACTTATGGGAGAAGTCCTCTTTTACGAAGGCGGTGGGCCCATTAATACTGTCTTAAACATTTTAGGTTTTGGAAGCATTCCTTGGAGATCCAGTCCAAATGTAGCACCATTGACGGTTGTCTTGTGTGATGTATGGATGTGGACACCGTTCTGCTTTCTTATAACTCTTGCTGCATTGGAAGGGATACCGAAAGAATTACATGAAGCATCAATAGTTGACGGTGCATCCTCTTTTCAGATATTTAAGAGTATTGACTTCCCTTTGATTAGTAGTCCGCTGATAACTATTTTAATGTTCAGAGTGCTTGACACAATAAAGATATTTGACATACCTTATACACTGGTAGGTGGTGGTGGTCCAGGAATAGCAACAGAAGTGATGTCAATTTATATTTATAAACAGGCGTTTAGAGATTTCACATTAGGTAAAGCTGCTGCAACATCTGTTGTATTTCTGGTGATAATTGCAATTATTACATCTTTGTTCATAAGGAGGTTGAGAAAATATTATGTCTAAAATGGTAAGCAGATTTAAGTCCGTTATAACCTATATCCTCATATTACTTTTTTCCGGCTTCTTCTTCATGCCTCTCTTTTGGATGATAATAATTTCAATAAAAAGACCAATAGATCAGTTTACTCTAGGCTTTATACCATGGATCCAATTTGAACCGACCTTACGTAATTGGGAGAGTGAATTAGTGGGACAGGCATCCGAGAATCTTAGGGCATTGATGAATAGCACAATAATAGGTTTAGGTAGCGCTGCAATAGCGACATTTCTTGGCACTCTGGCAGGGTACGCTTTGGCAAGATTCGAATTTAAAAAGATTAAGAATGTTGACATAATTAGCTCTTTCTTGTCTCTTAGATTTCTTCCCCCCATAGCACTGGCTATTCCATATTATGTTTTGATGCAGAGTATAGGCTTGCTTGATACTCAGTTAGCTGTAATATTAGTCCATGCGGCAGCCTTTCTTCCTTACTCAGTCTTAGTGATGAGGGATGCATTCAAATCAATACCTGTTGCCATGGAAGAGTCAGCTTTTATTGACGGAGCATCTGTTTTAAGGGCGCTTACCAATATAGTCCTGCCAGTTGTTGCACCTGCTCTAGCAGCTGTGTTCATTTTGACACTCACCTTTTCTTGGAACGAATTTCTGTTTGCTTTTATTCTTACATCCAAGAACGCGTATACGCTTCCAATTCGTATGGCCGGATCAATAACCACAATTGGTGTCATCTTCTATACATTAAGTATTAGGCAATTGATATCCGTGATACCGCCGGCAATCCTTGGCCTACTTGTGCAGAAGTATATAGTTAGTGGACTAACAATGGGTGCAGTAAAGGCCTAGAAATAATCTTTACCAACTTTTTAAAAATATACAAGCCTTTGTTATGGCTTATATAAGGTTCAGCAACATCTTGTATCCTGCCTAACGAGTCTAAGATCTATAATACTGTCATCTTTCATTGTCACAACATTGCCGTCTAACATGTAATCACTCTCAAGATCTATTCTTCCATAATGATCTTTGAGCTCGTTAAAGTTAAGCTCCATCGCTTTAATTTCTAATGGTTCCAGAGTAATATGATAGTTCATAACTAACTGTTTGCCATCGCTATCAGAGTAGAATTTTATAGAGACTTCATTATGCTTATTCACTTTGTTTATGAGAATCATTTTGCTACGCCAACCGTTAATGTTTGAATATCCTCCTCTAAGGATGAACTTTTGCAGGTTTGATGTCATCGCAAAATAGGATGTATGAAACGGTATATAAATTTTTTTAAATAATTGCTGTGTTGTATGATTGTTTTGTGTGCTTTTTCCCTTGGTTGGATATTTTGTGGTGGTTTAGGTCAGGTTATGGAGAGTTTGCAGAAGAGAACGCTTTCATAACAATCTCTTTGTTCATTTTAGCGAACCTCTTTGCTGTGACGTGTTCTTCGAAGATGCGTTTTTATGCGTGAGAAGACTCCTTCAATTCCTCTACCCATAGCAGAACTTGTATATTCTGCTCCATGCTCTTGGTTTTAGTCTTCTGCTCTATCACAACATACTTTCTTGATGGGCGTCCTCTGCTCTTCGCTACCGAGTTGCTCCTCATCCTGATCGCAAATAACATCTTCTTTAAAAATGAGAACAAAAATATCCTGACTAGACTCATGCTTTAGAGAATGCGCTTGCAATCTTCTTTAAGGATTCTGCAAATTTTCTGATATCTTCCTCATTATTATAGAAGTATGTAGAAGCTCGTACCACACCATCTTTTTCTTTTAATACTCTTTTTGTACAGATTTCTGCACACATGTGCCCACTTCTTACTTCGATTTTACCTATTGAATCTAACATCATACCCAAATCCATAGGATTAACTCCCTTCAAATTAAAGGTGAAGATGCTTGTTTTGAATTCCAGGCTCGGGCCATAAATCTTTAGTGAACTAAGATTATCCAATAGCTCATGAGCTATTTTTAATAGTTTTTTTTCATGATCCAAAATATTTTTCAGGCCAATCTTTTTAATATATTCAAGGGCATCCGCCATCATTAATATTTCACAAAAGGGAATAGTGCCAGCTTCAAACTTGAGAGGAGACTCCATATATTCAAACTTGCTAATGTCTACTGACCGACAAGCTCCTCCACCATAATTTAATGGCTCTACCTTTTCAGCTAATTCTTTTTTTACATAAAGCAACCCAGAACCACTTGGCCCACAAACCTTATGTCCACTTAAAACTAGGAAATCAACATTTAATTCTTTCACATCTAATGGAATGTGTGGTGCTGATTGAGCTGCATCCAATACCACATATGCGCCCTTTTCATGTGCTATCTTAGTTATCTCTTTAACAGGCAAGATAGTGCCTAAAACATTTGTGACATGCGAAACAGCGACAATCTTAGTTGCTTCATCAATTTTTTCTGTAAAATCTTGCGGATATAGTATTCCATCTCCTCTTCTTGGAAACACAATTCTAAATTCTCGATGATCTCTTTTGCATCTTAGTAGCCAAGGTAGAAAATTACTATGATGCTCAAGAGCTGTAACAACAATACTCCCTCCTTTACCAATTCTGAGACCTCTTGCAATCAGATTTAATCCTTCTGTTGCATTTCTGACAAAAATAATTTCATCTGGTGAAGCATTAATAAATTTAGCGCATATATTTCTGGCCCAAGTTATCTTTTCTTCAGTCTTTCGCGCTAAAGTGTGTACACTTCTTAAAGGATTAGCTTTATAGTACAGATAGTATTCTCGAATTTTTTCTGCAACCGGCTTAGGTACAAGTGCTGTTGAAGCACTATCAAGATAAACGTAACCTTGATATAAAAGTGGGAAATCTTTTCGTATTGCATCTAAGGGCATACATTAGATTAACTCACTAATGATTATAAACGTTTATAAAATGTGCCGTTTATAAAATATGCCAAGGTGATCAGTTTGACAATGTCCCAATCAGGACAGCCATTCTTAGTTTTAAGGGAGGATAAAAGAAAAAACGTGCAAAGAAACAATCTTCTGGCAATAGCACTTTTCACAGATATGATGAAAACATCCCTTGGGCCAAAAGGAATGTATAAAATGCTTGTCGACAAAAACGGGGACATTAAAGTTACTAGTGATGGTGTTGCAATATTAAAAGAACTTGAACTTGAAATAGAGCATCCTGCGACAAAGATTATGGTAGAAATGTCTAAAGCGATAGACAATGAAGTAGGTGACGGCACCACTTCATCAGTTGTGTTAGCCAGCGCCTTACTTGAAAAAGCAGGAGAACTAATAGATAATGGTATTCATCCTACACTTATTACCGAAGGATACATAAAAGCATTAGAAAAATCTTTAGAAATTCTATCTTCTATTGCAATTAGAATAGATCCCAAAGATAGGAGTATTCTAGAAAATATAGCTCGAACAACCATGGAAACCAAGATTACTTTTAGTGATGCAAGTATATTAGCTCCAATTATAGTTGAATCAGTACTTTCAATTGCCGAAGAGATTGAAGGAAAGTACAATGTAGACGTGAACGACATAAAGGTTGAAGGGAAGGCGGGAGGCTCAATAAATGATACAAAGCTAGTGAGCGGTTTAATTATCCCAAGAGCGTATACTAAAGAAGTTATGCAATCTGAAATGCCAAAAAGAATTTCTCAAGCAAAAATAGCGGTAATTAATTGTCCCCTTAAGATAAAAAAGCCTGAATACGATACGAAGGTCACGATAAATAGTCCTAGACAAATAAAAATGTTATTCGACGAAAAAAATAAAATGATTAAAGCTATGATCGATAAAATTGTTGCCGCTGGTATAAATGTCATAGTTACGAATAAGGATATAGATGATGTCACATTATACTATCTCGCAAAGGCAAAAATCATGGCAATAAGAAGAGATTTAGACGCCGACCTCAATAGGCTTGCGAAAGCGACAGGAGCTAAGATAATGGCTAATATTGATGAACTACGGCCCGAGGATCTGGGTTACGCAGAACTTGTAGAAGAAAGAAAGGTCGAAAATGAAAATTGGATCTTTTTTGAAGGATGCAAAAATCGGAAAGCTCTATCAATATTTATTAGAGGGGGGACAGATAAAGTAGTGGAAAATGTAAAAAGAGCTGTACAGGACGCATTATATGTTGTTAGAGATATATTAATTAGACCTTTTATTTTAGTTGGAGCTGGTTCCATCGAAGAAGAAGTAGCTTTAAGATTAAAAGATTGGGCAAGCACACTTCCTGGCAGAACACAGCTTGCCGCACAAAAGTTCGCTGAAGCAATAGAAATTATACCATTAACTCTTGCAAAAAATGCAGGAATGGACCCAATTGATACTATTACAGAGCTTAGAGCAAGGCACAAAAGAGGAGAAAAGACCGCTGGAATAAATGCTATCTTTGGGAAGATAGAAGACGTTCAAAAGCTCAATATATATGAGCCATTAATGGTTAAAGAGCAGATATTTAAAGCAGCTACTGAAGCCGTTAGCATGATCCTCAGAATAGATAATATTATAGCGGCAAGTAGGGAGCAAAAGCTTGAATCTAAAAAGAAGGAAGAAATACCAACAGCAACAGACTAATTTTATAGTTATAATAAACTGCCAGGTTAAACTTTTAGATATTCACGTCTGGCCCAAATATTTTATAGCATATTAGCTCATCTTTTCCATCGTTGACTATTTCATGTTCTCCTGCAGCCTCGTAGCTTACGAACATTTCATCCATGTTTACGTTTCCTCCTTTGAAGGAGACGTTATTTATCCTTCCCTCACCCTTCCATACGAAGAAGAGGAAGGCTCCACTTTCGCTTTCCCTAACCCTTTCTCCCGGCATTATCCTCAACCCTTTTCCCGAAAACTTCCTAGACCTCTTCG
>Ga0078972_1013387_pt1 | contig 13566 bp, 9 predicted proteins | sample YelNatPaOPGAMG01_FD_67568 | JGI IMG/M metagenome (GOLD analysis project Ga0078972, IMG submission 67568) | Hot spring thermophilic microbial communities from Obsidian Pool, Yellowstone National Park, USA - OP-RAMG-01 (SPADES assembly) (version 2) | ecosystem: Environmental > Aquatic > Thermal...
GGGTGGTAAAATTCCTGAAGATTGGTGGAATATTCCTATGTTAAAAGGAAATTCTGAAGAATTTTTGTCTTTTGACACCCAAAAACCCGAAGCCCTGTTAAAACGCATCATCCTTGCCTCCTCCAATCCTGGCGACCTTGTTGCCGACTTCTTCTGCGGCTCTGGAACGACTGGAGCAGTTGCCGAAAAACTTGGAAGAAGATGGATAATGTCTGACTTATCGAAATTCGCTATTCATCTCACAAGAAAAAGACTTCTTAATATCCATGAATCTAAAGACTTATTAAGTGAAGACAATAGAAAATATGACAGGCCAGCGAGACCTTTTGAAATTTGGAATGTTGGGAACTACGAGACTGCTTATTGGCAGGAAAAGATAGAGGAATACCTTACTTTCATGCTAAAACTTTATGGGGCACAACCGCTGACTGGATTTAGATATCTTCATGGAATAAAGGGAGGTAGAATAGTTCATGTGGCTTCTCTTAATGCGCCAGTAACTATAGATGAAGTTGAAAAGGTTGTTTTAGAATGTAGAGCTAATGGGTTTAATAAAGCCGATATTTTAGGTTGGGAATGGGCTTATGAAGTGAATGAGTTAGCAAAGGAATTAGCGAAGAAAAATGGTGTTGATCTAAAATTAATTCAAATACCATCAATAAATGAAATAAAATCAACCTTAACTGGCTTTGACTTAAAGCTATTGAAGATCCCGGAACAGGTAATAGAAAAAGAATTACTGCCACACATAAGATTTCACGAAGTAGCTTATTTAGAATTAAAAACAAAAGTTAAGGGTAAAGAAGTAATCTTAGAAATATCGGATTTCCAACTTCCACCATCACGAGAATTAGACGAAATTAAAGACAAAATTAAGAAATCTTCTGATTTAATTGACTATTGGTCAGTTGATTGGGATTATGATGGAACTACATTTAGAAACCAGTGGCAATCTTATAGAACAAAAAGCAATCCAAAAGTTGAATTATATGCAAACCATACATACAAAGAAGAAGGCAGATATAAAATTATGGTAAAAGTTGTTGATGTTTTTGGTAATGATACCAATAAAATTGTTGAGGTGGCTGTGAAATGAATCCTACAGATATCCTACACCCAAAACAAAGAGACCCAAGCAAATGTTATTTAGTTAACAAACTTAGGGATGCAGTATTTTCTTGGAGACAACAGGGATATCCAGGCGCTACAGAAACCAGTAAAAGACTTTTGCAATTTTGGTTCGGAGAGGATCACTTAACAGAAGAAAATGAACAATTTCAATTTTGGTTTTGCCAAAGAGAAGCGATAGAAACATTAATTTATATCTATGAAGTTCTTAAAAAAAGAAAATTTATAGATTTGGCACAAGAATTTGGTTCAGGCCCAATTGGGATGTATCATCCAGAATTTGATAAATATCCTTTATACGCTTTTAAAATGGCAACAGGTAGTGGAAAAACTTTTGTAATGGCATTTGCGATAATATGGAGTTATTTTAATCATATCAAAGAAAATAAACAAGATTATACTTCTAAATTTCTAATGATTGCGCCAAACGTAATAGTTTATGAACGATTAAAAAGAGACTTTGAAGATGGAAAAATATTCAAACAATATCCATTTATTCCAGATGAATGGAAGCAAGATTTTGATCTTAAAGTGATACTAAGGGAAGATCCAATAAGCATCATTCCAGAAAATGTTTTGTTTTTAACAAATATACAACAATTGCAAGACCGAGAAAAGGAAACTACAGAAATCGATAATATTCTAGGATTAGAAAAACCCGTCCTAAAAGATAAACTCAAAGAAGAAAATAGAATTAAACAAGTTATTTTAACCTGTCCTAATTTGATGATTCTCAAAGATGAAGCACACCATATATATCATGTAGAGAAAGCATGGAAAAAAATTCTTCTGAATTTGCATGAAGCTTTGAAAAACAGCCAAGGATTTGGAATAAATATGGAATTGGATTTCTCAGCAACACCAAAAACAGAAACAGGAGCCTTTTTCCCATGGATAATAGTCGATTTCTCTTTAAAGGAAGCAGTAGAAATGAATATCCTCAAAAGACCGCTAAAAGGAAGAATCTATAGAGCTAAGGAAATAGCATCAACAAAAGCGCACGAAAAATATCGCGCTTGGATAGATGCTGGCATCAGAAGATGGAGAGGATATAAGCAAAAATTACAGAATCTAAATAAACGGCCTATTTTGTTTATCATGTGCGAAAACACAAATGCAGCTGATGATGTTTATGAGTATCTAGATTCAATTCCTGATTTAAAGGGAAAAGTATTGCTGATTCATACTAATCTACAGGGAGAAGTAGAAGACGCTGTAAGTGATAATCTTAAAGGTATCCCTAAAAAAGAACTAATCAATAAGGTTAGAGAAATAGCAAAAAATATTGATGAACCAGATCCTAAGAAAAATCCTTATGAGGCAATTGTAAGTGTTTTAATGTTAAATGAAGGTTGGGATGTGAGAAATGTTACAACCATAGTTGGACTAAGGTCCTACACAGCTGAAAGAGAGGTGCTACCAGAGCAAGTAATAGGTAGAGGACTTAGAAAAATGTTTCCGGATCAACCATCTGGAGATAAACATAATCTCATCAATATGCTTGAAGTAATAGGACCACCCGGCTTAACTGATATAGTAGAAAAATTAGAACAAGAAGAAAAAATTAGATTTGATACTTTTGATGTTTCAGAACCGATCAACATCACTACAATATTTGTAGATGAAAATAAACTCAAATTCGATTTCTCAATTCCAATAATTTCACCAAGAATAGAAAGAAAACAACTTGATATAAACACAGTGAATTTATTTTCATTCGAAAAGGGTAATTTTGAATTAGGAAACAAAGTGATTAAAATTTCTTATATCGCAGAAGATATGATTAAGAAAGTCATAGTAATAGAAAAGCAATGGACATTACCAGTACCACAAGATACGAATTCTGTGATTTCTTACTATACACAAAAAATATTGAAAGAATTAAGATTACCAATAATGACGAACTTTTCTTTATTATATCCTATTGTTAAAAAGTATGTTCAAAACAGATTATTTAAAGATAAAGTAAAGCTTGATGATCCACGAGTGTTATATGTTTTGAGCGAGCCTGAAACTGAAGAGTTCATAATTAAATTATTTATTGATAACTTGAGAAATCTAACATTTAAGACCGAAAAACCACGACTAATAGAAAATAGAGCTATAAAAAATACTGAACCATTTCCGTGGTCAAAACAAGTTTACCCAGCAAATAAAACAGTTTTTAATTATATCCCTTGTGAAAACGAACTTGAACTTAAATTTGCAAAATTTTTGGATTCTACTGATGATGTCATTTCATTTGTTAAGATAGTACCTAGAATTGGTTTCTTTATAGAATATGTCTCTTCCAGTGGGCGATTAAGACAATACTACCCAGATTTTATAGTGCTGACTAAAAAGAAGGAATATTTTTTAATTGAAACAAAAGGTTTAATTGATGTTGATGTTCCAAAAAAAGATGAAAGAGCTAGACAATGGTGCCAAGATGTTACTAAATTAACTGGGGAAAAATGGGACTTTATAAGAATTAATCAAGATATATTTTTGGAACGTTACTATTCTAAGTTTTATGAATTATTGAATCTATGCAAACAGATAAAAGAATAAAGAGTGATAGCTTTGGATAACAATATTGCAGGTAGTTTTAATCCAAAACTGATTTTAAGAAGAATATTAAGAAAAATAACCAAAATATTAAATTAAATCAACGTTATTTAATGATAGGTTCAGTAATCCTCTGTAGGTTTCTTGATTGGGGAATTTTTTTGGTCATAATACAAATTCCAACCTTGACTTATATATTTTTAAGCAATTACCGGACAATTTACTAGATTTCAAAAATTCAAAAAGGTGATTTTGTTGAATGCGAAGGGTTTTGTTTTCTTGGTTCTGCTAATCAGTATTTCGCTGTCATTTTTGATTGCGGGTTGCATAAATTTGGATCAGTTTACCAAAGGCGAAAGCGAGAACACGACATCGCCTGTTCAAAATTGCAAGATTGTCAAGGAAGAAGTCCCATCGGTAGAAAAGGTATGCAAAAACATAACAGTATCAACTCAAAACTGCAGCAAGAGGGAATTGAAGTATACAGCGAGTGCTGTTAAGGAATACGACATATGCATGGAAGGAGATGGATGCACCGGAAAGAATTTGAGCGAGTGCTTGTATTCCTGCGATCGTGCTAACAAGAGATGCGTTTTGGAGATAACAAACAACGACAACATTCCTGGAAGTTGGACTGTTAGCGGTAAGATAGAACAGGGCAAAACAGTTTTTGTGAAAGAGCCTCAAACAAAAGAAATTGAACCGGGTCAAACCATGGCGTTCGAATTCATTCAGATATACGGTATTCCAGACAACAGGCCGACAACGGCAACCTGTTCGATTACGGTTTCCTCTCTGGCTTACGCAGATGAGTGCAAGACGATAACCACGACTAATGAAGAATGCGAGAACATAACAACAATAAAAATCGTTGAAAGAGAGATATGCGAATGAGGAGTTCGCCGTGTCTCCTGCAAAAGATTTGCAATAATAATCAGCGAATACGCCGAGCGAAAAACCGAGCGAAAAATAAATTTATTTAAATTACCTTTTACTATTATTTTACTATTAATTTTACTATTATTTAGTATAATAGTTATTATTAATTACCAGACATATCAAACATCAAAACATCAATAAAAATCTCGTTTGAAAATATCGTTTGCTTGTTTGTGGTGGGTAAATTGAAAAAAGAAATCCAAGCGCAGAAAAGGCAGGTCATCGTTATTCATTACGGAGAGGTAGCGTTAAAAGGAAAAAACAGGGGAAAGTTCGAAAGGATTTTGTTAGATAACATAAAGCAGAAATTGTCCGCTGATTGGTATGAAAAAATAGGAAGGAAATCAACACGCATAATAGTGCGATTGAAAAACGATTGCAACGATAATGTTTTATCAAATATCGCGAGCAATCTGAAGAAGATTTTCGGGATAAAATGGTTTTCCATCGGGTACTCCATTGAAAAAGACATCAACGTTTTGGAAAAAGAAATTCTTAGTATAGCCGAGAATTACAAGGAGAAAAAATTAAAGTTAAACACCAAAAGAGTCGACAAGAGTTTTCCAATCACGTCTATGGAAGTCAACATGAAGCTCGGCAGGATGCTCGAAGAGAAAGGTTACAAAATCGATCTAAAACAACCTGAAAAAACAATTTACATCGAGATACTGCCTGAAGAGATCATCGTGTCTTGCGAGAGGCAAGAAGGTTTGGGCGGTTTGCCTGTAGGAAGCAGCGGAAAGTTGCTCTGCTTGTTTTCCGGTGGGATAGACTCGCCTGTTGCTGCTTGGATGATGATGAAGCGGGGTTGCGTTGTGGACTTGCTGCACGTTCACGCAGTATCGAACGATGCGAAGAACAGCAAGATAGCGAAGTTGCGCGACATTCTATCAGAGTATTCGCCAAAGAAGATAGATCTCCACCTCGCTCCTTACGACGAATTTTACAGCAGTATAAACTCAGCCAAAGGATTTGAGAGAAGCGAAGCAGTGCTTTTCAGGAGATTTATCATAAGGCTGGCGAACGAATTGGCTGATCGCTATGGCTATGACGGTTTTATAACAGGAGACAGTTTGGGGCAGGTTGCATCTCAAACAGTGGAAAACATCGCCGCGGTCGACGCAGTGGCAAAGAAACCTATTTACCGCCCGCTCGTAGGTATGGACAAGGAAGAGATAATCGCCTTGGCACAAAAGATCGGCACTTATGAAAAATCAATAGAGCAGTACAAGGATTGCTGTTCTTTGGTTGCGAGTGCGAGACCAAAGACAAAAACAAAAAAAGAAAAATTGGACGAGATGGAGAAAAGCATAAACATCGATGAAGTTGTAATAAAAACGCTCAGTGCCATCGAAACGATCTAATTCTTGTGCTTTGCGAAGTAATCGATAACGCGTTCTTGGAATTCCCGGTTGCTTTGATAACCAAACGCCTCTTTTAGCTGAAGCATATATGGATGCGGGGCGAAATGCGGCACTGTTATCGCATAACCTTCCAGATCAATGGAAGCAGAACGCATCTGCGCACCGCCAGCGTATTTTGAATAAATCGTTTTGAACTCGGAAGAAGTAAGCACCCTTTCTTTTGTCACTATCCTTCCTTTCACCGGCGAGTGCACGAAGTTGAATCTTATGGCTTTTGTTTCAACCGCGCCGCTTATGAGATTTTTCATTTGTTTGCTGACTGATGCTGAAATGCTGAAACTCTCCCCATCTATCTTCATCTCGTACTCATTCTCCTCAAGATGGAGGAGCAAGAACGAATTGAAAAATTCTTTTCCATCCTTAAAGTTCACGCTTTTTGAAAATAGCATAAGCCTTTTTCCGCTGAAAAATACTGAGCGCATGGAACCGTGGCTGAAATTGTTTCCAAGCCTCTCATCATCAAGTACTATGTTCTGAAAATAATTTGACGGAACGGCATAAGCCATTCTCGCCTCAAAAAAAGGATAATAAAGGGCTACAGGCCAGTTTATCGATGTATAACATTTTATTGGGAAACTGATATTCTTCACAATCTGCTTGGTGTTCTCCATTCTCGCGATGTCCTCTTTTTCCATCTTGTCTATCAGGCTTTTGTAGCTCTGATTGCTTTTTGCAATTTCGCAAATATTGCACATGGTTGTTTTACGCTATAGTGAAATTTTTAAATTCTTGCATTCAATTGATACCACCACAGCATTGATTACAGGTGAATATTTATGGGAAAATTTCCAGAAGCAGACTTAGAATTAGCAAAGATTTGGATATGTAGGAGATGCAAGAGCAGAAACAAGGCTGGCACTGAGAAATGCAGAAAGTGCGGTTCACCATATTTAAGACCAAAGAGAAGGGAGATAAGAGCCAAAAAGCAATAATTCATTCGCATATTATCTCTTTTCCTTTTGTTTCTTCTTTTATCTCTATCTTCTTATCTTCAATAAATGATCTTATCACTTCAGCATTTGTCTTTAGGTGTTCGGTTATCTCCGATGTGCTGTATCTTGTTCTTCCATCTGCAATCGCAGCGTAAAGCAAAAGCTGGTCAGCCAAATGCCGGTCTACTTCAGCCGCGCTCTCTCTTTTGAACTCGTCAATCGCTTCTTGCGCAACTATCTCTGCGCGTTTTCCCTTCTCGCCAAGAACATAAGCGCCTGTAAAATCCTTGCAAACCAAAACAGCATTTCCAGGCGAGAGCGTTCTGTAATTTCTCACATAAATCTCTTCGATTCCATTCTGCAAAAAGATTTTTTTCTCCCTTACCGCTATGCTTTCATCGAGATTTCCGAGTGTTATCACCGCCTTCGCTTTGCTACTACCATGCCAGTTTTCGTTTCCGGATATCCTCGAAGGTTTTATCTTCACTTCTATCTCGCCACCACCGCTCGGATAAAAACCAGCCCGGTTTATCCTTGTCTCGACAGTTGCGCCCATTCTCGATATGGCTGGCAAAAAAACATTCTCAAAGTAGTCATAACTAGGCGATTTCATCACGTGCGTGCCTCCTATTATTCTAACCTCGCTCGGTTTTTCGGCCAATAACAAAATCGGGATAATCGTCTGCGCAACCAAAACCACAGAACCAGCGGTTCCGATGTTGAACTCGTACTTTCCGCCTATTATCTTGTTCGGCATAAAAGAAAATGAAGTGCTGTTTATTTCTGCTCCTTCAGCTCTTCCCCTGCAAACGCTTCTTACTGCCTTTACAGCCATAAGGTGTTGCGGTTGAAGTCCTGGCTTCGGTCGATTCGCCCTTACGTTTTCGATTTTGAACGGCTTTCCGGTTATTGCTGATAAGGTGAGCGCGGTCCTTATTATTTGACCGCCGCCTTCTCCAAACGAGCCATCTATCGCTATCATACGGCTCGTTAATTAAATAGAAGGTTTAAAAACTTCACTTTCGATGTATCAACGATAGCGGTGGTATAATGGCGGATGAAAGCATAACTGAGAGGATTAAAGAAAGGCTTGCAAAAAAGATGATGGAAAAAAAAGAAGAAAGCAGACCAGAACAATCTCCCGGATCAGAACCTCCTTCTCCTGAAGGCGAAGAAAGATTGTCGCGTTCTCAAATGACCCTTCTGTCTTCATACTCATTTTCAAGCGAGGGACTCCCGGTCGAGGTAAGGATAACGAGAAAAGACGATTTTGTCCCGCAGTACAGCATTTCCATTCCAGGAATCGCCGGCGGAACGAAACTGATCTTGGAAACAAAACTTAGAGCAGAACTTGTTTCAGAAGTCAAACTCGACATAAGCGAGATATTGGACCCAAAAAAATACGAAGAAGTGAAATCAAAATTTTTGAGCGCGGCAACTAAGATACTTTCGAGAAGTTTCCCTTCGCTGCCAAAGGATAAGATAGAAATACTCTCTGTTTATCTGTTGCAGAACACAATCGGGTTGGGTGAGATAGAATGCTTGCTTTCCGACGAGCAGTTGGAAGAAATCGTGATAAACAATTCGCGCGAACCTGTTTGGGTTTATCATAAAAAATTCGGTTGGTGCAAGACCAACATAAGAGTGAAAGATGAGGAAATCACATACGATTACGCGTCAACAATCGCGAGAAAAGTCGGCAGGCAGATAAACATCCTCAACCCTATGCTCGACGCGCATTTGCCGACAGGCGATCGTGTGAACGCGACCTTGTTCCCGATATCGAGTTTCGGGAACACTCTTACCATAAGAAAATTCTCGAAAAATCCCTGGACGATTACCAACTTCATAAAAACAAAAACAATCTCGAGCGAAGTCGCAGCGCTAATCTGGCTTTGCATTCAAAACGAACTCTCTCTTTTGGTTGCAGGTGGAACCGGTAGCGGTAAGACATCTTTCCTTAACGCGATGGCCGGCTTGATACCTGCCAATCAAAGAATAATAAGCATTGAAGACACGAGGGAATTAACATTGCCGAATTTCCTCCATTGGGTTCCGATGGTCGTGAGGGAACCGAATCCAGAAGGAAAAGGCGAAGTCACTATGCTTGACCTTATGGTAAATGCGTTGAGGCAGAGGCCAGACAGAATAATAGTCGGTGAAATAAGAAGACAGGAAGAAGCAGAGGTCATGTTCGAGGCTATGCACACCGGTCATTCGGTTTACGCGACGCTTCACGCTGATAATACCGAACAGACGATCTCTCGTTTGACAAATCCGCCAATAAACGTGCCTCGCGAGATGTTGGACGCATTGGCCGGTATAGTTGTCACTTTTAGGCACAGGCGCTTCAACATCAGGAGAGTCCTTGAATTCTCTGAGATGAAAAAGAGCACGCCATCCATTTTATATCGCTGGGATGTCAAATCCGATAAGATAAAAGCCCTCGCGAAGATGGACAAACTTGCGGAGTTGTTGTCGCTTTATGCAGGCATGGACGAACGCGAAATAGAAGAAGATATCGAAGAAAAGGTCGGCGTCCTTGATTGGATGGTGAAGAAGGAGTACTACGGCGTGGACGAAGTCGGCGAGATAGTTTCCAATTATTACCTGAATCCGGACGAGGTGCTTGAAAAAGTAAGGAACAAGGAAGATTGGAATTTCACTATGGCCAAGCACGAATAATATAAATTAATCAAGATATAAATTAATCAAGATATCAAGAATATAATAAAGAATATCTGGGTACCAAGGTGTAATAAAAATGGATTCCTTTGAGGAATATATTGATGAAGTAAAAAAAATAGAAAAGAAGGCTTTAGAGCGCAAACCTTATTCCTCAGCTATTGAAATATCAAATCTCGTGGATATGAGCCCAGAAGATTATCTTGAGCTCACCTATGACGATTTGCTCAATCTCTATGAGAGAATGCAAAAGATAACAAAGGCATCGATGATGCTTTCAAAAACACTCGCTGCCGGCCAGCCGATGCCTTCAGTGCCGTCAGCTGAAAAGGAAGGGGCAGCACAACCTCGTCCTATCATCTCCAAGGAAAAAGAAGAAGCCGCAAAGGAAGTAGAGGAGAACATAAAGAAGATAACCCAAGAAACAATGGAAACTGCGGAAAAGATAAAGGAAGTTGAGCTTCCTTCGGAAGAAAAAGCAAAGGCCAAGGCTGCAGCGCAAATCTATGGCGGCGAGATAGAATTTGAAAGGGAGTTTGGCGCGGAGAAAAAAGAAGAAAAGATAGAACTCGAAAAAGAAGTTGAAAAAGAAAAAGCGCAGCCGCCGATTGAGCGCGAAATCGAGCGCGAGCAACCAGAACAACCTGCGACCGCGCCTGAGCGCGAGATAGAAATAGAGCAGAAGGAAGAAGAGCGCGAGAAAGAAAAACCTGAAATCGAAATAGAAAAAGAAGCTGAAGAGAAGCGACCAGTCGCCGAACAAGTCGATATTGTTTTTCCTGCTCCTACAGTTTTGGAGAGCCCGGACAAGGCAGCGCAAGACAAATACGCTGAAATCGAGAAAGAGGTTTTGGCTGCGGTAGGCGAGGGCGCTGACGAGGCTGCCTTAAAGAAAAAGATGCTCGAGTTAACGAAAGAGTTGTTCAAGGAAAAAAGCACTGTGAAAAGGGAGCATATAAAACTCGAGATTACCGTGCTCAAAAACATACTGGCGCAAAAGAAGGCCGGGGCGCTTACAGTTTCTGCGGGCAAAGGCGGTAGAAAGACAAAGGCGCAAGAGGCCGCGAAGACTGATATGCTCGCCCATATGCAATTGTTCGAGACAATCGTTGCAACGCAAAAAATAGAGATCGCCCAAACAAAGGACAGCATAATCGCGAACTATAAGAACCAGGTAGTACCGTTGCGGTCGAAATTTGAAAAGGCCATAGAGGAAGCAAAGAACGACGCTGCGAAGAAAGAAGCTTACGATTCCTTCGTATTTCAATTGACTTCATTGGTAGAGCACACCCCCGCGGTAATCGACAAGTATAAATCTTACCTGAAAAAGAAGCACGCCGCAGAAATCGCGAATATCGAAAAAAGCGCAGGCCCGGGAGAAAAAGAACTCTTGAAAAAAATAGAAGAGCGAAAGAAAGAAATTGAAAACTATGACAAGGAATTTGAAATCATCCGCGACATCATAACCAAAGAAATAGAAACATTGATACGCCGCGGCGGCCATGAGATATTCAAAAAGGCCGAGGCAGAGAAGACAGCAGAAGATATAGAAGAGGAAAAAATAGACGAGATTCTCGCCGAGATACAATCAATGGACGAGGGCAATTTGTTATTTTATCTTCACTCAAAAGATCCGGAGTATTACAAGAAATACGAGCGCAGGCAGATTTCAAAGGCAGAAGCCCTGTCTCATTCAAAAGCGCTCTTGGCACGAGAAAAAGGATTGAGTGGTGATATAATAAAAAAATATTTTAGCAATTCGGGTGAATGATTTATGGAACAAAAAAATGAAAAAAAAGGAATTTTTTATAATCTCGCGGAGTATCTGTCGCATCGTTCTTACGATCTGAAAAACAAGTTAAAAATGGCTGGCATAAAGAAAACGCCCATAGAATACATAGAAGACGTAATAGGCAAAACCATAGTGTTGAGCCTGGTTTTGCTCGTGTTGAGCGCATTGATTTTTTTCATCGTGAAGATAGACTACGTCTGGCTTATTCCGCTCGTTCTCGTTTTTCCAGTGGTAAGTTATAACTATTGGATGCTTTATCCTGATGCTTTGATAGAAAAGAGAAAACGGGAATTAGATTACGAGATCCTCTTTGCCGGAAGACACATACTAATCGCACTCCGATCTGGTCTGCCACTTTTCGATACTTTCGTAAGCGCTTCAACAGGTTATGGAGAGGTCAGCGTTGAGATCAAAAAGATAGTCGACAGAATCATCGTCGGCGTTCCGGCAACGCAAGCGATAAGGGAAGTAGCGCAGGAGGTTCCTTCAAAATATTTCTCGCGTGTTATGCTCCAAATCGCAAATTCGCTTTCGAGCGGGTCTGATGTTGGCAATTCTTTGGAAGCCGTTTTGGAACAGATCTCGAAAGAACAGGTGGTGCAGTTAAAAGAGTACAGCCAAAAACTCACGCCAACCGTGATGTTTTACATGCTTCTCGGCATTATCGTTCCTTCAATCGGTGTTGTTTTGGCTTCTGCTTTTGTTTCGGTTTTTACCGCTGGCAAGACAACAGGTTATGGTTCTGCAACTCTTATCCCTGTTTTCTTGATAATAGTGATCATCCAGTTCCTTTTCCTTGGCATAATAGAAAGCACGCGACCGAAATATCTCTTGTGAGGAGGCGATGGAATGAGCGAAAGCATTTTTGAAATTGTCGGAAGATTGGTTTTTTCCAGAGAACAAGTGCGCAAATTGGAAAAGGAATTGCGAAGCGCTGGTATTAATCTACCTGCTGACGCATTTGCTGGCTATGTCCTAATTGATGTCTTGATAATATCTGTTTTCTTGACAATACTGCTGATGTTATTCGAACCATTTTCTGTTCAGATTACAAAGACGATAAATAACATTGTCCAAGTTCCGTCTTTTGCCTTATGGGCAGTAGTGTTTTTGGCTCTTCTGATTTTCTTTTATTTCGTTGCATTCCTTATTCTTTCGGCTTACATATTGATGAAAATCGAGGGTAGAAGAAACCAAATGGAAGCGATGCTTCCGGATTTTCTCCTATTAGTCTCCTCCAACATAAAAGCAGGCATGACGCTCGACCAGGCAATGTGGTATGCGGCAAAGCCTGAATTCGGTCTTTTGGCTACCGAAGTGAGGTCTATAATAAAAGGAACCTTCAGCGGACAATCGCTTGACAAATCCTTGGACGAACTTGCAACACGTTTTGATTCAAAACCATTCGAGCGAACGATACTTCTCATAAAGCAAGCGAATGCAACCGGTGGCGAATTGACAAGCGTGCTTGAGAAAACAGCAGAAGATGTTCGCGAGAGTCTGATCACAAAAAAAGAAATAGCTGCCTCGCTCGTTATGTACGAAATCTTCGTCATATTCGCATCTGTCTTGGGTACTCCGTTCCTCTTTGCCGTGGGCGGTAAGCTAATAGAGGTCTTTGAAAAGATTTCCATACATATGCCGAGCACTACCGGTTTTTCGCAAGTCTATGGTGGTTTTTCCGCGGTTAATTTAGGCGCTCCTGCAATAACTGCAAGCGATTTCTTTTGGTTCTCTATCCCGACAATATTCGTTACCTGCCTGATATCCTCGTTTATCGTGAGCGTTATCCGTACTGGTTCTCGCAGTTCAGGAATGAAATATTTCCCGTTTATGCTGACAGCAGCGTACTTGGTTTATTGGCTCGCGAACTCGATGTTGTCTTCAATATTTACAACATTCTCTTGATGAGGTGAAAAAAATGGTTTATAATGAAGAATATAAAAACAAAAAAGACGATTCGTTCAATTCTCGCACCTTGCGTGGGCAAGCTGCGATCAGATTGAACGACGATTCGTTCAATTCTCGCACCTTGCGTGGGCAAGCTGCGATCAGATTGAACGACGATTCGTTCAATTCTCGCACCTTGCGTGGGCAAGCTGCGATGGAATACTTGATG
>Ga0078972_1013388_pt1 | contig 13565 bp, 12 predicted proteins | sample YelNatPaOPGAMG01_FD_67568 | JGI IMG/M metagenome (GOLD analysis project Ga0078972, IMG submission 67568) | Hot spring thermophilic microbial communities from Obsidian Pool, Yellowstone National Park, USA - OP-RAMG-01 (SPADES assembly) (version 2) | ecosystem: Environmental > Aquatic > Thermal...
CTACTAGAACTTGCTCTATTTTTTTGATTGTTCTCTTCTTCTTATCGATGACTTTATGAATAACTACTACCTTTTTCATGAAAAGTCTTAGAGAACCTGAACAGTTTCCATCCACACAAGAAATTTTTACAGATGTCTTTCTCCCGAATAACCTTAGCAGATGTGTTCTGAGAATCAAATGTCCGATAAGTGGTTTAGGAGCAGAAGTAGTTGTTGTTGTTGTTGTTGTTGTAGTAGGGGTAGCTGTTGTTGTAGTAGGGGTAGCTGTTGTTGTAGTAGGGGTAGCTGTTGTTGTAGTAGGGGTAGCTGTTGTCGTAGTTGGTGCAGCTGTTGTTGTAGTTGGTGCAGCTGTTGTTACAACAGGGCTTGGTGCGACTGTTGTTGTAGTTGGTGCAGCTGTTGTTACAACAGGGCTTGGTGCGACTGTTGTTGTAGTTGGTGCAGAAGTTGTCGTAGTTGGTGCAGAAGTTGTTGTAGTTGGTGCAGCTGTTGTTGTAGTTGGTGCAGCTGTCGTTGTAGTTGGTGCAGCTGTCGTTGTAGTTGGTGCAGCTGTTGTGGTAGTTGGTGCAGCTGTTGTAGTAGTTGGTGCAGCTGTTGTCGTAGTTGGTGCAGCTGTTGTCGTGGTTGTTGGGGTAGCTGTTGTAGCGGCAATTGTGCATAAAGCATTAGCCAATTTAGCCGTCGGGGTACCAAGACCAGTAACCATATCGTATGAATCAGACAATACCGGATATGCTCCGTTTGTACCTGAATTATACGTATTGTTTGTGACATTACCTCCGAATACGGAAGCTGTATGTGTTACGGGGGTCAAATCGGTACCCGGAGATTCTGCCGCAAATTGGTAAAGAGCCGGGTTTAGAAATCCTACCGGATTACCGTTGCATGAACTCAGTGAATCCGTATCTGCAATATAAGCCGCCCAAAGCGGAGCGGCAGCACTTGTGCCTGCCACAGAAGTCCAACCACCATTATATACAAGATAACCAAAATAGGGATCAGCGTTAGCCGAGACATCAGGCACCTCGCGACAATACATGCCCGAGCTGGCACCACACATAGAACCGCTGGAATAGCCATTTTCAATTATGCCTGTGATATTGTTTTGATTGTCTGCCTGGTAACTAGGCATTTGATGAATTGAAGAAACACCTCCGCCGGAGGCAGCAAAAGTAGATGCATATCCACCGGAATTATTCATTGTAGTCGTAGTGGCACCGAAAGTAGTTGTAGTGGTACCGCTAGAAGAAGGAGGAAGTTCTTGGGCATCATTCCACGCTGTCTGCACTGTGAATGCCCCGGAAGAACCAGATGAGCCAATACATCCCGTACCGGAATTGACTAGGAATTCAGTATCAGGCAATAGATTTCCGCCAGAACTATAACCACAGCCAAGAGAGGTTCCGCCCACAGCGGTTGCATACGGCTGACTGGCAGGGTCATTGACATTTAATTGACTATAACTTTGACCATAACTTGCATTTTCAGAAACACATGCCGAAGAGCCTGTATCGCCACTGGCAACTAAAAATGTCTGTCCCTGCGCGGCAGCTTGCTTTAATAAAGTCGATTCGGTGGAGAAGAAGCCGGGATCCATAGAATCCAAAGCATATTCACATAGAGCATAGGAGTCAGAAATAACTTTTGCATGGTCACTGGTGACTATCTGTGAGAGGACATTCTCATACTCGGTATACAAATCGGAGTTCCCCTGATAGACAAGAATGTGTGACTTAGGAGCAAGAGCCATAGTAACATCTATATCCAAAATAGCTTCGGTGCCGTTGGAATACGATGCGCCGGATGACCCAAGACCCATACCGCTATTTACCGGAACGTAGGTAACCGGGGCTTGACCGCTACTCCCGGAAAAACATTGCCAAGCTTGTTGAATTTGGCTTTGATAATCATTCTGCATTTCGATTAAACCTATATCAACCCCCGAACCATACCCATTTTGTCCGGTGGTGGATGGAAATCCATAATAATCAGCCAATTGCGGATATGTCCATGTGGCAAACCCAGAACTTCCATTAAACACCTGAGATTGTTCATTTGCCTGACAAGTTTCACCCGTAGTTCCCGAGGATACAGAAGACGCCGCAGGCAATAACTGTTCTGTTCTCATTGTCCCATTGCCAACATATAAACCATCAGATGAGCCTGCATGCATGAAGAGCTTCTTGTAAGTGCTGATAGCACCTAATGGCTTTCCCTTTACGGCATTACTTACCATGACAGACATATTATTTAAGCCAGCTATGCCTGCCGTATCGTTTGCTATGTTTTGGGCCATTGAAGGCAGCCTGGTATTCGTATACACATTCCTGCCGTTATGCAGCTTGTATCTTGTAAATTTAGTATCGAATGCTTTGGAGAACTGTCCTGCGGTTGCCGACACCATAAGGGCCAAGTGAGCAGAATCTAATTTAACATTTGAGAGACCTTTGGATTTTAAATATCCCATTACGGCATCATATGTTGCCGGTGTCGGACCGAATTCAGCAGAGAATTGTCCTTTTGCCAAAAAATGATGATACTCAGGAGAGGAAGGGTTATATATCGAATTGAGCAATCCATTCATTTCACTGACGTTGCGCGGCTTTAAGAAAACATCCACTGATAATTTTGTTCCGTTGTTCAAAGTTCCTATTGGTTGAGCATTTTGTGGAACTTCGGGCAATGATCCCATCCGTACGGGAGAGATATTCGATGCGGGAATAGTTGTAACCCCATATGTGAGCGAATAAATACCTGGTATAAAAGCAGAGACCAACAAGAGAAAAAGAGATAGGACTATAGTACTGCTTGCTTGTTTATGATGACCAGAGGAAAATGGCATATCCTAGCATAGCACAAGCAATCACTGTCAATTGGATATCAGCCGAACAAACTATTAGTAATATGGTCCATCTATCTGCTACTATATAAATAAGAGTCCCAATAATAGTCATGATTACATGAAGATGATCTATCTTGAGCCATTTGATTATATTTCATCATTTCTTCCGGGCATATCAGAAAATGTACTGCATTTACGCCCGAAAAAAGTCTTCGTAAGTGTACTCAATACGAGCCAAGAAAATTTAGCCAAAGATCAAATATTTTGAGAAAATCAATCATGTCAATAGGCTCACGATAGAGTATTACGAACATCTACTGGATCTATTTGCATTATAGGCATGTAACTTGTTAACCACTATACATGATACGTGCACAGATATGAGTTTCGGTTCTATACCAAAACATTCAAAGCAGCCAAATACAATAGGAAATTACAAAGACGATGGAATAGATATTCGAAATAACTTATCTACGCCCATGATAAGTAGCTGATCCTTAACAACCAAGAGGGAATATTTATCTGGGTGCTTTGGTTATCAATTGCAAAGAAAACGGTGTATAAAAATGTCAATAACAGATAAACTAACCGACACGGGGACGCAACAGGAAACAGGTACAGGCTTTAGCCCTAAAAGATTAAACCATGCGGTTCTGTATGTAAAAGACGTCATTCGTTCCGTTGAATTTTATACGAAACTGATGAATATGGAGGTTGCAGCTACCGCTCCGGGTATGGCCGCCGCTTTTCTCAGAATAAAAGGTTCGAACAACCACCATGATCTTGGTCTTATAGGAATTTCTGGCAATGACAACAATAGGATGCGTTCCGTAGGGCTATACCATCTTGCCTGGCAAGTCGCGACAATAGAAGAACTGGCATTAGCCAAAACCAGCTTACTAAAAGCCGGTGCATATTATGGAGAAGCAAACCACGGAGCAACTTTAAGCATCTACGGGCATGACCCGGATAACATAGACTTTGAAATCATGTGGATGCTACCCCGAGACGCATGGGGCTATTATGAGAATCAGGCCGTAGTAGAAAACCTGGACTTTGCCGCGGCTTTAGTTACTTGGGCCGGTGTCAGCACAATTTAACTATGTCCCAAAAACTAAATAAATTCCTGTTCGATCACGCTTACCAAATCGTTAACCACTTTATCGGCCAGCCCTCTGTCGAGTGCTTCGACCATCACCCTTACCACCGGTTCGGTACCGCTTGGTCTTACAAGCACCCTCCCGTCACCTGCTAACAATTCTTTTGCGCTATTGATCGCTTCCTGACAAGCCACCGATTGGTCTATATTGACAAGTGATGATACCGGAACGTTGACAAGAACCTGGGGAAATTTTACCATTGCTTTCCCCGAGAGAACGCCAAGTCTTTCACCGGTACGGGCAAGCAGTGCGATCAGCATAATCGCCGTCAGCATACCGTCTCCCGTGGTTCCTTTATCCCGGAAAATGATATGGCCGGATTGTTCTCCTCCAAGCAAGAGGCCGTTGGCATCCATGGCATCCAATACATATCTGTCGCCAACCTGAGTTGATATGACCTCAATACCATGATCCTTCAGAGCACGGTGCAATCCCAAATTACTCATGACCGTTACCGCAATAGCAGAAGGAGATAATAGCTTCCTTTGGTGAAGATCTGTTGCGAACATAACCATCAACTGATCACCGCTTATCTCACGGCCTTCTTCGTCAATAGCCAGAACACGATCCGCATCGCCGTCAAAGGCCAAACCAAAATCGGCTTTTGCAGAGCGGACTTTTGACGCCAGATGAGTCAAATGCGTTGATCCGCAATCATGATTTATATTATAGCCATCCGGTTGGTCAAAAATAATTTCCGCTTCAACCCCTATTTGTTCCAAAACCTCTCTGGCAACAGACGTAGCAGATCCATTGGCCAAATCACAGACTATTTTGAATCCAGCTTTGGCTATTTGCTCTACATCACCGGCGCAGGATTGTATGAGATGGGTAATGTAGCGTTTTTTTAAGTCAAGATTAGCTCCTATATTTCCGACCTTGCGGAAATCTCTCTTCTCCCCGGCAACGGCTTCGTCGATCATGGTCGAATAAGGACGGGAGGCTATTGTTCTCAACTCGTCTTCAATAGCTCTCTCCAAAACATCGGAAAGTTTCATCCCTGTTTGAGAAAGTAACTTGATGCCGTTATCCAGATACGGATTGTGCGAAGCAGAAATCATGGCAGCTGGAAGGTGCATGGTGGCAGCTAGATAAGCAAGACCAGGGGTCGGTATCACACCAACGTCTATCACGTCCAGACCTTCACTGGCAAGACCGGCAGCCAGTCCCGCTTGTAAAAGCGAGCCTGATTTTCTGGTATCCCGACCGATCAAAAAAGTATCGGCGGAAACAAAATGCGCTACGGCTCTGCCCAGGCTCAAAGCCACTTCCGGAGTTAAGTCTTTATTGGCCACACCCCTCAAGCCATCTGTCCCGAAATGTAAATTCATTTTATGTAATCCAATAGATAGAGTTACGCTTTCCCCCGATATAACTCCCGCTAACTAGGAATATCTAGAACTCATAAGGGCATCGGAAAAATATTCGGTGACTGCAAATTCCCGTGCCCTATATGCGATATAAGCAATTGACCGTACAATACGCATTGTACGCTGACAATCAAAGCAGGAAACTATCTCTTTGAGTACTGAGGAGCTTTTCTTGCTTTTTTCAGACCGTACTTCTTGCTTTCTTTTTCACGCGCATCTCGCGTAAGCAAGCCGGCTTTCTTTAGTTGTCGCCTGGATTCAGGGTCAAGCTCTATCAGAGCCCTGGCTACGGCCAAACGCAATGCACCGGCCTGGCCGGAAATACCGCCACCGTCTATGGTCGCGTCTATATCATATGTCTCTAATTTATTGATCATCCTCAGAGGCTCAAGAACTATTGTTCTTGCCACCACGGAGGTGAAGTAGTTTTCGAATTCCCGGCGATTGACTGTTACCACTCCGCTACCGGGTCTGATTCTAATGCGTGCAACTGCTGACTTACGCCTGCCGGTTGTTTGTGCCAGCGGCTTTACGGTATTTGATTTTTTCATCACACTATTCTCCGTGCATTTGGCAACTCAAGAAGCACGGGTTTCTGAGCTGCATGTGGATGATTGGGGCCTGTATATACTTTCAGCTTTGTCAGCATTTGAGACCCTAAGGGACCTCTTGGCAACATACCTTTTACAGCACGCACAACCACTTGATCTGGATGCTCAAGAAGAAGTTTTTCATAGCTGATTTGGGTCAATGAACCCGGATATCCGCTATGTGAATAGGCAAACTTAGACTGAGCCTTATTGGAAGTTAGAATTAACTTTGCAGCGTTTATAACTACGACATGATCACCAGTATCTATATTAGGTGAAAAAAACGGTTGGTGTTTCCCGCGCAAAATATGCGCTACTTGGGTCGCCAAACGACCAAGAACCAACTGATCGGCATCCACAAGATGCCAACTTCTCTGTATACTGGCCGGTTTTACTACATAGGTTCGCAACGCTAACCTTCGCTCTCTTATCAATCAATGATTACAAACTTGGTTTATCAAGACCACTAAGTTTAACACGTAAAAATATCCGTCGTGAGCAAATTGAAAACTTGTTCCGTGCTCACTAAGTAAATCTTGTAAAATACTACCAAAAATATACTTCTTTTGGTGGCTGTCAGAGCAGAAAATCAATTTATCGTGATATTTGCTCTTACAATAGCCTCAATAACGAACGGGGGCCGCCAAACTCGTCTGGGTATCCAACCTCAATCAAACAAAGCCCTTCGGGTGGAGCCAACGTCGGCATGGCATCGCGGGTGCCTTCATTGATTTTGTTATACACCATATCTACTTTTACAGCACCTAATCCGATCATCATCAACAGTCCCACTATCGATCTGATCATCTGATGACAAAATGCATTAGCTTGAATTTCAAAACGCAATATTTTGTGGTCATGAATTTCAAGAACATGGATTTCGGCGGAGTCTACCCTCCTGACAATCGGCAGATTCTTATCGGTATTGGGTGGCCTTCGGCAAAATGCTGCAAAATTGTGTTCCCCAACCAATTCTCTGATTGCTGATTTTATATCGTCAAGATTAATCTCTTGTCCGACATGCCAGCACAGACCTCTCAGTCTTGGGTCTTCGTATCGGCTGATATCGATATCATAATAATAACGTCTGTAAACAGCGGAGCGGCGCGCATCAAAATTGTCGGGCATGACTCCTAATTCGAAAAGTGTACATTCCCGGCCCAATATTTTCCCCAGAGATCTTTTCCAGGATTGCAAGGTCGTGATTGTGTCCGGAGTTTCATTTTTAAGCAGTAGCGGTTTGTTTTTATAAATATGACGAGCGGGAAAATCGAAATGCAGGAATTGCCCTAAAGCATGGACTCCGGCATCCGTACGTCCGGCGCAGACAATTGCAGGGGAATAATTTGTTATCTTTGTAAAAGCATGTATGAAATCCCCTGCTACCGTCCTGAAGCCATTTTGCTTGGCAAATCCCCTATAACCTGAACCGTCATAAGCAAGACCGACCCCCAGACGCACTTGAGGGATGTCACCAGAAATATCTTCCGATTTATCCATAACATCCACCCGGTTTCCGATTTTAGACTTTCTTCCAAGCATAGCTGCTTAAACAATTTACAGTCTGCCAATCGGCTGGCAGATACAAACCTAAAACACGCAGAGATCGGTTTTGGTGAAAAAACATTTTTTACATTTGATAATTACAAAATATTGACAGCCCACGTAATACATTGATTAGAAACGTATTTACCTGCAATATCAAAGTAGCACTATACCTGTCGAGCAATAGTTGGCAAAACGTTGGCTTTGGGTGTGAAAAAAATTATTATGTATCACCGACAGACAACAAATGCTGCCTGCATGATAGCGTTAGATATTACGTAAAAGCTAACTGACCTGCTAAACAGAAAATTTAAACTATTTTAGACAAATTCGATCAAAGCCATGGGAGCATTGTCTCCCGGACGCGGACCAAGCTTGAGAATCCTTAGATAACCGCCGGGTCTGTCGCTGTAGCGCGGAGCAATATCACTGAATAGCTTATGGGCCATATCTTTATCACGGATATATGCCACAACTTGCCTTTGGTTATGTACACCGCCGTTTTTTGCTTTCGTCACCATCTTTTCGGCTATGGGGCGCAAAGTTTTGGCCTTAGCCTCTGTGGTAACAATACGTTCAGCGGCAATTAGCGAAGCTACCAAGTTACCAAACATAGCTTTCTGATGTGCGGCTGATCCGCCGAATCTGGCACCTTTTTTAGGTGTGGCTGGCATAGGTCAACGTCCTCCTGCGATCGAAAGACCCCTCTGTTCAAGACGGGAAATTACTTCATCTAATGATTTTTGTCCAAAATTGGTAATAGCCAGCAAATCATCTGCTGTCTTAGTAATAAGTTGGCCTATCGTATTTACCTGAGCTCTCTTAAGGCAGTTACGCGGCCGTTCTGTTAATTCCAAGTCTTCAATAGGAAGTTCCAGATCCGGGTTAATTGGCTCAGGCTCTGCCAAGTCTGCAAGTTCCAAGGACTCCGCATCGCTTGCCAAATCAGATATCAAAGCCATCAAAGCTCGTAAAGTAGCCCCAGCTGAAGCCAATGCTTCTTTGGGAGAAACAGAACCGTCGGTCTCTATATCCATCACCAAACGGTCGTAGTTGGTAGCCTGTTCTACTCTGGTAGGCTCTACTTGAAAAGAAACTCGTCTGACCGGAGAGAAAATAGCATCAATTGGTATTATCCCGATGGTACCTGAACGAGACAATCTTTCGGCGGAAATATAGCCCTTCCCTTTTTCGATCAAAAGATCCAAAGCCAGTCGCGCTTTCTCATTCAAAGAAGCGATATGAAGATCGGGATTTAATATTTCAATATCGGAAGTTATCCTGATATCTGCGGCAGTCACCTCGGCCGGTCCCCTTACATCAAGACGAACCATTACAGGCTCATCGGACTCACAGGTCACAACCAAATCTTTAATATTCAAGATAATATCGGATACATCTTCTTTGACGCCTTCGAGATAGGTAAATTCATGCAAAGCATCATCAAAACGAACTTCTGTTACCGCAGCCCCTGGAATCGAAGAAAGCAAAGTTCTCCTAAGTGAATTACCTAAAGTGTGGCCGAAACCGGGATCAAGAGGTGAAATAGAAAATTGTTGATGCCGTGGATCTTCCTCACTCAATTCCTCGACTTCAGGTCGTTGAATGATGAGCATTGTATATTAACTCCTATGTTTTTCAGTAATACTTATCTATCTTTTATATTATAACAGCCCGCTCAACAATAAATCGATTCCTACCTCGTGCAATGCGGCTTATACGCATATGAGAGATGTTGAACTCTGGAAAACAACTTTTATCATTGATGATTTTTACTGTCATTACGCAACGTATAATTTCATTTAACTTTTATATTTTACCGAAATTATTATGAGCAAAAGGTTTACTTGGAATACAACTCGACTATCAGCTGCTCTTTTACGTCTGTATCGATTTGATCTCTTACAGGAGATATTCTGACATGGGCTTTATATCCGTTGTCATCAGCTTCCAGCCATCCCGGCAAGGATCTGTCAATGAGATCAAGATTTTGCTTGATCACTATTTGCTCACGGGAAGGCTGGTCTATTGACACCACATCTCCCGGCTTAGTCCTAAAACTGGCAATAGTTACACGCCTGCCATTGACCATAATATGTCCATGACTAACCAACTGCCTTGCCTGTGAGCGAGATGAAGCCCATTTCGCACGATAACAAACGTTATCGAGTCTCAACTCAAGCAATCTGAGCAAATTCTCACCGGTAATCCCGGACTGTCTATTGGCTTCTTCGTATAAGTTTCGAAATTGCCCCTCAAGTACACCGTAGATACGGCGTGCCTTTTGCTTTTCTCGAAGCTGCGACATATATTCCGAGCCCTGTCTCATCCGATCACGACCATGCTCACCGGGTGGATATGGTCTTTTCTCTACTGGACATTTTGGGCTCTCGCATTTAGCGCCTTTGAGAAAAAGTTTAATTTTTTCACGTCTACACAAACGACATGTAGGTCCGGTATAGCGGGCCATTTATATTCCTTCTAACTTTCGCTTACGGTTTCCAATAATAATTGACATTTATACTCGACGCCTCTTCTTCGGGCGGCAACCGTTATGAGGCATCGGTGTAACATCTTTAATACCTGTTACCTCAATCCCTGCGGTAGACAAAGATCTAATGGCTGTTTCTCTCCCGGAGCCAGGGCCTCTTACAAGTACATCTACTCGTCTAACCCCATGCTCCATTGCTTTCTTGGCACATTGTTCTGCTGCCATTTGAGCGGCGAAAGGAGTGGACTTTCTGGATCCCTTGAACCCGACATGTCCGGCAGATGCCCAAGCTAAAACATTGCCCTGTTGGTCGGTTATGGAAACGATCGTATTATTAAACGAACTCTTGATATGGGCGACCCCATAGGCAATATTCTTACGTTCCTTTTTACGAGGTCTGCGACCCCCTGGTTTCATTGCTTTAGCCATTAGTGCTTACGTACTTTCTTCTTCCCTGCTACTGTCTTCTTAGGTCCTTTACGCGTTCTGGCGTTAGTGTGTGTCCTCTGCCCTCTAACGGGGAGTCCGCGACGATGTCTGATACCTTGGTATGAACCAATCTCCATTTTACGCTTAATGTCTTGTGAGACATCACGCCTAAGGTCACCTTCAACCTTTAGGTTAGCATCTATATATGCTCTCAAACGAGATATTTCTTCTTCTGTCAAATCACGCACACGGGTGTCAAGGCTGACCGAAGTAGCAGAACAAATCTGCTGTGAAGTGGTTTTCCCTATGCCATATATATATGTTAGAGCAATTTCCAGTCGTTTTTCCCTTGGAATATCAACTCCAGCGATACGTGCCATCTTTATCCTTGCCTTTGCTTGTGACGTGGGTTGTCACATATCACCATAACTTTTCCATGACGCCTAATAACCTTGCACTTTTCACACATGGCTTTGACGCTAGGTCTTACTTTCACTTAGACTCCTTAAAAATTTAATAACAGCCTACTTTATCAAATCACACCAAAGATATATTAAATATCTGCCAGTTAACTGGAATTCGAAAAGTTATTACGAATATCAACGATAGCGATACGTAATACGACCTCGTGTTAAGTCGTATGGGGTTATCTCTACTTGTACTTTATCTCCTGGCAGAATCCGAATTCTGTGCATTCGCATTTTCCCGGAACTATGTGCCAGAACTTTATGACCATTTTCCAATTCCACACGGAACATAGCGTTAGGTAACGGCTCCACTACCTTGCCTTCCATGATAATGGCATCTTCTTTAGACTTAGGCAGGTTTCCTCCCAAATGGTATGAACTCTATAGCTTTACTGCATATACTCATATTTTCCAAACAATACGGTTGATTATTGCTAAATTTACTTAAAACATTATTTTAGATACAGAATTATATATGGAAGAAAAAGAAACATTGCTTCCTATAATCTTGTATAGCAGGTATATAACTATAGCATCTTTATAATGCCAGGCATAATATTTTTTATCATAAAATATTATCTTATTTCGGACACACGGCACGGCTATCAGCAATTGTTGATTTATTTCTACCTGTTACGGTAAGGTCAATATTTCCGGTCCATCTTCGGTAATAGCAATAGTATGCTCAAAATGTGCCGACAAAGAACCGTCAGCTGTCACCACAGACCAGCCGTCATCTAATTCAATTGTGTCCGGAGTCCCCACATTGACCATGGGTTCCACGGCGAAGACATTCCCGATTTTCAATTTTGGCCCCGGAGTTCCCGGCCAATAGTTAGGTACTTGTGGTTCTTCATGCATAGCGGTACCGATTGCATGTCCAACATATTTTCTTACAACTGAAAATCCTGCTGCTTCGGCAACGGATTGTACTTCGCGACCAATATCGTGTAGGCGATTTCCTGCTTTCATCATTACTACACCAGCATAGAGGGACTTTTCCGTCACACTGATCAGTCTTGATGCCAAACTTGAAACTTCACCGACTGCCATGGTGTAGGCCGCATCACCGTGGTAACCCTCTATAATGGCACCACAATCTATCGAAAGAATATCTCCATCCTGCACCTTGTAGTCAGAAGGAATCCCATGGACAATCATATTATTTGGCGATGTACAGATAACAGCCGGAAAGCCATGATAATTGAGAAAGTTACTTCTCGCCCCTCTCTTTTCTATAACTTGCCTCGCAACTTTATCTATCTGTAGGGTAGTTACTCCCGGGACTACGGACTCTCTTGTTTTTTCCATAATTTCGGCAACGACTTGCCCGGCACGCCTCATTTTTTTGATTTCCTCTTTGGTTCTTATCATGACTGTCCTTGCTTTCATCAAAAGTATTTTCTGTAACTTTAGGATAATTTTAGCTCGTGTGACCAATCTACTCGCCGATAATAATCATATCACTATAGCTATTCAAGAATAACTAACGCTTACAACCGGCAAAGATCTGACAGTCGATACTTTGTGGCCTGAATTATGGATTGTAAAAATGAAGGGTATTAACATTCGATCCATAGCAAAAATAAGGATCCAATGGTTTTCCTCAAATAAGCAATTTTGAGATTCCATGAGATGATGATCAGTAGCAGTTGAGATAAAAGGCACCCTAAATAATAGATATCCTCAGCCAAGTGACTGAGGATATCTATTAGAGGCTAGAAATCAACTATTATCTAAACTCTTTTGATATGGATCTTTCTTTTGGTAAGTCCAAGACCTGCAAGGAGAAGACCAAAGAAGCTGATAAGTAGCAAGTAGAGATTTGCACCTGACCAAGGTTCACCTGTGTGTACCGTAGTTGCTCCTAATACTACTTTTTTAGTCGGTTTAGGAGCTGGGGCTATTTTCTGTGCAGCTTTTACTTTTACTTTTTTCTTTGCCTTCTTCTTCTCTAGCTTTTTCTTATGGTGATTTCCCTTAGTAGCGATTGTTGTTGTGGTTGGTGCAGCCGTTGTCGTAGTTGGTGCAGAAGTTGTTGTAGTTGGTGCAGCTGTTGTTGTAGTTGGTGCAGCTGTTGTGGTGGTTGGTGCAGCTGTTGTGGTGGTTGGTGCAGCTGTTGTTGTAGTTGGTGCAACTGTTGTTGTAGTTGGTGCGACTGTGGTTGTAGTTGGTGCAACTGTTGTTGTAGTTGGTGCAGCTGTTGTTGTAGTTGGTGCAACTGTTGTTGTGGTTGGTGCAGCTGTTGTTGTAGTTGGTGCAGCTGTTGTTGTAGTTGGTGCAGCTGTTGTGGTGGTTGGTGCAGCTGTTGTGGTGGTTGGTGCAGCTGTTGTTGTAGTTGGTGCAGCTGTTGTTGTAGTTGGTGCAGCTGTTGTTGTGGTTGGTGCGACTGTGGTTGTGGTTGGTGCAGCTGTTGTTGTAGTTGGTGCAGCTGTTGTTGTAGTTGGTGCAGCTGTTGTTGTAGTTGGTGCAGCTGTTGTTGTAGTTGGTGCAACTGTTGTTGTGGTTGGTGCGACTGTGGTTGTGGTTGGTGCGACTGTGGTTGTAGTTGGTGCAACTGTGGTTGTAGTTGGTGGTGTCATAGGTGGCGGAACAAAGTATCTTTCGTGGGTTTCTACACTGGCCGGATTGTCTTCTGTCCCAAGTTGGTACGCAATCAGGTTACCGTCTA